>Ga0129311_1002083_pt1 | contig 12735 bp, 11 predicted proteins | sample Go1ome_FD_94435 | JGI IMG/M metagenome (GOLD analysis project Ga0129311, IMG submission 94435) | Western lowland gorrila individual fecal microbial communities from Wisconsin, USA - Go1022B metagenome | ecosystem: Host-associated > Mammals > Digestive system > Large intestine > Fecal | place... | reverse complement strand
CGGGGCGCCAACTGCGGTGCCTGCGGCTATGCCGGCTGCGATGCCGTGGCCGAGGCCATGGTCCGGGGTGAGGCCCGGGTGGATGCCTGCCCCGGCAACAGCACGGAGAATATTGCAAAAATCGCCGCCATTCTGGGGAAGGAAACGGTGGACCAGGACCCCCAGGTGGCCTATGTCCAGTGCGCCGGTACCTGCGATGCCACCAGGCCCAAGGCCCAGTATGTGGGCATTGCAGACTGCCGGGCGGCATACCTCAGCGGCCTGAACTTCGGCAGCTGTGCCTTTGGCTGCCTGGGCCTGGGCAGCTGCATCCATGTCTGCCCCCAGGGGGCCATCTCCATCCGGGACGGCATTGCGGTGGTGGACTCCCGGAAGTGCGTCGGCTGCGGCATGTGCGCCAAGGCCTGCCCCAAGGGGGTCCTCGCCATGCACGACCGCACCACCAAGGTGGCCGTCCGCTGCTCCAACCAGAACCGGGGCCCGGCGGTGAAGCGGGTCTGCTCCGCCGGGTGCATCGGCTGCGGCATCTGCGTCAAGCAGTGCCAGCAGGGGGCCATCACCCTGGAAAACAATCTGTCCCGGGTGGACCCGGAAAAATGCATCGGCTGCGGCAAATGCGTGGAGAAATGCCCCACAGGCTCCATTCGTTTTCTATAAGGGAAACTCTGAAGAAATCGTCTGCGGCTGGACGGCGGATCTTTTGCTCCCAGACTTCGGTATGAAAAGTGGGAAATACACAAAGTATTCCCTCACTTTCCATACCTTGCCTGGAAACAAAATCTCTCGCCGCCAGCTCTTGCCGATTTCATCAGAGCTTCCCAAGCGACTGACAAAAAGGAGAGAATGCAAATGACAAAGAATCGCAACGGCCTGGGCCGGGCCCTGGCCGGGGAGCTGGTGAAGTGGCTGGCCTCCCTTCTGGCCAGTGCCCTGCTGCTGTTGGCCTGCGTCTGGCTATATCACGATGCCGAGAGCCGCCCTGCCGAGGAGGTGTACGTCGGCAGCGCCCAGGAGGTCGTGGCCACCATAACCGTGTCCCAGGGCCGGATTGTGGATGTGAAGCTGGTGGGGCCCAAGGATACCTCCCCCGCCGGTATGAAGGCCCTGGAGGAGCTGCCCGGACGGATTCTCCAGGCCCAGTCCCCGGAGGTGGACGGCTTTGCCGGGGCCACCCGCACCGCAGATGCCGCCAAGGCGGCAGTGGCCGATGCCATGACCCAGGCGGGGCTGCTCCCCGCCCCGGAGCAAGCCGGGGATGCGCCTGACCAATAAGGCCCTGGGGGCGATCCTCGGGGCCCTGCTCCTGCTGGCGGCGATTCCCGCCGGTGTGTACCTCCTTGCCCCCCGGGGCGGCAGCGTCCGGGTCACCGTGGCGGGCCGGGAATACGGCACCTACCCCCTGAACCGGGATGCCACCATAACCATCACCCCGGAGGACGGCGCCTGGTACAACACCCTGGTCATCCAAAACGGCACCGCCCGCATCACCGCCTCCGACTGCCCCAACCAAATCTGCATCCACACCCCCGCCCTGACCCCCACCACCATAGGCATCATCACCTGCCTCCCCCACAAACTCACCGTCGAACTCTTCTAACACCACCCCGATGAACGTAACCGGTAAAAAATTCAGAGTTTCGTAGGGGCGACGAAAGTCGCCCGCACCCTTCCGGTTTAGCGAGCACCCGGTTGAATGGCAAAAGCCCCCGTACCCGTTCCCGGCTCCCTCTCTGAGGGAGCTGGCACGCCCAAAGGGCGTGACTGAGGGAGTGTACCCCGATGGTTGCTCTACGCCAATGGTTTACGAACCAGCTCATATTGGCTCTGAAATTTTTGAGTGTTTACGTTCATCGAAGTACACTCCCTCAGTCTCGCTTTCGCTCGACAGCTCCCTCAGAGAGGGAGCCGGGAAACGTCCCCCACAATGTCAATCACCCGCCCGCTGGATATTTCGTCAGCGGGCGGGTGATTTTTGGGGCTTTGTGTGGGGGTACATTTTACCATTCAACCGGATGCTTGTGAAACCGTGGGGTTACGGGCGATTTTCATCGCCCCTACGAAAACTCAGAAACCGTTTCCCTTTACCATTCAACGGACGACACTCCCTCAGCTTCGCATTCGCTCAGCAGCTCCCTCAGAGAGGGAGCCGGGAATGGGTGCGTACCATTCAACGTACCGCCCGGAAGGCGGAAGGTTACGGGCGATTTTCATCGCCCCTACGGAGGCTCAGAAGATTTTACATTCTACCGCTCATCGGGGGGTGGTGATGTTTGAGAAGCGACATAGAAAAAGCGTGCATTTCTGACATTCGCCTTTACCCATTGGGGGAAATGTGGTACAATGGCAGAGAAAATACTGAGAAAAGCCGCAGGAGGATGGGTCTATGCTCATCAAGAATCAGATTTATGAAGCCCTGATTACCGACTATACCGCCCAGGGGCAGGGGATTGGACATATTGAGGGGGTGGCTGTGTTTGTTCCCAATGCCATTGCCGGGGAGCGGGTGCTGGTGCGCATCGAAACGGTGGGCAAGACCTGGGCGGCGGGGAAAATTACCCAGCTGCTGGAGAAGTCCCCCCATCGGGTGAACCGTCAGTGCCCGGTGGCCAAGCTCTGCGGCGGCTGCGACTTCTGGCACATGGACTATCCGGAGGAGACCCGGCTGAAAGCGGACCGGGTGAAAACCTGTCTGAACCGTCTGGCGGGAGAAAATATTCAGCAGCTGCCCATTCTGGCCGCCCCCGGCTGCCAGGGCTACCGGAACAAGGCCCAGTACCCCGTTGCCTCCCGCAAGGGCCGGGTGTATGCCGGCTTCTTCCGGGCGGGGACCCATGAGGTGGTGGAAAACAGCCGCTGCCTTATCTTGCCGGAGGAAAGCGACCGGGTGAAGGATGCGGTGGTGGACTATGCCAACCGATACCGGATCCCCGCATATGACGAAATTGCCCACACCGGGCTTCTGCGGCACATCTATGTCCGCCGGGGGGCGGTGTCCGGGCAGGTGCTGGTGTGCCTGGTGGTCAACGGCAGGAAGCTGCCCCATGTGCCGGAGCTGCTGGAGGCGCTGAAGGGAATTCCCGGCTTCACCACCCTGGTGCTCAGTGTCAATACCCGGAAGGGAAACGCCGTGCTGGGGGAGGAATTCATCACCCTCTACGGCCCGGGGTACATTGAGGATACCCTGTGCGGCCTGAATTTCCGGCTGTCCCCCCGGTCCTTCTACCAGGTGAACCACGCCCAGGCCCAGCGGCTGTATCAGGCCGCCATCGGGCTGGCGGACATCTCCAAGGAGGATTTGGTGCTGGATTTGTACTGCGGCGTGGGCACCATCACCCTGGCCATGGCAGGGGCTGCCGGAAAGGTGATAGGGGTGGAGGTGGTGCCCCAGGCCATCGAGGATGCCAAGGACAACGCCCAGCGCAACGGCATCGGCAATGCGGAATTTTTCTGCGGGGATGCCGGAACCGCCGCCCTGGCGCTGGAGGCCCAGGGCATCCGCCCGGACGTGATTACCGTAGACCCGCCCCGCAAGGGCCTGAACGCCGACACCATCGAGGCCATCACCCGCATGGCCCCCAAACGCCTGGTCTACGTCAGCTGCGACCCCGCCACCCTGGCCCGGGACGTGGCCCTGCTCAAGGAGCGGGGCTTCCGGGTGGAAAAAGCCATGGCAGCGGATTTGTTCCCAAGGTGCAGCCATGTGGAATCTATTGTGCTTTTGTCCAAACTCGCAGATGACCATATTGAACTTGAAATCGACCCATTGGAACTTGAAAAGATTGTAGACCGCGTCCCCCCTCATACCCCGAAATTAAGCAGTACATTCTAAATAAGTACAAGATCAAGGTTCCCAGCCTGTACATTGCCCAAGTAAAACGAAAGTTGGGGCTTAATCTTCGGGAATGCTATAATAAGCCTTGGTCAGTCAAAAGTCGCCCAGCACCACAGGTAAGCCCTGAAAAAGAGGCTGCTATCATGGATGCTCTGCGGTACTTCAATGTAATTGAATAATACGGTTATCAAAGCAAAAAGAGTGTGTCATATTCGGACACACTCTTTTTATTCACTGATTTTGTTTCTTCGTAGTGTTTCTTTTGCGGAAATCACAATGTCTGAGAGTATTTTTGTTTCTGTTGGATCACAGTCAGCAATGATCTCTGACAGCCAACTGTTCAGCAAAGGTTTTCCTGTATTGGTTTCCCGACAGAGCAATTCATCGGCAGAACAATCTAACGCATTTAGAATTGAAATGAATACTTCAAGACTTGGCACAGTTGAACCTGATTCAATATGGCTCATATGGCTCGGTCCTACCCCGATTATTTCCGATAACCGCTCTTGTGTGAGCCCCTTTTCCATTCTAAGACGCTTTATACGCTGACCAATATCTTTGTAGTCAATAGACATTCTACTCACCCCACCTGTATTATGCACATATGTATTGTAAATACAGAACCATTCTGCTAGAATGACATAAAAGCACATCTGTGCTTTTAATACAGAATGAGGGTGAGAACATGAGTACCTGTTTTTTATTCGGACACGCGAACACGCCGCGGTCGGCTTATCCTGCTCTGGTTGAAGCCATTGAAAATGAAATTTCAAAGGGAACAAAAATCTTCTATGTTGGCTATCACGGGAACTTTGACCGCATGGCAATAGCGGCGCTGCGACTGGCAAAGCAAAAGCACGACATTGTTGCCGCCCTTGTCCTGCCATATCACCCCGCCGCATACCATATTGAGAAGCCTGATGGGTTTGATATGATTCTTTATCCGCCCCTTGAAAGTGTCCCCCCAAAATATGCTCTTGTACGAGCAAATCAATATATGGTCAGGACTTCTGGTAATTTTATTTGCTACGTTCGCCATTTTGGGAACAGCAGAAACCTTCTGGAATATGCCCAACGCCATTGTTCGTCAATAACCAATATTTCTTGAATATTAACTTTCACCCATTGAAAAGTGAGGCATATCAGCTCCCAAGCTGGTGTGCTTCGCTTTTTTGATGGGTTCACGGGTGAGGCAACGCCGAGGGGGCTACCCCTCTAAGCCTTCGCTTTCATACCCGTGTCGATGTTCGTTATATTTGTGAACTATGACGCATATTATGTTAATGTAACAAAAGCAGGCGTGCTTCGTGCATATTGTTTTCGTCATGGAGAGAGGCAAGGCGGTAGGCCGTCCAGGCAATCGAGTTGGATTTCCCTGAACCTGCGCTGTGCTGAATCAGATAGTTCTTGCCCGTTCCGTTCTGCCGCACATCCGCAATCAGTTTCCGAACCACGTCAAGCTGATGGTAGCGGGGGAAAATCAGAACCTTGTTATCCTTGCAATGAATGAACTTCTGAATGATGTCCAGCGCACTTTCCTTTCTGAGAACATTTTCCCAGAGGTAAGCGGTAGGATAGCCATTCGGGTTGGCGGGGTTCCCTTTGCCTCCATCATTCCCTGCACCATTTGAGCCTTGGTTAAAGGGCAGAAAGTAGGTATCGCCCTTGGCAAGTTTGGTGGTCATGTACACATTGGTCTGGTCAACACAGAAATATGCCAGAATCCGCTTGTTGAACTGGAAGCAAATCTCTCTGGGGTCACGGTCATACATCCACTGCTGCATGGCATTATCGACTGTCTGCCCCGTATACTGATTTTTCAGTTCCAAGGCAAATACAGGGATGCCGTTCAGCACCAGCACCATATCCACAGATTTGTTATTGTCTGCGGAGTAGTGCCACTGCCGAACCACATTACAGACGTTCTGCTCGTACAATGCGGTGGCTGTTTTATTTAAGTGGGATTCAGGACGGAAGTAGCAGACACGGAAAGTAATGCCCCGATGCTTGAAACCATGACGCAGTACGGCAATAAGCCCCAGAGTGTCACAGGCATTGTTAAAGGCAATGCAGAATTTCCGCACGGGATCGCTATTGCAAGTGTTCTCGAAACGGATCCACTCTTTCGGCTGTGTTTCTTTGATAAAAGCAATCAGCGTGTTGACATAAAGTCCCAATGCTGGGTCGTAGGTGGCGGCTGTCTTGGTATAGCCCCCCTGCTCTGTCAGAAAAAAGCTTTCAATGTCTTCTTCAAGGCGCTTCTCATTCGTTACCATATGTTTCTCCTTCCTCCCAAGGCAGCGGTTACTTCAATAGCGCCTGTACCCAAGGGAATACAGTGTTCCGCATCCAAGGAATCACCGTTGTAATAATGAAAGGGATCAGGCCAATCAAGGCACTTACAATGGCAATCTTCCATTCACGGGCAGACAGCTTCTTTTCTTCCCGTTCCAGATCCTTGTGCCATTCCTCGAAGTGCTGAAAGTCGGCTTCCTTTGAATAAAGATTGGCTCCGTCCACATTCATGGGGCTAATATAGCCTTTGGCTGCAAGAATTAAGAGCACATCGTTCAGCCGAACATTATCCTCATCCGAGAGATTGATATACCCGTCTGAGTCAGCGAACAATTTCTTGATTTCCTGGTATTGCTTCTTTTGCAGAGGAGAAAAAGTCAATTTTCCCATTATTGAACCTCTTTCTTGCCTGTAACATACTCAAAAATGATGGATTTTTTATAGTTTTCCAATTCTCCAAGCAGGGCGGCCTTTTTTGAAATTAAAGTATCAATCTCGGCACATTTCTTATCCAGGTAGTCGGCAATTTCCTTTTGCTCGCTCATTGGGGGAACAGGAAACATAATGGAGAAGAACTGGTCAGGATATAGCCGCAATCTCGATACAGTAATGCCAGTAGAATATGCGGCATATGTAGCTACTAAATTTGGAATGCGCAGTAAATATTCGAGGTAGCCATAATAATAGCTGTTATTTCGCTGGCGGTATGTATTATAGGAAGGGCTAATTACACCCTCATATTTTGATACACCGATTGCCCCCTGCCACATCCACATCGTGTTTGCTGCCAAATCCCCGATGTGACATACCTTGTAGTCAACCAAAGATTCAGCCATAAACATATTTACATTTTTCATGCTTCTTGGTGTCACACCAGTTATATGCGATACCGTCAGTAGTTCCTCATGTCCATCAATGGAACGCTCGTTCGTTTCTACGAATAAGCGCTTTCCTCGCTGCACTTTCCAATCGGCAGGTAATTTACCAATCCAGTCAACCCCTGATGGTTTCATCTGGCGGTTATGCTGAATGCCTTTTGTGACGGCTTCTGCAATAATGGACTGCTTGAGTTTTTTATATTCCTCGATGGTTGCGTTAGTTTTTGAAATAACTGCATCAATTACAGCACACTTGCAGTCAAGGTAATCGACAATTCTTCGTTGGTCACATTCACTTGGAACAATCAAAACCGTATCAGCCAGAATTTTTCTCGAAATACTGAACACTTTTACACCTGATACTTTGGAACGAATCTGACTTCTCCATGCATCTGTCTTAAACAAGTATGCGAAATATTTGTTTTCAGCGCTGTTATTTGCTCGAAGAATGATTGTGTGGTATCCAGCGAAGAGACGCATACTTCTGTCAACAAATACGCAGTTACCGCACCCGTCAAAATCTTCCGAAGTATCCGCAAAAATGAAGTCATTCTCTTCAACCAGAGATTCAGGATTTGTTTCCAGATATTTTTCTGAAACAAACCGTATGAGTTCATTGCACAGTGCTGTTCCAGAGTTCATCTTTGAATGGACTTGACCATAGCTGATTACTGGTGTACCTGTGCCTACAAGATTGTCTTTCGTTATTGACAATCCCTTTCCAAAATTGAACATATTCTTTGTTCGACAGGTTGTCCAGTCTTCAGGAATGTCTCCCAGCCACTCATACCCAGAATACACCATTTCCCTATCCATGATTCTCCTCCCGATGAAGCAGTTCTTTCAGGGAAATTGAAATCTCATTTTCAAGCCCTATAATTCTGTTCAGAATGTCAGCAGCTGCCTCTGGTTCCTGATACTCATAAAAATATCTGGTCATCGGAATTTCATAGCCAACCTTCGTCTTGCTCTTGTCAATCCAGGCGTCAGGGGCAAAGGGCAGCACTTCACGGGCAAAGTAGACGTCAATATCTTCTTTCAAAGGTACATTCTCGGTATCACGAAGGTCGGTACTGGCAATGGGCTTTCCCTTCTTCGTTGCAATTTCACCGTTGGGATCGTAAAAAATGAAATAGGAAAGTTCATCCTTGAAATAGTGGATGTCGAGATACTCTTTGATCCTGCTGGGCTTGATTGCTCCGTAGTATTCTTGATAGGGGTCAAAGGGGGCGAACTTCGCAACGGACAGATAGCCCTCTACACTGTTCAGCGGAGAAGCATTATAGAGCTTTTCAAACTCCGTGACACTTAAATAAGGCTGTTCACTTTTCAGGGAACACAGAATTTTATAGAACAGCCGCATAGCAATCTCTTCTTCCAGCTCTTCGCTAGTTTGGGTCGGGTACTTCTCGCTACCATACTCTGACCAAGAAACTTGAATGGCATCCTGGCCCAAGTCGATGCTATTGCCAATGCGGCATATCTCCTGAAATGCTGCCAGCGTTTTGTCATTGATGGTAACTGCGTTCCGAATGGGGCGTTCTACTACGATTTTATTGTAGCCAAACTCCATCGTATCAAAGATTTTGGTCTCGCAGTAAATACCATCCTTATCCCCGACAATTCCCTCTTGGAATTCGCCATAAGCCTGTACAATCAGGCTGCGGCAATAGTCAGAAATATCATTCCGTTTGGTTCCGATAGATTTTCTTCTCGGCTCATAGCAGTGAGAGGCATCAATGAGCTGCACCTTTCCTACACGGTAGGAAGGTTTCTCTTTACACAGAACCCAGATATAGGTTGTGATACCCGTATTCATAAACTGGTCAGTACTCAACTGGATAATGGCATCCAGCCAATCGTGTTCAAGGATGTACTGACGGATGTTGGAGGGGCCTGAGCCAGCATCCCCAGAGAACAGCGGGGAACCATTCTGAACGATTGCCATTTTTCCGTCATCAGCCAGCTTTGCCAGACCGTTCAGGACAAACAACTGCTGCCCATCCGAAATCTTAGGCAGGCCAGGGGCAAAGCGGCCCGCCTCACCCAACTTGGCTTCTGCCTCTACCGCTTTCTGCTCCCGCTTCCAGTCGATGCCGAAGGGGGGATTTGAAATGATGCGGTCAAATTTGTAGCCGCTGAACTGGTCATCGGAGAGGGTATCGCCAAATCGCATATTGTTTGGATCTCCGCCTCGGATCATCATGTCAGCCTTGGCAATTGCAAAAGTGGAGGGGTTGAACTCCTGACCAAAGCAAGTAACAGTGGCATCCTGATCCAAAGCGTGAATCCGCTCTTCCATGCAGGAAAGCATCTGAGAGGTTCCCATTGCCATGTCGTAGACGGTAATGTTCTGCCCATTGAATTGGGTATCAGACAGCAAAATATCCGTCATCAGGTAGATAATGTCACGGCTGGTAAAATGGGCTCCCGCTTCCTCACCATAGGATTCATTAAAGCGACGAACCAAATCCTCAAACACATAACCGCAATCGACGGCAGAAATCCTGTCAGGGCCAAGATAGCCCTTGGCAGAATTGAACTCCTTGATAACCAAATACAGGGTGTTGCTCTCCACCATCCGCTTGATGATATTGTCAAAGTCAAACTTGGCAAGCACATCCTGTACATTGCCAGAAAAACCCGCCAGATAGTCCTTGAAGTTGGTTTCGATATTCTCAGGATCAGCAAGCAGCGTCTCAAAGGTATACTTGGAGGTATTATAAAACTGGTAGCCAGAGGCACGGGTCAGAAAACCGTCAACGACTTCCAGAGTCTTAACCTTCTCGTAGGTTTCCAACACCTTTTCATGGGTGGGAAGTAAGCAATCGTGGAACCGTTTTACAACAGTCATGGGAAGAATAACCAAGCCATACTCATGGGGCTTGAACGGGCCACGAAGCATATCAGCCACATTCCATATTAAGGTGGCCTTTTCGGCAATGTTTACGCCGACATTGCTGACTGTATTCATTTCTATTTCCTCTCTTTCAGGGGTATCCAAACGGTATGGTGTATTTAATTATACCGAATTGCACAACACATTTCAATAAGTCATATGGAATGGATTGAACATTGTTCTTCAAAACTTCCATCCGTTGCTTATTTGCCTGTTTCGAGATTCTAACTTGACAAAATCCATATATATCAGCTAAAATGAAAATGTAGATTTTGAAGTGGAAGTTTCAACTAACTATATATATCCCTTCTCTGAAGGGGCTCAAGGCTCTTTATATATCTTTTTTAAGGAGCTTTCACATGAAGACAAAATCTACATACAAATCCTGTGATTTTGTTGCGAATATAAAAATCAGTGGTTGCGGTGACGCATTCGCTGTTACACGATTTGTGAATACTCTTTCTGATATGCTTATCAAGTATCAGGGGGTTCTTAGCAACGAAGAAACAGGTGAGGGCCTTGAGGGGGACGGAGATGCTGATGGCATTTCCGTCTCTTTTTTTGTTGCTTTTTGGAGAAAGACGCGCTACAATACCTTTAGGATAGTTTGGACAAACTGCAAATTATAAGATATGGGAGGTGCTATTTTGTCAGAACCCAAAAAGGCATATGTGTATACCCGTGTTTCTACGGAAATGCAGGTAGAGGGCTTTTCTCTGGACGGTCAGCTCTCCGAAATAAAGGAGTTCTGTTCCCGCAACAATTACACGATTGTTGGTGAGTATTCCGATAAAGGTAAAAGCGGTGCAACAATCGCAAAGCGGGACGATTTTAAGCGGATGCTTCAGGATATTGAACTTCGTAAGGATGGAGTTGACTTTGTAGTTGTCTACAAACTGAGCCGTTTTGGCAGAAGCCTCGTGGATATAATGAACTCCCTTCAGATACTGAATGACAATGGCGTTGCACTCAGAACCGTAGATGGTGCTATCAATACGAGTGACACTATGGGTAGACTGATTACGAGCATTCTAGCTGCCGTGGCTGAGATGGAGTTGGACAACATACACGAGCAAACATTCCTTGGACGACAACAAAAAGCACGGGAAGGCAGATGGAACGGCGGCTTTGCTCCATACGGCTACCGTATTTCCGATGGAGTATCCAATGAGCCTGATATTCTTGTTGTCGAAGAGGAAGAGGCTAAAATCGTCAGAATGATTTTTGATTTCTACACAAACGACAAAATGGGTGTGGCTGGAATCGTAACGGAATGTGACCGCCTTGCCATCCGTAAACTTCCGAGAAAGAACAGCACGCTGACACGGATGAATAGAAAATTCGTTACGGATGTCTTGTGCAACCCTGTCTACTGCGGTAAAATTGCCTATGGGCGGCGGCACCTGGAAAAGCCTGACAAAACAGGCCACAGGAAGATGAGCAAGCCCAAAGACTACATCCTTGTAGATGGTCGCCATGAAGCCATTATTTCTTATGAGCAGTTTCAGGAAGCACAGCGCATTCGGGAAGAACGGGCGCCAATGTGCAACAAGCGGCCTGACAATGAACACGTGCATCTGCTGGCTACTCTTATAAAGTGCCCTGTATGTGGGGCGGGGCTGTATGGAAATACCACCCGAAAGAGAAAGCCGAACGGAGAGGTGTACAAGGATTATCATTTCTATGCCTGCAAACATCGTTTGAAAGTGAATGGACAGACCTGTAGCTTCAGAACAAACATTAACGAGCAGGACATTGACGAACCTGTTGTTGCAATTCTTTCCAAACTGGTGAACGACCCACATTTGGCTGAATTGCTGTCTCACAAACTCGATACCTCCACAGACAAGCAAAACGTCGAGGAAGCAATTAACGCTCAAAAGAAGTTGATTGAAACTACAAATTCAAATATTGCAAGACTGACCAGCCAACTGGATCATCTGGACTACAGCAGCCCCATTGCAGAACGTAAGGCCGCCGACATGGAAAAGCGGGTAGACAATCTGTATAATGAAGTTGAGCAGCAAGAGCAATATCTTGAAGAATTGTATCAACGGTTGTTTGCGATCAATCAAAACCTACTGACGAAAGATTCTATCCTTAATCTACTGAAACAGTTTGACAGGCTCTATGCCGTTATGAGCCAGAGCGACAGGCAAATCCTGATTCGCACGATTGTTGAGGAAATCCAAATCTATCCAGAGAAACAGGCAGACGGGCGAGTTATCAAAAGCATTAAACTGTCCCTGCCAGTTGTCTACGAGAATGGGGAAACACCCCGAATTCGTTTGGACAAAAATACAACAGTCGAGACGGTTGTATTGCTTTCCAAGGGTGAGGTCGACTCGAAAAAGATTCGGGTTGAGTTCTCTTTGGAAGATATGGATATGTCCGAATTTCAGGATGGGGCAACCTACACCCAGATTAAGGACTATGTGCTGGAGCATAGCAGGTTAAAGGTATCCAACCTGTATATCTCACAAATTAAGCGAAAATGTGGGATTGGGGTTGGTAAGAATTATAATTTGCCGAAGTCCGAGGATTCCAGACAGCCACAGTGCCCACCGGAAAAAGAGAAAGCAATCCGAGAAGCATTCAAATATTTTGGGATGATCTAACATCCTGCAAAATGGAGGTTTCTTATGGATAGATTGATTTCTTGTGAGTTCAATATGGATACCGCCTGTGTGGAACTGAAATTCTTAGATGGCAGAATGATTGCGATTGACACTATCGCTGTTGAGAACGAGATTGCAGACAATATGTATCAGCGGTCAGAGTTGGATTATTTGATCTACAATGACCCGATAGCATATGCTGACTTGATATTG
>Ga0129311_1002082_pt1 | contig 12738 bp, 12 predicted proteins | sample Go1ome_FD_94435 | JGI IMG/M metagenome (GOLD analysis project Ga0129311, IMG submission 94435) | Western lowland gorrila individual fecal microbial communities from Wisconsin, USA - Go1022B metagenome | ecosystem: Host-associated > Mammals > Digestive system > Large intestine > Fecal | place... | reverse complement strand
TTTTCGTCTGAAGTTGTTGCCCCTGATCATTACTCTGTCTCGCTCTTCCCAATCGGATTCGTCTGATCATCTCCGCATCATCAGCACCAGATGGAACGATGGCATAATACGCTTTTTTCTTCAAAGCCTCAGGAAATACTTCCTGGAAAGCTCCAAACTCTTGTCTCGTTAAAAGAATCGTTCCGCGGGCTTCCCGAAGATTTCTGGCGATGATCCATTTTTCTGCCCTCAGTTTCCATGTAAGTCTTTTCCTTCCGCGAAATTTCTCGTAATCCCCACCCCAAAACTGCCAGAATACTTTACGTAAAACACTTTTCCCATAAATCAGAAAGACATACTGCATGGTAAAAACGCCACTAACAACAATGCCATCTGCTGAACGAATCATCCGAACCAGCGATCCATTCTTCAGAAATTCTATGTAGGACAGTATTCTGTGAACATTTGCAGCCTCCTGAAGCTGCACTTCCTGTCTTCTATCAACAACGAAGTACTCTTTCTTTATATCAGGAAAGTTACTCTCTAAATAGGAGATCATATTACATGGAAAGCGATGTGATTTCGTAATGAAAAAAATCATCGTCATGAGAATTCCTCATGTAAATTACAATTATACATCTCCGTTATATGTTACTTGTCACTTGCTTCTAACGAAGCAAACATTCGATGCGTGCTAACTGTTATAGGAAGATTGGTACCCAACATACATATAACCGTTGCCAAACAAACGCCGGTGCTTCCCATACCGCAATTTCTTCCAAGAAAAATAGATAATGGAATATTACGTATTGCTGAGACTCCTCCAAAAATAAGTTGTAAATTAACCTTTCCTATACCATTCAGTACGTTTGAGTAAATGGGGCCCCAGATAGATAAAAAATAATAGAATGCCATACAGGGAATCAGACCCTTTGTATATACAAGATCCTTATGCAGCCATATTCTCGACACGGGTTCAAATGCCACAGTTCCAATCAGCAAAATAATACTAATAAATGGAAGGCCACCAATCCATTCACTTCCGCTTGTAGCATCAATTAGTATTTTCCTCTTAATGTTCTCAACCAAGCCAACCTCGATTTTAAAATTTTATATATAACTAAGAGTTTGCATCGTGTGATTTTTAAAAAAAATGATCTTGAAGAAATTAATCCATAGAGATGCTTTAGTTTCAATGTGTCTATATATCCATAGATCGAAGCCGAGGCACCATCCAAGCTGAAATTTGATATGATCTTGTAAACTGGTTGAAAAGTGACTTGATGATTTCGACTCATTCTGAGCATAAACTCATAGTCAGCAGAAAATGGATATTCCAGAGAATAAACACCATAATCCTCATAAACAGCTCTTGTAACAAAACAAGTCGGATGAGTAATCATATCTTCTTCAATCCACTGATGATTCTTAATATAGATAGAAACCTCTTTGTCATTTTTTAGCGTTCTTAACATTCCATAAATAATTTCATATTTTTTTTCGTCATATACCTGCAGGACATTATCTAACGCATCCTGCTCATAATAATCATCGCTATTGACTATACCAATTAAATCTCCTGTGGCTAATTTGATGCCTTTATTCATAGCATCATAAATGCCATCATCTTTTTCTGATATTATTTTAATTTTACAAGGATATTTATCCTTATAACCTTTGATAATATCAATTGTTCCATCTGTTGAAGCTCCATCAACAATAATGTACTCAAAATTTTGATATGTTTGAGCTAACACGCTGAGAATGGTTCGTTCAATTGTTTTTTCACTATTATAACAAACAGTAATGATTGAAAACTTCAGACTCACTGTAACTCTCCGCACAAAATATACAGTTTCCCCAAATTAACTAACGATATCATTCTATTGTATCCAGTTAATCTGTTCTTTAATTTTTCCCGTAGTTGAATATACCGAATTCTCATCACTATAGCACTTATTTATAACGCTTCCTGCAGCTATAACTGAATTAGATGGTATTCTTGCTTTTTTTAATATGGTACACCGACATCCAATCCAAACATGACTGCCAATCTTCACTTCCTGATCTTCATTAAGCCTTACCCCTGTCTCCAAAGAAAGCACACAATGGAAATCTGTATCCATAATCAAGCAGTCCCATGAGATCAGGACATTTTCTCCAAAAGATATTTTTTTATTACAAATAATACTTGAAGATCCATTTATGCAAAAACCATCTCCAATTACCAATGTTCCAGAATTTACGATTCGAGACCCCGGGCCCATATTCGCCACTCCCTCAAAAATAATTTCTCCAGAGTTTTCCCATAAAGATCTATAGTTTCCTTTATCAACAATTCCAACATGACCAAAACCAATTTGAACAGCTCCTGCTTTCGTGCTTTTGACATTCACCTTTCCTTGCAATTTCAGAATTTTCAAATTTCTAGAAGCCAGGATACGCGGATGAAAAAGTCCTCCGACCCCCCAATAGTAGAAATTTAGTTTTACTGTATTAAAAAGACTAATTTCGAAGAACTTTTTTATGCTCCCATTCACTTAATCTGCTCCTTTAGTGCTCGATCATATACTCTTCCGATTTTTTCCAGAAAAACCTTCTCGCCAAATTTATATCGAAATCTGTCAGAAATCTTCTGATGATCATATTTTTCAAATATGATGCATTTCATAGCATTTTTTAGTTCAGATTTATTATCCGTCGCAACTAAATGTCCACAGCCTTCTTCGTAGATATCATTTATCCCACCATTTTTGGTTGAAATAATAGGTAGCCCTGAACAAAGGGCTTCTGCATAGACTACACCAAAAGTTTCAAATCTAGATGGTAATACAAAACAATCAGCGAGATTGTACATTTCCACAAGTTTACTATTATTAACAGCACCCATGAAAGAAATGACACTCGACATTTTCTTCTTATACACCTTTCTCTTTAGTGATCCTTCCAATGGTCCCTTTCCAACAACAACAAGTTTTATATTTTTATTTTCTTTATATAAATCTTCAAATGTCTCAATTAATAAGTCGAAACACTTTGACTCAATCAAATTACCAACAGAAATAAATGTAAAACAGCTTTTGTCTTTATCTACCCATGGAATATATTTAAAATAGCTCGGAATAACATTTGGTATGATATTAAGTGACTTAATTGCAAAATATTTAGCACACTCATATTGTTTATGTCCCACAACGATCATCTCATCGACCGATGCATACAATTTTTTCATTCGTACATTTTCAATTTTATTTCTGCGTTGGTCCAACAAATTGCTTCCATGTTCTGTGAATATAGTAGGTACATTGAATTTACTTTTAATATGAAGTAATCCGTATGCTCCTTCTAAAAAATGTCCATGAATAATGTCTACTTTTCCAAGTTTCTTTTCTACCTGCGTAATTCCTACTTTTGTCAATTCTCCCGAAATTACATATTGAAGTGATGTAAATGGACTAATTGGGACAGAAAAACGACACACCCATATGTTATCTTGTCTTCTCCAGTTTATCCCAAGCTTTCTTTTAAGCCGAATCGATCTATAATCCATCAATAGAACACTAATGTCATAACCATTCTTTGCTAATGCAATCGCTTGATTTCTTATGTATACGCCCCTGTCTGGTTCCTCAGCAGAAGGATACAGATTAGTCACAAATAGAATTCTTATTTTCATACGCAAATAAAGTCCAAACTTATTTTTAATAATCTAGTGTTTCCTGATATTTTTCTCTACACCCACAAATCCATCTCTGGTATTCTTATACTCCACATATCCCAGCATCTCCGCCAGTCTCCGGCAGGCCATGTTTTCCTTCCGAATTTCTCCGCGGATGCTGGGAATGTTCTTTTCTCTTGCCAGCATGTGAACCCTCTCACACAGTGCCTCTGCTGCTCTGCACCGCCGATACTCAGGCACGACAATGAGCATGGAAATAAATCCAAAATCACTTCGATTGAGATAAGCGGCAACGAGGCTGATTATCTCACCTTTTTCGTTTTCGATGGTCACAATGTCAGCCAGACGCATCAGCTTTTTTGCGTAGGCTTCAGTGTTCCAGCCGGTTATTGAAGCATCCCCTTTTCCCGAAATTAAATGCTCCTGCCCGCAGCGATATCTTGCAGAGAACGGCGGTGTCATAAATTCGCCAAGACGTACAATGTCTGCCAGAATATCCGCACTTGGACTTACCGGCTTCAAATTCATTACGTGAACCTGAAGATACCCTGCCATGTCGTACAGATACGCTTCTGCCTCCTCACGGCTTGCAAAGTGGAAATACAGAACCCCGATGATGTCGGAAGCGTTTTCATATGTTCCGACAGTGTCGCCTTTTCTGCGAAAAATATCTTCCCGATACAGGTGCCCGGAAAGTTCCGGATGCAGCTCATATCCGGCGTACATTCCCGGCTGATTCGCATGAAGATTGTAGGTTGCATAGATGCCATGCAGATCTGCAGGGATAAATTTTCCTGCAAACCTGGAAGCTTCCAGGAAATTCGCGTTCGATCCATTCGCGCACCGCAGGGTACGTTGCACCTCCTCACGGATCCAGTCGATCCCGGTTGCATCCGACAGAAGCTGCGGAATGCCGTTCCCACCACATCGAAGAGCAATTTCAATGGGATAGACTTCTCCGTCCTTTCCGGCAATGAATTCCACGTTCATCTCCGCATCGGTAATCGACAGCTTATGGATGACCGTCTGCAGGATTCTCGCAATCCGGACTTTCACCTCTTCTCCTGCGCCGCATGGATATATTTTACCACATGGGACAAGATTCTTCCCTTCTTCGCGGATGCAGTCCATGAGGCCATAGAGAACAACCTTTCCCTCCCGGACGATCACATCGCCGCCGATGAGGTGCCGGTAGCCGTAAGCTATGTATTCTTCCGCCATCGCCTGACCGGATAGTGAACACGAAACCGCAGCCTGATACGCGCGAAGGAGCCTGCCTGCATCGTAGCTGCGAAGGATCGTCACACCTTTGCTGCCACTGGAATCCAAAGGCTTTACCACGACCGGGTAGGGAAGGTCGCTCTCCGGATAGTCCATTGGAAAATGCCGCGGTGCAGAAATCATGTGCATCGCCAGAAACTCCCGGAATTTTCTCTTATTCCCGAGAATTCCAGCAGCGGCATACATTCCGCCGGGAAGGCCCATTTTCTCTGCCACATAGGCCGCCGTCTCTTCCGCAGGATCCGATGCGAACGCAAGAATGCCGTCCACAGCTTCCTGCCTGGCAAGCCCCAGAATTTTGTCCTTGTCCCTTGTGCTGACAAGGAAGCTTTGGTCGGCTTCTCTTCGCCCCGGTACATCCGAAAGGTAATCAGCCAGAAGGACAGTGAGTCCCAGCTCATGCGCTTTTCGTATTACCGGAAGCTGCTGAAAACCGCCTCCCAGGATCAGGATCTTCATATGGTTTCCGGGTTCCTTTCTGCGCGGTTTGCTCTGCAGGTGGTGTTAGGTCAACTTTCAGGAAATGTGTATAGATCATTTTTATCCTCACCCGCAAAATTTCTGGGTAAAATGTCTCTATCAACTATCATAAAAAAAGTTTTAAAAGTCGGTGGGGTGCGTGTGATGAAGTTGCATTCATATCATACTCTTATTATGGCAGAGATACTATGATTGTGCCAGGCATCGAGGAATTTATGTGGATTTTGGTGTGCTGTTTGTTTTGGTTATGAGCGGCTGCATTCCAAATATTTATTTGTTATTTTCTTGATTGGTCAAACTGACTTATCAAATTTACTGTAAAACACTTATCTCCAAAAGTTTCGATATACGTCTGTTCATTAATGAACCTCTTTCTTGACCTCTGTAGATGAAATACCCGGCGTTCTTTTCAAACGCACTACTTTTTTATCGTGCTCCTTACACCATTGTATTGCATCATTAAACCGTTTTCCTTTATGATCTTCGCCCAATGCAAGAATATCAAAATCGATGCTTTCGAGTGTAGCCACATTTAAAACATCATATACCCTAACTTCGTCAACAATCCGCAATGCATGGAGCATCTCCACTCGTTCTTCAGTTGAATATCGTACATGAGAGTCCGGTTTAAATTTTTCTATGTATTTACCATCTTGAACAGCTACTATCAAATAATTGGCATACTTTTTGCACTGCTTGAATAGTCTCAGATGACCCAAATGTAAATAATCAAAAACGCCAAACGTCAAGATTTTAGTCATATTCTTTTCCTCAATCAGACAACCATGCCTGTACTAAACCATTGAATCATACGCTCATAATCGTCCTGCGTATCCAAATCTCTTATACGCATTGGAACTGCCTTTAGAGGGAGAAGAGGTTTCAGCATCTCGTCAATTCCCTGTGTTCCCGCAATCAAACGACTCGACAAAACCTTGGAAAGACACCCCCATTCATACTTACTTGGGCTACGCAAAAAATCGGTCACTTCATTATTTGAAACAGCCATATAGATCGGTTCACTTGAGTGTGATTCACATACACTTATACATTCCTGTGACTCACTCATAAAGCGATTGAAATCGTCCTTATTAATAAGTAAATCGCCATCCATAATTACGACGTATTTTCGCGCTCCAATCAATGTCTTAGATAGGCTCACCCCTGCGCCTGTCTTACGATAATCATTATTAAAAGCAAACATTACATCCCTACGGATATGTTTTACCTCCTTAATAACCTTTTCTGCTTGATAACCAACGGCAATGCGAATATCATCATACTCATCTAGCATTTCTAGCTGACGCTGTATAATAGACTTACCAGCTATTTTTACTAGTGCCTTTGTTGTCCCAATACCAAGTCTAGTGCCCATTCCTGCACAACAGATTATAACGCTAATATCATCGTGTCCCATAATCATGTTTCCTTCTAATTTTTTATAGAAGCGTCCTGAGAAAATCCGCGCATCTATTATCATCATAAAATGCATAATCAATATTCTGAATCAGCGATGGCGCAATATCCCTGATACCACCAAACCCAACTGAAATATTAGCAACCTGTGCCATACCGGAATCGTTATCTCCATCACCAACAACAACAAGCGGCTGAACAAACTGTTTTGCAGTCAATTCCTTATCAATAACACTGACTACTTGCGTGATTTTATCGTTTTTATAGTTTGCTCTGGAGCAATACACATGACCTTTGAGTCCAAGTTTCTGCATCAAGTCACTAATCCAAATATCTAAATTTCCAGTTACAACATAACACCTATCACGATTTTCTCTTATAAACTGTGCGATATTCTCATTTAAAGGTATGTCAGCTACCATCGCTCGCGTTTCCGATACATTCATGACACTTAATATTTCCACCCTTTTTAGGAAACTACTCTTAAATGGAATTTCTCCATTCATGGTCGCCTCCGTAAGTTCTCGCATTTCTTTTTGTCTGTTCACTTTTTTTGCAATAGTAGGCAAAATTTCTTTGCGTGTAATTGTTGAATCCAAATCAAATAAAAATATATACTCAGACATTTTTCAATCCCCATTCTCTGAACTCAACATCGCATTCAATACCTCTGTTAATTTTTGGACAAACATATCATTATCCGCTTCATTTCTAATGGCAATTCTTAGATATTGTTTCTTTCCCTTAATTTTCTTACTCAGAGTTTTAATAAAGACCTTCTGTTCAAGTAGCATTCTTTGTTTTAACTCTTCTGCATCCAAATCGTCAAGCAACTCTACCATAAGATAATTCGCCTGAGATGGTATCACACGTATACATCCTAGCTCTTGAAGTTTTGATGCAAATCTATTTCTTTCTTTTCTGAATTTTTCTAGCGCCTTTACATACAAGCCACGATACTTACTGCAAATTTGCATATAAAATTCCGCAAACGAATTTATATTCCAAATAGATACATCTGTTTTCATCCAAGAAATTAATTTTTTATCGCCACTTGCCAAGACTCCAAGTCTCAATCCCGGTACACCGTACGATTTAGAAATACTCCTAATCACATATAGGTTTGGATATCGACTCAAAGTTTCTTGATCAATCAGAGATGAATCTTTCTCATCAGAAAAATCAACAAATGATTCATCTATGATCACCTTAATACCCTTATCCTTTGCCCATGATATCAACCTTATCATTTCGCCCTTAGGGATATAGTTTCCTGATGGATTATCCGGATTAACTAGTACAAGGTTAGAAATATTTGTTTTAGCAAAGTATTCTATAAGGTCGCTCGCGCTATAGGAGAAATCTTCCGATTCTACCCAATAATTAACCGTCTCAATCTCAGTATATCTGTTTGGATATTCATCAAACGTAGGCCGAACAAATCCAGTCTTTCCTTTTATGAACCCCATAATTGATTTAATTAGCTCTGCAGCGCCATTTCCCACAATAATATTTTCTGGAGAAATTCCAAATGCGCTTGCCGCTAGGTCTGCATTTACTCTCATACCTGACGGATATTGTTCCAACAGGACCTTAAAATTTCTCTGCAACTCCTCAACTAGTTCACGAGGTGGATAATATGGTGTCACAAGATAAAAGTAATCCAAATACTCAGGATACCTCCAACATCCGCCCCAACTTCCTAGCATTTTATCTGCAACACTTTTTTTATCTTTTGAAAAAAGAATTGTAGCTTGATTTATATCTTCAATATTATTGATTTCACGCCAAATAGCGTTTCCAATGTACAATGATTTAATTACCACATCTTCTGACATCGCTATCACATTCAACGGTGCAGAATAATCAAGACTATTTCCAAGTACATCAATCATAGTTTCCAACACTGGAATATAGTATTTTTCAGTAAACTTCGTGTCAAATTTGCAAATACCAACCATCTTATAAGAAGCTATTGAGGAATAGGCATTTGAAATCTTCTTTCCGAATGATAAAACTCGTTCATCATCGCCAATTGAAACAGTTTCACCTGTCATCCAACTTTTATCTGTATCTACTAGAACATTGCATTCCTTTTTTTCATTTAGTACTGATTCAAGGACGCTGTCTTCAACAATCATCTGTGCATTTAAAATGACTGTATCGTCCAGTAAGAGATATTCTTTTGCCAAAAACAGCGAGTATATGCTGCCTGTTTCTTCACAAGAGTCATTTTCGAGAATCACGATTTCAGCCTTTATGTTTAGATTGCTTATTGCTCCAATTATTTTTTTCCTATTACGTCCAACAACTATGATAACTTTTGACACCTTACTATTATCCAGTTGTTTTAACATTCTTTCAATTATAGAGATCCCGTCAATTTGAATCATGCAATCAGGATCATCTCCCGAAAAACAATTCATGCTTGACTTCTTCATATCAGCTAAAATGAGTGCCTGCATATGTACTCCTCTCATGCCAAACCTTAATCGCTCTCAACCTAGAGTGGTTTTCGACCTGAAACAAATCCGCTCATTAGACAAAAATTGACCTTATATTTTATGTTCGCTTAACCATTAGAGTAAATCATCAAGTTCTCCTGCAAAATACCGATTCGGAACATCTGAATCCAAGTACTCCAAATAACTTCTATTCGGATCAAAAAACACAATTCTATCATGATTTTTTCCCCTTTGATCTACTGGAGGAAGTTTCATGTAATCACCATATTCCACTTTAAGAACAGCATCATTATTTGCAGGCACAGGGAAAAGCTCACCTTCAAACACGGTTGTAATCGTTGGAAAAACATCCTGCATCTTATAATGGTGAATACCTTCTCTAAAGTACTTTGGACACGCTGGCGTATCGCACCACACAGTATCATCTTTGTTATACCGTTGACATTCTTTATTCCAAAGGTTCCATATATACTTTGTCGAAATCGTCAACTCAAATAACCAATCCAAGATGCCTTTCATACCAGTGAATTTTTTTTTCGAAAATCTGTGATTCAGCACTCTTTCATATAGTTCTACCTTTTTAACTTGTTTTTCTCTTAACCTTACATCGTCTACAGAGCAATCAAATGGATATATTTCCACAAATACTCCATGACAACGTTTCTTATCATTCCATTGATTTTTAACTATTGCCGTCGAGTTCCGATCTCTTATTCGTAGAAAAGTCCCACATTCCTCATATTGTCCATAGCCATATTGAATTGAGTATTTATCATGATACTTTTCAAAAAACAATTGGATAAATTGTTCAAAGGAATCTCTCGCCATACCAATGTCAAGGTCATCATCCCATGGTATAAAACCATGGTGCCGTGCAGCCCCTATTCCTGCTCCTGCATGTAGAAAGTATTCCAAACTGTTTTCTTTACATACTACATCAATATCCTTTAAAATTCCCAGCTCAATATCCCAAAGCTTTTTTCGATTCATTGAAACAGGATACCCAGCTTCAACCTTGTATATTTCATTCATCTTAGTCCCGCATTCTCCTTATTCTTTTAGTTTTCTTTTGTCTTTCTCAATTCTTTTATAACTTCAAGGAGTTTCTTGCGATATCCAACCGCCAAAACTACAGTCGCAATAATTAGTGCATAACGTATAGCCGTAAAACTATATGTAAGCGTTATTACTAGCGATAGAGCTATCACTGCAAACGAAATAATCACACACATTTTGTAATTGATCACACTATACTCTATTCCATTATTACGCAATATTTTCAATGAAACTATTCCATGAGCTACCGAATATACAACATAGCAAATAAGTGTCGTATAACCCGCCGCAATATACCCATATTCTCTAATATATATGTAATTCAAAATCACATTCAAAAGTGCGGCAATACACGAAGCAACCATTGTGAATTTTGTGCATTCAAAATAGAACTCAACATTTCCAAACAAATTGTATAGAAAAATAAAATAAACAGAAGCCGAAACTGATGGAATAATCCACCGAGCATCAAAGTAGGCCTGCGATGCCAACAGAGATATTAATTCTGGTCCAAGTAAACTCACACCTAAGCAACACACTCCTACAAACACCAGCAATATGTTAATGACCTTTTTTATAGGGGCATAGTCATCCTTTTTTAAATGTTGATATATAAATGGAACAAAGGAGTTATCTATTGCAGTTGTGACAATTATCATCAGAGTAGATAATGTATATGCAACACTGTAAACTGCTGCCTCACCAGTTCCCACCATACTATTAATCATAACACGATCCGCTTGCTGCAATACGATCTGTGAAAGATAATGGGGAATTAAGGGCAAATTAAAAGCCAAGGCAAAACTCCAATACTTTTTTGAATAAAAGACCTTACCTTTTCTCATATTATGAATATACAATACGATTCCTACCGTAACCTGTATCAATACATACGAAAAAACTCTGGCCTCCGCCTTATGTGCAGTGCATAATACTGAAATTATTCCTACGATTGGGCTTACAATAGAGATAAATAGTGTAATTGCAACTAATCCATGATACTTGTATTCGTATTTTTCACCAACCGACCAGAATTGAAAAGCCGGCACAAATAAAAGCTCTATAAAAATCAGTAGAATAAAAACGGTATCCAACTGAAACATCTTATTCCAAAAACTCATTCCAAGCAGATAAACGACTGCTAAGACAAGTGTTACAGTTGTTGACAGTCCTTGCATTGCTGATGTGAATCCGCTTCTATCTTCGGGGTATTTCGTCAATCCGTTATTAAAAACTCCACAATACAAGTTAAGTGTTGCAAATACAGCAATGATGCTATACCACGATTGATATACGGAATAAACTCCGTACTGTTCGGTTGTAAGCAGTCTTGTAAAGATAGGTGTTGAGATTAGTGATATCCCACGCTGTAAAATATTGCAGACTACAAACCATAAGGTAGATTTAACTTCCACAGGAAAATTCCGATATTTTATTCGTATATCGTGTAAACATATATTCATTGTTTTTCTCCATTATGGAACCGCTGATTAATGGGCTGTATTCCTTTCGCAACTGAATTCCAAAGTTCTTTTTGAGATATTCAGTTTCTATAGCGACCGGAAATCATGAAAATTTCCGGGATGTGGCCTTTCATGCGGCTCTGTGTTTTCTTTTTCGTCCATGTTCCGGGAAAATGAGCGCAATTATCCCCTGGAGAATTCTGCGCTCCTGCCAGCTCTGGCGCACATGACCATATTGGCGCTGGCAAATAGAACATTGAAACGATTAAAGTTCTTGGCAAGTCCACGGTATGCGACCTTCGCATACCCAAATTGCCGCTTCACTATAAGGAACGGGTGCTCCACCTTGCAGCGGACGGATGACTTCCGGTTTTCCATACATTTTTCCCAGTTGATGCCGTTGTAATCTGAAGAAGTCTTCCTGCTGCTTGGACGCATACACGTGCGATATTCAATTTTCGCCAGATGCTCATCCGATTTGAATTCCGGACGTTTACTCATTCCTGAATAACCAGAGTCTCCGTAAACAACCTCATCATCCTGACGGATTAGTTTAGAGGACTCGTCGATATCATGGACATTTGCCGAGGTCGCAGTGATAGTGTGGACATACCCTGTCCCGGCATCAACACAGGAATGAATTTTCATGCCGTGATACCACTGATTGCCTTTCTTCGTTTGGTGCATTTCTGGATCTCGCTTACCGGTTTTGTTTTTGGTCGAGCTGGGGGCGTTGATTATCGTGGCATCAACAATTGTGCCGCCATGCATGATAAGGCCCGCCTTTTCCAGACGCGCATTTACATCAGCAAAGATCTTTTCGCCGATGTGGTGCTCTTCAAGAAGATGTCGGAACTTCAGCAGAGTAGTGGCATCCGGAACCTGCTCCTTATAGAAATCAATATGAAGGAAGGATCTC
>Ga0129311_1002080_pt1 | contig 12756 bp, 8 predicted proteins | sample Go1ome_FD_94435 | JGI IMG/M metagenome (GOLD analysis project Ga0129311, IMG submission 94435) | Western lowland gorrila individual fecal microbial communities from Wisconsin, USA - Go1022B metagenome | ecosystem: Host-associated > Mammals > Digestive system > Large intestine > Fecal | place... | reverse complement strand
TAAGCCGCCCAGAAAGGCGCCGGGGATGGAGCCGATACCGCCGAACACGGCGGCGGTGAAGGCCTTGATGCCGGGCATGGAGCCGGTGGTGGGCACCAGGGTGGGATAGGCGGAGCACAGCAGCACACCTGCGATGGCGGCAAGACCGGAGCCGATGGCGAAGGTCATGGAGATGGTGGCGTCCACGTTGATGCCCATGAGCTGGGCCGCACCCTTGTCCTCGGAGCAGGCCCGCATGGCTTTGCCCATCTTGGTCTTGCTGGTGAACCAGGTCAGCGCCAGCATGATGACGATGCAGATGAGGATGGTAAACAGCGTCACATAAGAGACCTTCAGCTCTCCGCCGAACAGCTCCATGCCGGTCTCACCGGAACCGGAGACAAAGAAGCTGGGGAACACCTTGGGGTTGGAGGACCACAGCAGCAGCGCCATGTTTTGGAGGAAATAGCTGACGCCGATGGCGGTGATGAGCACCGCCAGGGAGGGGGCCTGCCGCAGGGGCTTGTAGGCCAGGCGCTCCACCACCATGCCCAGGACCGTGCAGACGAGCATCGCCAGAATGACGCCCGCCAGCGGAGGCAGATCAAAGCGGGAGACCGCATAGAAGCAGATGTACGCGCCTACCATGATGACGTCGCCGTGGGCGAAGTTCAGCATCTTGGCAATGCCGTAGACCATGGTGTAGCCCAGGGCGATGATGGCGTAAATGCTGCCCAGACTGATCCCGCTGATCAGAAAGTTCAGAAAGGTCATAAGACAACACCTCTTTTAAAATAGGTTTCTGGGAACGGGAAAAAGATTCAGTGCGTATCTGAAAAATACCGGGTCCCGGTGCTTTTCAGATACGCGCTGTATGGCCGGAACAGGCCGGAGAGGCTTGCGTCTCTCCGGCTCCGTACCGGGAAGAGAGGATAAAAAGCTTAGTCGAGGCCGACGTAAGCGCCGTTCTCGATGACCATGCCCTTGGGGCTCTTGGACACGGCGCCGCTGGCGTCCCAGGTCATGCCGTCGCCGGTCAGGCCGTTGAAGGTCATGGAGGTGAACTGCTCAATCATCAGGTCACACAGGGTAGCGGCATCCATATCGGCGGTGGCGCCGGCGGCTTCCAGAGCCTGCTTGTAGGCGTAGACGCAGTCGTAGGCGTCAGCGGCGAACTGGTTGGGGACCTCGCCGAAACGCTTCTGGTACTCGGCGACAAAGTTCTGAGTACGCTCGTCGGTGGAGTCGGCGTTGAAGGGGGTCAGCAGCATGACGCCCTCGGCCAGAGAGGTGTCAAAGCCTTCCATGGTCAGGATGCCGTCCATGCCGTCCACGCCAAACCACTTGGGGGTGTAGCCCATGGCGTTGGCCTGAGCCAGGATCAGGGAAGCGGGCTGATAGTACATGGGCAGGAACACCAGGTCAGCGCCGGCGTCCTGGGCGTTCTTCAGCTGCACGGAGAAGTCGGTGTCGTTGCCGTCGGCAAAGGTGGTGTCGGAGACGACCTCCAGGCCCATCTCAGCGGCCTTGGCGGTGAAGGTGTCGTGGATGCCCTTGGAGTACACGTCGTCGTTCTTCCAGATGATAGCGACCTTGGAGCCCAGACCTTTCTCAGAGATGTACTGGGCGGAGGCGGAGCCCTGGTTGGGGTCCATGAAGCACATCTGGAACATGTTGTCCTTGCCCTCGGTGACAGCCACGGCGGAGGCGGAGGGAGTCAGGGCGAAGATGCGGTCGGCGTAGGTTTCAGCGGAAGTGGCTTCGCAGGGCTTGGAGGTGACGGAGCCCAGGGAGATCTGCATGCCCCAGTCCTTCAGAGCGTTGTAGGCGTTGACGGCCTTCTCGGCATCGTGCTGGTCGTCCTCGTACTTCAGCTCGAACTGGATGGCGCCGCCCTCGGCGTTGATCTCGTCAACGGCGATCTGGGCGCCGTTCTTGGCCGCGTTGCCGTAGATGGCGGCGCCGCCGGTCAGGGGGCCGGTGCCGCCCAGCCTGAAGGCGGCGCCGGAGGGAGCGGAGCTCTCTTCAGAGGAGCTGCCGCTGCTTTCAGCGGGAGCCTCTTCCTTCTTGCCGCCGCAGGCGGCAAGGCTGAGTACCATGACCATAGCCATGGCAAGACATGCGAACTTCTTTTTCATCTTTCTTTTCTCCTTTAGAAATGAAATGAATTATACAAAAAAGCGGTTCCGCCTTTCCGCGGAACCGCTTTACTGTATCAAAACAGTTACAGGCGCGTTCGCATCACAGGCGTACAAACCAATACCAATACCAACAGGACCGCCAGCAAAATCAGGCCTACCAGGGCAACGTTCAGGCCCAGGGATACCAGACGGACCAGACCGAAAATAATAATGGACGCCAGAATAATGGCGTCCAGAATCAGAGTGATGGTATTATCAGAAGCATAACAAGCAGGATGAGCGCAAGAGAAAGAAGCCTCTGCCTGGCAGGCGGACGCATAATCAGACATTGTATTGCGGCTGCTGAACTGCTGATACATCATGGCGGCGGGCTCCTTTCTGAGAGATTTGCTTGAAATTAGCTTTCATTGTACCTACTCAAAGAGGTAAAGTCAATGTATGTTTTGATGGAAAAATAGACGGAAAAACTAAAAAAATGGCGTGATAATTGTGCAAAAACGATAAAGGACAGCAGAAAGTGCGAGGAATGGTTGCGGGGGACAACGAAGTTTTCGTTGACACGGGAGACGGATGTGGTATCATTTGAATAGATTTTTTACTTGCGTGCAAACGTTTAAGAAAGGCGGGAGGCGGCGATGGGCACAGTCCTTGGATACCTGCGGCCATATGGCCGCCGCGTGGCCTGCGGCGTGACCATCAAGTTCGCGGCGGCGGTGCTGGAGCTGATCCTGCCGCTGCTGCTGGCCCATATCATCGACACGCTGGTCCCTGCGGGGGACCTGGCGGCCATCTGGCGCATGGGTGCCCTCATGGCGCTGCTGGCCTTTGGTGCCGCCGGCTGCAACATCACTGCCAACCGCATGGCGGCCTGGGTCTCCATGGAGATGACCCGCGCTTTGCGGCGGGACCTGTATGACCGGGCGGAACACCTGTCCTGTGCACAGATGGACCGCTTGTCTGTGTCCTCCCTGGTGTCCCGCCTGACCAATGACACCTATCATGTGCACCAGATGTTCGACAAGGTCCAGCGTGGCGGCATCCGGGCGCCTATGCTGGTGCTGGGGGGACTGGTGCTGACCTTTTTGCTGGAGCCGGCCTTGGCGCTGGTGCAGCTGGTGGTGTGCGGTGCCACCTTCATCACCATCTGGCTGGTGACACGCCGCGGCATTCCGTTCTATACCAGGGCCCAGGCGGCGGTGGACACGGTGGTCCGGGTCATCCGGGAAAACGCCTCCGGCGTCCGGGTCATCAAGGCACTGGCTTGCCAGAGCCGGGAGCGGGAGCGGTTTTCCCGGGCCAACCGGGAGGCCCGGGCGGCGGAATCCGCCGCCGGCACGGTCATGGCGGCCGCCAATCCCATGACGGATTTCCTGCTGAATCTGGGACTGGTACTGGTCATTCTGGTGGGCGCCCTGCGGGTGAACCAAGGGCGGATGGCCTCCGGCCAGATCGTGGCGTTCTTGTCCTATTTTGCCCTGATCCAAAATGCCACCTTGGGTATGGCAAAGATCTTTGTCAAGATCAGCAAGGGCGCCGCCTCCGCCCGCCGCATTGAAGAAGTGCTGAAAGCCCCCATGGAACAGCCTGTCCGGCCCAGTGTGGCAGAGAGCGGCTGCGAATTGGGGATGAACGGCGTGTCCTTTTCTTACCTGGGCGTGGAGAAGGATGTGGAGGAGGCTTCCTTCACCCTGCAAAAAGGGGAGACGCTGGGAATTTTGGGTCCTACCGGCAGCGGAAAAACAACTCTGGTGAGTTTGCTGCTGCGGCTGTACGATGCGGATAAGGGCATCGTCTGGGTCGGCGGCCGGGATGTGACAGCCTTGCCGAAAGAGGAGCTGCGCAGCCGATTTGGTGTGGTCTTTCAAAGTGATGCGCTGCTGTCGGAAAGCGTGTATGAAAATATTTCCTTTCTGCGGGACATCCCTCAGACAGGGGTGGAGGACGCGGCCAAAACGGCTCAGGCCTGGGAGTTTATCTCCCGCCTGCCGGAAGGGCTGGATACAAAAGTGGATATTCGGGGCGCCAACCTGTCCGGCGGACAGCGGCAGCGGATCCTGATCGCCCGGGCATTGGCGGCCCGGCCACCGGTATTGGTGCTGGACAGCGCGGACAGCGCTTTGGATTACCGTACTGCCGCGGACCTTCACGCGGCCATCCGGCGGGACTGCCCGGGCACTACCTTGGTGGTGATCTCGGAACGGATCGCCTCTTTAAAGGATGCGGACCGCATATTGGTGATGGAGGAAGGCCGTATTACGGACCAGGGCACCCATGCCGACCTGTTGGCCCGCTGTGAGCGTTACCGCCATATGGCGGAATTGCAGATGGGAGGCGGTGCCCTGTGAAAAAGCATGTCATCCGGCGGCTGGCCCGTTTCCTGCAGCCCTATGCCTGGCGTCTGACGGTCCTGACGGCACTGCTGGTGGCCACAAATCTGCTGTCCCTGGCGGCACCGATGCTGTCCGGCAAAGCCGTGGGTGCCGTTGGTATTGAGGCGGGAAAGGTGGACTTTGCCGGGGTGTTTGCCAACTGCGGCGGGATGCTGGTTTGCTACGCGCTGTCGTCCCTGCTGAATTTCTGCGTGTCCGCCGGCTTGATCCGGGTGGGACAAAATGTGTCCCACGACCTGCGGAAGGCGGCCTTTGACCGCATGAGCGAGCTGCCGGTGCAGTATTTTGATATCCACCCGGCCGGGGACCTGATCAGCCGCATTTGCTACGATGTGGACACGGTGAACGCCACCATCTCCACGGACCTTTTGCAGATCGCCACCAGTCTTTTGACAGTGGTAGGCTCCTTTGCCATGCTGCTGTTTTTATCCCCGCGGCTCAGCTGTGTCTTTTTCGTGACGGTGCCGCTGTCCGTGGTGCTGACCCGCTTTCAAATGAAGCGCATCCATCCGCTGTTTCGTGTGCGCTCCCGGGAATTGGGGGCGCTCAACGGCTTTGCGGAGGAGCGAATGGCCTTGCAGCAGTCCATCCGGGCCTACGGAGTGGAGGCGGCGGATATCCGCCAGTTCGCGGCCTATAACGACCGGGCTTCCGAGGCCTATTACAAAGCCGACCGGGCCAGTGCCTCTTTGGGGCCGTCCGTGAACTTCATCAACAATTTGTCTCTGGCGGCGGTCAGCGTGTTCGGCGCGGTCATGTACCTGCATGGGACACTGCCCCTCGGCAGCCTGACCTCCTTTGTACTGTACTCCCGGAAATTCTCCGGCCCCATCCGGGAAGCGGCCAATCTGCTCAGCGAGCTTCAGGCCAGCGCGGCGGCAGCGGAGCGGGTGCTGGACCTGCTGGACGAAAAGCCGGAGGCGGCGGACGGCCCGGAAGCGGTGGCGGCGGAAGACCTGAAAGGCGATATTGCCTTCGACCATGTGAACTTTGGCTACGACCCGGCCCGGCCGGTGCTGCGGGATTTCACCGCCCACATTCCGGCGGGGAGCCTGGCGGCGGTGGTAGGTCCCACCGGCGCGGGAAAGACCACACTGGTGAGCTTGCTGCTGCGGTTTTACGCGCCCCAAGCCGGCTCCATCACCATCGACGGCGTATCGGTGGGCGCGTACAGCCGGGATGGCCTGCGCCGCCGTCTGGCCCTGGTGCTTCAGGAGACGTGGCTGTTCGGCGGCACCATCGCGGAGAATATTGCCTACGGCACCCCGGGCGCCACCCGGGAGCAGATCGTCCAGGCGGCAAAATCTGCCCGTATCCACCGGTTCATCATGTCTTTGCCGGATGGTTACGACACCATTCTTGCCGACGAGGGGGCCGGTATCTCCAAGGGACAGCGCCAGTTGCTGGCCATTGCCCGGTGCTTTTTGACGGACGCGGATATTGTCATTTTGGATGAAGCCACTTCCAACGTGGACACGGAAACGGAGCGGGCCATCAGCCTTGCCATGGAGAATCTGCGCAAGGGAAGGACCTGCTTTGTCATCGCCCACCGGCTGGCCACCATCCGGGGCGCTGACTGCATCCTGGTGCTGGATGAGGGCGGCGTGGCGGAGCAGGGGACCCATGAGGAGTTGCTGGCCAGAGGCGGCGTGTACGCGGGGCTGTACCGGGCCCAGTGGGCGGATTTTACGGATATTTGACGAAAAGAAGATCGCGCTTTTTTACCGGGCGGCGTATGATGTTCCACTGGGAGCATGATGCGCCGCCCAGTTGTCAGCTGTATGGCAACAAATAGTTGCAAATGCGAATATTCACAGGAGAGACCATGAAAAAGGTGCTGAAAAACAGCGGGGAAGGTGCTGGTGAGTTTAATTAAAATGGTTGTAATATAGATGAAGAAAGCAACTATTGTTTGTTAAAATCAAATAAAAAAGCGGGGGCGAACTGGCGAACATATCAATTGACAAACAGTTTCAAAAAGCATTATAATTAACTCAAGAAGCGCAAACGTTTACACAACTGGAGCCTCTGATCAAGGCTCCATACATGCAAAAATGTGTGGGAATGGATGTGAGGATGTCAAGAAAATAAGAACAGGCGTGATTCCCGGCAGAAAACAGAAAGAGGTGTTATCGTGTCAAAGAATACCCTTCCCAAAAAGCCGCTGACAAAGAAGCGGCTGAAGAACCTGATTCTGAACGTGGTGAAAAACCCGTTCAATATGATCGTTCTGGTCAGTCTGATCGTGCTGTTCTGCCTGATCGTGATTCCCCTGCTGACCATGGTCAAGTCCACCTTTACCCTGGCCCAGTCCGAACTGCGGCGCGTGGATGGCAAGGTGGGCGATTTCACTTTGTATTATTGGAAATACATGATTGCCAGCAATATGAGCAAGGCCGTGCTGTGGGAGCCCCTGCTGCACTCTGTGACCTGCGGCGCCCTGACGACCCTGATCTCCGTGCCTCTGGGCTCCATTCTGGCCTGGCTGATGATCCGTACAGACCTGCCCGGCAAGAAGGTGCTGGGCCTGCTGGTCACCGTGCCCTATATGATCCCCTCCTGGACCAAGGCGCTGGCCTGGCTGGCTGTGTTCCGTAACTCCACCAGCGGCGCCAACGGCTTCCTGGCCGGTATGGGTATTCCAGTGCCTGACTGGCTGGCTTACGGTCCCATCGCCATCGTTTTGTGCATGTCCATGCACTATTACGCATTCTCCTATATCCAGGTGTCCGGCGCGCTGCGCTCCATCAACTCCGAGCTGGAGGAGATGGGCGAGATCCAGGGTGCCAACAAGGCCCAGATCCTGCGCCACATCACCCTGCCCCTGATCATGCCCTCTGTGCTGTCCGCGCTGGTCATGACCATCTCCAAGTCCATCGGTACATACGGCGTTGCCGCCAACCTGGGCAACCGCATCGGCTACTATACGCTGGCTACGAAAATGCGCGTGTTCATCGACCAGGGTCCCCGCGGCGTTGGCTACGCCATGTCCATCGTCCTGGTCGGTATGGCCGCTCTGATCCTGATGAGCAACCAGCGCATCATCGGTGTCCGCAAGTCCTATGCCACCGTGGGCGGCAAGGGCGGCCGCAGCACCCTGATGCCTTTGGGCGTCGCCAAGAAGCCCATGATGGCCTTCCTGTTCGTGTTCCTGTTCCTGGCCATGGTCATGCCCTTCTTCGTGCTGGTCATGGAGACCTTCCAGATCACCACCGGCGCCGGTTATGGTCTCGACAACCTGACTCTGTACAACTGGATCGGTACCACGGATGCCACCGTGAAGTACACCAACTATCCCGGTATCTTCCGCCATGACGAGTTCTGGAGCGCCTTGTGGAACACTGTCCGGCTGTCTCTGATCGCCTCTATCCTCACTGCCTTCTGCGGCCAGTTCCTGGGCTACATCAGCTCCCGCGGCCGCGGCAAGTGGTACGGCAACCTCACCGAGCAGCTGGTGTTCGTGCCCTACCTGATGAGCGGCGTGGCGTTCTCCACCATGTACTTCTCCATGTTCAGCCGTCCCCACCTGGGCGGTCTGATCCCCTCTCTGTACGGTACGTTCACTCTGATCATTCTGACCTCTGTGGTCAAGCACTTCCCCTTTGCCAGCCGTTCCGGTACCGCCAACATGCTCTCCATCAGCGTGGAGCTGGAGGAGGCGGCTGACATTGCCGGTGCCAGCTTCTGGAAGCGGATGACCTCCATTATCATCCCTCTGGCGAAAAATGGCTTCATTTCCGGCTTCATGCTGGTGTTCATCTCTATCGCCAAGGAGCTGGACCTGATCATCATCATGATGACGCCCACCACCCGGACACTCTCCTTCTTGGCATTTACTTACTCTCAGGAAGGCTACAACCAGATGTCCGATGCCATTTCCGTGGTCGTGCTGTTCTACATCCTGCTCTGCTACATCGCGGCCAACAAGATCGGCGGTGCCGACATCAGCAAGAGCTGGTAAGCCGCTGGAACCGTGTTTATTGACAGAAAGGAAAGAACGATATGAGTCGTATTGAATTAAAGCACATTGATAAATTCTATGGCAGCAACCACGTCCTGCGGGACATCAACCTCACCATTGAGGACGGCGACTTCATGACGCTGCTGGGCCCCTCCGGCTGCGGCAAGACCACCACGCTGCGTGTGGTGTCCGGCCTGGAAAAGCCCCAGAACGGCATCATGACCATCGACGGTGTGGAGATGATCAACGCCGATGACGCCTACTATGCCGAGCCCAGCAAGCGCGGACTGAACCTGGTGTTCCAGTCCTACGCTCTGTGGCCTCACATGACGGTGTATGACAACATCGCCTTCGGCCTGAAGATCCAGAAGATGGATAAGGCGGAGATCGAGCGCCGCGTCATGGATTCCTTGAAGATGATGCGCATCGATATGTACAAGGACCGCTATCCCACGGAGCTTTCCGGCGGCCAGCAGCAGCGCGTGGCCATCGCCCGCGCCGTGGCCTCCAGCCCCAAGTTGCTGCTGTTGGATGAGCCCTTGTCCAACCTGGACGCCAAGCTGCGTATCGACATGCGCGCCGAGCTGCAGCGGCTCCACAGAGAGCTGGGCACCACCATCATCTACGTGACCCACGACCAGGTGGAGGCTCTGACCATGTCCACCAAGATCGCCCTGTTCAAGGCCGGCGAGCTGAACCAGGTGGCCACTCCCATGGAGCTGTACAACAACCCCATCGACCTGGAAGCCGCCGACTTCATCGGCAACCCCCGCATCAACCTGGTGCCCGGCAAGGCCGAGATGAAGAACGGCCAGCTGGTGGTCAAGAGCGAGCTGGGCGGCCACACCTTCCCCGCCGAGCACCTGACCGACGAGGAAAAGCCCGCCAGCGGCGAATTCGACTGCGTGCTGGCCATCCGTCCCGAGCAGATTATCATCTCCAGGGAGCCGGTGGAGGGAGCCCTGCCTGTCACCGTCTATGCCAGCCAGCCCGCCGGTTCCGAGACCATCGTCACCCTGAAGGCCGGCGAGGAGGAGTTCCTGTCCAAGGAGATCGGTCAGGCCCACTACGACATTGACCAGAAGGTCTGGGCCATCATTGACCAGAACAAGATCAACGTTTACAATAAGGAAACCACCCGTCTCATTAAGCGCGCGGTGTGACCGCGAGTTTATAGATGTCCCCAAGCACGGCAATTCCCTACATGTTTTCAAAACGAAAGGAGAAGACCCGATGAAGATGAAGAAGTTTTTTGCGCTGCTGCTGACAGCGGTCATGGTCCTGAGCCTGGCTGCTTGCGGTAAGAAGGAGGAAGCTGCGGCTCCTGCGGAGCAGGGCGGCGAGCAGGCTGCGGAGTCCACCCTGCATCTGGGTGTTGACCCCGAGACCGGCGAGGAGTTTTATGGCCCCTACTGGGATGAGTGGAGCGACATGACTGACGAGCAGCTCTATGAGCTGGCTCTGAAGGAAGACACCACCATCAATGTCTACGCTACCTCCTCCAAGATGCTGAAGGCGGAGGAGCCCTTTGAAGAGATGTATCCCGGTCTGGACCTGGTGGTTTCCGACCTGGATTCCGACGAGGTGCTGAGCAAAGCTCAGATCGAGAACGAGACCGGCAACATCACCGCCGACGTGCTGCAGACCAAGGACATCAGCGGCAGCGTGTTCTATGAGTACTACTATCAGGGTATCATCGAGCCCTTCTATCCCCGCGACATTTGCTCTCACATCGACGAGGGCTACCTGAAGTACAGCTATCCTCTGTACGCTTCTCAGGCGTTCTGGTATTACAACACCGAGGCCTTCCCCGATGGCCAGCCCATCGACAGCTGGTGGCAGATCATCGAGAAGGACGAGAATGGGAAGCAGCACTATCATCTGTATACCAAGGAGATTGGCCAGGAGTCTGCATATCTCTCCCTGTTTGCCAGCTTCATCAACCATGCTGATGAGATGGCCGAGGATTATAAGCGCGTCTACGGTAAGGATCTGGAGTACACCTATGATGCCTCCAAGTTCGACTTCGAGGTGCCCGCCAACAATGCCGGCGTGGAGTACCTGTGGCGCTTCACTCAGGCTGAGATGACCTTCATCGGTGACGGCGACGAGCTGGTGCTGGCTGTCCATAACTCCACCAAGGACGCTCCCGCTCTGTGCCTGGCTTCTGCCGGCAAGATCGAGAACCGGGAAGAGTCCGGCTACAACATCGATTGGTGCATCAACCTGAAGCCCTACAACGCATTGCTGAATGTCGAGTCTCTGATGGCCGTTGCCGGCTCTAACAGCCCTGCCGGTTCCCGTCTGTTCATCCGCTACATCACCGGCGGCGCTGACTGCCAGAGCGGCGGTCTGAAGCCCTTTACCAAGGTCGGTAACTGGCCTCTGCGTGACGACTTCGAGGATAAGAAGAACCCGGCCACTTTGTCTGAGCTGGGCGCTATCCCCAACGATTTGGACGCCATCTATGCCATCTATCCCGACGTTCAGGATATGTGGACCTACTGGCTGAACCAGAAGAAGTGATCGCACGTTCCTGAAAACTGATCAAACCACGCATTGGGCGGGCGGCCAGCCGGTCGCCCACCCTTTTTATCCAAAGGAGGAACTCCCAAATGAGCAAGGGCACCAACCCCATCAAGGAAGAACAGTGGAATCAGAAGGTCACAAAAGCGGCGGACAGCTTTTGGTCAGCCTTTCAAATGACGGAAAACGGCAAGGTGAAGAGTACACTGCTGTTGTACTCTTTTTGCCTGTGCTGGGTCTATATCGCCGTTTATGTCATCGCATTTGCCTTTTTGCTGGACCCGCTGGATGCCCTGGTATCCGGCGCGCCCACAGCGGTGGTCTATTTGGTGGAGGCACTGGTGCCCGCACTGAGTGGGACGGCTGTCTGTATGCTGCCCTGGCGCCTTTTCAAGGAAAAGCGCCTGATCCCAGCCAGCTTTATCTGGATGTTCCTGCTGGCGGCCGCCTGCTTGATCACCATGCTGGTACTGATGCAGGATGAACCGGAGACCAGGCATTTGTTCCTTCTGTTCTTTGTGCAGGCGGTGCCGGCACCTGTTTTTCTGGGCTTGGGGGTTTCCGGGGTGCTGTATTATAGGCACTGGAAGAACCGGCCCGCTGCGGTTGTCCCGGCACAAAAATTAACCTGATACTGATTTCAAATAAAATGCTTTATTTGAAATCCCGCGTGCTTCGCACGCTGGTGACGCACGTGCCGTGCGTCACGCCGTCTCATAAAACCCTGAATTAGGGTTTAGTATGAATTACAAAAAACAGCGTGTCCATCATATGATGGACACGCTGTTTTTTGTTTTTGTTTCCGCAGCTCTGACAGCTTAGTAGCACTTGCGGTAGATGGCCTCTTCGGACTCCAGGTCGAAGGGATAGTAGGCGTTGGTCATCAGGCGCTGCTGGTTGGTCTCCACGGACTGGGGGAAGGTCTTGAAGTCGGCCTCGGTGAAGCCGCAGTCACGCAGGGGACGCAGGGGCAGGATGCGCTGCAGAAGGGCGTTCATCTCGGGGATAGCGTTCTTGACCTCGCAGCCCAGGATGCTGGCCACCAGCTCCTTGAAACGCATGATCTCGCCGTCGGGGTTCTTCTCATCATAGTAGTCCATGATGGCGCCGAACAGCATGTAGTTGCTCTCGCCGTGAGGCACATGATAGGTGCCGCCCAGGGGGAAGCTCATGCCATGGACAGGGCCGCAGCCAGCCTTCAGGAAGGCGATACCGGCGTAGAAGGAAGCGGTGACAAACTGATCCATATACTCGAAGCGGGCGTCCTGACCCTTTTCGTCAATGAGCTTGAAGCCCTTCAGAATCATGTCCATAGCCTTCTCGCTGAACAGTTCGGAAGTGGTGGTCTTGCGGTGAGGGCTCAGGAAGGACTCGGTGGCATGCACCAGAGCATCGATGGCGGAGCAGGCGAAGGGCTTGTAGGGCAGGGTGCGCAGCAGGTCTGGGATCAGGCAGACCTTGTTGGGGATGATGTCGTCGGACACCAGACCCAGCTTGGTCTCGCCGCCGGTCAGCACGCCGTCCTTCTCGTCCTTGACGATGGCAACGGAGATGTTGGTGCACTCAGAACCGGTGCCGCAGGTGGTGGGGATGGCGATAACGTCCTTCTCATGCACCACGGGGAACCGCTTGAAGTACAGGTTGTGCACCGTGTCGGGACGCTTGCAGCCCAGCAGCTTGCACAGGTCCATGATGGCGCCGCCGCCCACGGCGATGACGCGGTCATAGCTGTCGTAGGGGATGGCATCGTACATGGTCT
>Ga0129311_1002079_pt1 | contig 12763 bp, 11 predicted proteins | sample Go1ome_FD_94435 | JGI IMG/M metagenome (GOLD analysis project Ga0129311, IMG submission 94435) | Western lowland gorrila individual fecal microbial communities from Wisconsin, USA - Go1022B metagenome | ecosystem: Host-associated > Mammals > Digestive system > Large intestine > Fecal | place... | reverse complement strand
TTATGGCCGCGGTCGTTAACGTCAATAAATGCTTCAGCTTCCGGCATAATCTCGCCATCTACCAAAACTAATTTTTCTTGTTGATTTTCGTTCATGTTTATTCCTCCAATTGCGCTTGTCACAATAAATTAACATAATAAAGCATTATTTATGCAATAATTCCAGTCAAAAATATTGTATAATATATATTGAGATTATTTGTTTTGCAGTCTGCAGAGCTTCTAAAAAGCTAATGACTACATTTCAATTATTATACACCATTTAAAGCCATTTTGGCAAAAAATATCGCAAAGGAGATTCCCATGACTCATCTGCCTACTATTATTAACGATTTAGCAATGATTTTGCTTGTAGCCGGCGTCACGACTATTCTTTTCAAGAAAATCAATCAGCCGCTGGTGCTTGGCTACATTGTTGCCGGCTTCATCACCGGTCCGCATTTCAACTTCTTCCCGACGATTACCGATAAGGCCAACGTCCACGCCTGGTCCGAAATCGGTGTTATCTTCCTGCTGTTCGCGCTGGGACTGGAGTTCAGCTTTTACAAGCTGAAAAGCGTAGGCAGTACAGCCTTCATCGCCACTGCGGTAGAAATAGGCGGCATGCTAGCCGTGGGCTACTTCGCCGGTACGCTGCTGGGTTGGAACCATATGGACAGCCTTTTCCTGGGCGGTATGCTTTCTATGTCATCCACCACGATTATTATCAAAGCCTTTGACGATTTGAAGCTCCGAGCGCAGCGCTTTACGGAAATAGTTTTCGGCGTGCTGATTATTGAAGATATTGCCGGCATCGTGATGATGGTGCTGCTGGCAACTATGGCTGTGGCCAGCGCCGATGTTTCCACAATGGAGCTGCTGCTCAGCATCGGCCGTCTGATTTTCTTCCTCGTTTTATGGTTTGTTCTGGGTATGTACCTTGTCCCCAGCTTCTTTAAATGGGCCAAGCAGCTGATGAACGAAGAAACTCTGGTAGTTGTTTCCATCGGCCTGTGCCTCGGTATGGTTGTGCTGGCAACTCAGCTCGGCTTTTCTTCCGCTTTGGGTGCCTTCATCATGGGCTCTTTGATTGCCGAAGCGCCTAATGCAGAAAAAATCGAGCACCTCGTTGCTCCTATCAAGGATTTATTCGGCGCAGTCTTTTTCGTATCCGTCGGCATGATGGTAGATCCCGCTATCCTGCTGGAGCAGGCGCTTCCTATCTTCGTACTGGTAGTAGCAACAATTATCGGCAAGCTCATTTTCTCCACCGGTGGCGTGCTGGCCTCCGGCCAAAGCCTCAACACCTCTGTACACTGCGGCTTCAGCCTGGCGCAGATTGGTGAATTCTCCTTTATTATCGCTTCCCTCGGCATGAGCCTGGGCGTAATCAGCAGCTTTTTATATCCGATTATCGTAGCGGTATCCGTAATCACTACCTTTACTACACCCTTCTGCATCATGGCAGCAGAACCCTTCTATCAGCTAGTGCTGAAGCTGCTGCCGCCGCAGGCTAAAAGCTGGCTGGACCGTTACACCGGCACCAATACTGACGATGACAAGGATCAGGACTGGAAGAACCTGCTGACCGGTTACACCATGCGCATGCTGATTTTCATCACCCTGCTGGCAGCCATTGCCTTGGGTGCGGAATATTACCTGTTGCCTTATTTGGGCAACACCTTAAAGCTGCCGTACAGCAGACTGCTGACCGCCGCAGCCACCTTTATTATCATGTCGCCGATTCTGCGTGCCGTTTTAGTTAACCGCGCTGGCAATGGTGATTTGTTCTCCAAGCTTTGGTTTAAGAAGCGTGCTAACCATCTGCCGCTGATGTTCCTGGTATTTGGCAAGCTGCTTGTAGCATCCGCTTCGCTGTACTTCATCTTTCACACCCTGCTGAATCTGCACGGCTTCCTGGCCTGCGTTTCCGTCCTGCTGGCAGCATACTTCATCTCCTCCTCCGACTGGCTGATGAGCGAGTACCTGCGCATTGAATCACGCTTTTTGGTAAACCTTAACGAAAAGCACATGCGCAAGCATCGCGAAAGCGCTCCCGATGACAGCCGAACCTGGTTCGACGAGGATTTACAGCTCGTCTACTACGATTTGCAGAAGGACTCTCCGATTAACGGACGCAGCCTGCGCAGTCTTGGCTTCCGCGAAAGTTATGGCTGCAACGTTCTGCAGCTTTTGGGCATCAATCGCACTATTGATATGCCCGGCGGCGAGCAGATAGTAGAAAAGTGCGACAAGCTGCTGCTCATCGGCACCGCCAGCCAGCTGCAGGTTTTTGATGCTGCTGTAAGGCAGCGCAGCTTAGGCCTGGAGCGCTGCGACCTGCCGCAAAGCCTGCGTGAATTCATGCTGGATAACCACCAAAATAAACCGGAACAGCAATTTCTCTCACTGGCGATTACTATCGACAAGCATTCGCCTATTTTGGGAACCTCACTGAAGGCTGCGGATTTGCGCAACAAATGGAGCTGCCTCGTTGTCGGTCTGGAGCGTGGCGCCTTTACGATTACTAATCCCCACGTTTCACTTGTTTTCGAAGAAAACGACCTGCTCTGGGTATTGGGCAAGCAAAAGATGATGAACACCTTAATCAGAGAAGAAATTTTGTAATACCGTTTTACGGTATATCTGTATATATTCAGCCGCTGTTTTTGCAGCGGCTTTTTTTCATGCGATTATTCCTCGCAGCTGCAAGGCCTTTATTGCGTCCTCCATTGTCTGCATGCCGTAGCGCGCGCCGGTCTGCAAATAGGACTGCAGCTGATGCGTGCGCCCCTCACGAATAAGATTGCGTAAGGCAGGCGTCGCAACAAGCACCTCAAAGGCCGCAACTCGGCCGGCTTTGTCACAGCGTGGCAAAAGCCTCTGGCAGCAAATCCCGAGCAAGCAGTCAGCCAGCTGTGTACAAACGTGTTGCCTGTCCGGCAGTACGTCAAGAATACGGTTTACCGTGCCTGCAGCATCCTGCGTGTGCAGCGTAGCTAAAACAAGGTGACCTGTTTCCGCCGCCGTCAGCGCTATGCCGATTGTTTCCGCATCCCTGAGCTCGCCCACCATAATCACATCCGGGTCCTGCCTGAGCGCACTGCGCAGACCGCTGGCAAAGCTCCTTGTATCACGCCCCACCTCACGCTGGTTAATCAGCGCCAAGCCCGCAGGATAAACATATTCTATCGGGTCCTCCAGCGTCAGCACGTGCACAGCGCGCGTTTGATTTATCTGCTGTACCAATGATGCAAGCGTTGTGCTTTTGCCGCTGCCTGTGGCACCTGTGACGAGTAATAGACCGCTGCTGCGGTCAGCAAGCTGACAGACAATTTGCGGCAGGCCAAGAGTGCTGCATTCAGGAATCTCCTTCGGAAGCAGACGAATCGCCGCCGCATAGCCATTGCCAAGGCGGTAAATATTAAGCCGGCAGCGCTCCTGTGTACTGTCACTAAAAGCAGTATCAACCTCGCCTGTCTGCAGCAGCTGCTGTTTTTCCTGCTCCGGCAGCAAGGCAAGCAACGCTTTCTCCAGCTTTTCCCGGGAAATAAATTCGTTTGCCAAAGGCTGCAGGCTGCCATCTATGCGCACCATCGGTACGCTTGCAGGCGTAAGATGCAAATCGCTGGCTCCCATACCTCGTGCCAAAAGCAGCAGCTTATCAAGCATAATCGGCCTCCCCGGTAATCCCGACGCGCCACAATTCTTCAACCGTAGTTGCACCCTGCAGCACCTTCGCTACTGCGTCGGCGTACAGACTGCGCCATCCCTGCTTGCGCGCCTCCTGCAAAAGCTCTGCTTCATCTGCGCCGTTTACCAACATCTGCTGCATCCGTTTATCAAACACAACCAGCTCATGCAAAGCCAAACGCCCTCTGTAGCCTGTGCCGTGACAATGCTCACAGCCGTGAGCCTGCACCACCTGCAGTTTTTCATCAGCACTACGCCTAATATACTGCAGCTCCGCTGCCGTGGCCAAGCGCCGTTCGCCGCAATGGCGGCAGGGACGGCGCAGCAAACGCTGCGCCAGCACACCGCGCAAACCGGCAGCCAAAAGATAATCGGCAATCCCCATATCCAGCAGACGATAGACCGCACCAATAGCATCATTCGTATGCAGCGTGCTCAGCACCAAATGACCTGTCAGCGCTGCATGTACCGCCATAGCTGCCGTTTCCTCATCTCTGATTTCACCCAGCATGATAACATCCGGATCCTGACGCACAACAGAACGCAGTCCTGCAGCAAAGGTAAGTCCGCTCCTGCGATTGACCGCCACCTGATTGATCCCCGGCAGCTTGTATTCCACCGGGTCCTCCAACGTTATAATATTGCTGGCAGCAGCATCAAGTTCCTGCAGCGTAGCATAAAGCGTCGTCGTTTTGCCGCTGCCAGTAGGCCCCGTCAGAAGCACCAAGCCGTTCGGCTGATGAAAAAGCCGGCGGTAACGCTGCAAATTATCATCGCTGAACTGCAGCTGCTCCAACTGCAGCAGATTATCCTGACGCTGCAGAAAACGAATTGCCAGCTTTTCGCCGTTCACCGTCGGCAGGCTGGATAAACGCAAATCAACCTCGCTGCCTTCATGCTCCAGCAGCAGCCTGCCGTCCTGCGGTACTCTTTTTTCGGCAATATCCATACCGCTCCACACCTTCAGCTGTGTCAGCAGCGTGCTTTGCTGTGAGCGTGGCAGCACGCACAGCTGTTGCAGCAGGCCGTCAACACGGATGCGCACACGCACTCCCTGTCCGTCAGGCTCGATATGCAAATCACTCGCTCCCTGAAGCAATGCCAAATGCAGCAAATTCTCCGCCAGTTTATTATTACGCAAGCCCTCCATTGTATCACCTCATTTTTCTTTTGTTGCATTCATTGTAGCATAAAAAAAGCAAAATGCAATATGATAATTTTAAATTTTCTCTATTTTCTTAATTTTCACTTGAAATTATTCCCTGCTTGCGCTAAAATGAAAAATGAAATCTACTATGCAACGCTTGTTGTCGTTCTCTTAACGAACAACACTGAAAGGAGCCATTATGCTAAAACGATTTTTTCCGTTAATTCTCTGCAGTCTGCTGCTCACTTTAACTATGCCCTGCAACGCCCAAAATAAGCTCACCAATCCCTTTTTGCCTTCTCCCGCTGCCAACGTCGGCCAAACTGTTGCAGTAAACGTTTCCGCAGCAGCACCATCAGTCAGCGAACGCCTGGCCTGCTATCCCTTAAGCTACGCCAGAGCCAAGGACGTGCAGGAAGCATTGACGCCCCATTTCGGCTCCAAGCTCGGTCTTGACAATATCACCAACAGCCTCATCCTTTTGGGCGACGAACCATGTCACGCACGCTTAAAGCAGCTGTTGCCCAAGCTGGATATCCCTACAAGACAGGTAACTTTGGAAGCAAAAATCATCGCCGTCAGCCGCGAGGACAGCAAAAACCTGGGAGTGCGCTGGGATTGGGACACTATTCCTCAACGCAAGCAGGAAACGAACGACAGTAACAGTGACAGCAGCAATTATGACGGCAGCTTTAAATTCTGGCGTGGGTTTGCCTTCCGTTTCAACGCTACGCTTAATGCCCTCATCAGCAACGGTAAGGCGCGCATTTTGGCAACACCGCGCATCATCACCATTCCCGGCAAGGAGGCCAGCATTTTCATCGGTGACCACATTCCCGTGCAGACAGAAAAGCATGACAGCAGCGGCAGCTATACGGCAACGGAATATCTGGATGCCGGCATCAAGCTGCAATATGCGCCCATTATCAGTGAGGACGGCAAAATGGTTACCGCCAGTGTCCACACCGAGGTAAGCACGCCTGTACTCATCAGCGAGCTGAAAAATTACCGCATCACCAGCCGCACCGCTGACACCAACGTGCGTATGTACAGCGGTGAAACACTCGTTATCGGCGGTCTTATCAGCGAAGAACAGCAGCGTACAATGCAGAAGGTACCTTTTTTGAGCAAAATTCCCCTTTTAGGCGAGCTGTTTAAAAACCGTTCGCATTCGCACGCCAAGACGGAGGTTTTGCTGCTTTTAACGCCGCACATTACGGAAGCAGGCGCTTCGCCGGCGATTTATAGTGAGGGGCTGATGAAGGAGGAGAAAAAAACAACTAACTGATATAGTTAAAATTATACTGCTATATATTTTTAAAGGTGATTATGATAAAATGAAAGGAGAATATATAATGACAAAGTCACCAACAGGCAGTTTGCTTCTTACATTAGAAGAATTACAAACGCAAACATTCAAAATGAATCTCTTTCAAGATTTATTTGCCAAAGCTGTCTTTCTAGATAAGTATTCTTGTGAACACGTTCTACGCATCCTTACCGGAAATAAATCTCTCATTGTTAAAGAAAATTTTACTCAGCATTTAATAAGCAAGCTAACTGCTCACGATATCATTATGGATGTCCTTGTAGAGGATTCTAATCATAAGCTTTATGAAATAGAAATTCAGAAAGCAAAGGGAAATATTGCTCATGAAAAACGTATGCTTTACTATGCATCTTCTATTATCAGCGACTATTTTTTCAAGGGCGATCAAACTTATGCATCTGTACCAGAATTACATATCTTCTATATCAGCCAAACCGATATTTGGAACAAGGGAAAAACCTGTTATCCTGTATTAAAGCACTTAGGTGATTTGAAAACTCCTTATAACGATGGTCTGCATATGTGCTACATTAATGCTGAGATTGATGATCAAAGCGAAATAGCTAAACTAATGCAGTTCTTCAAAACAGCAAATGCTAATGATGGAAGTCAAGGAGCTTTATCCAAACGTATCAATACTATCAAAACTACAGAGGAGGGTATTACAATTATGGATGATTTCAGTAAAAAATTATATGATGCCGGAATGAACGATGGTCGTGCCGAAGGCGAAACTTCTGAAAAATATGCCACTGCAAGACGTATGCTTGCAAAAGGTAAATATTCCCTGCAGGATATTGCCGAGCTTACGAATTTAACAATTGCAACAATAGAAAAGCTGCAAGCCAAAGGATAATATTTGTAATTAAAGAATATAATAAAATAATCTGCTGCTAAAATTACAGCCTAATACTTTCGTCTTAAATTACTTAACACAACTTCAATCTTCTTTTAAGCTAAAAAAGGCAGGCCGGTTTTATACCAGCCTGCCTTTAAGCATTATCCTCTGAATATCTGTACCCAATAATATTCAAACTCAGTATTTTCATCACAGCAATAACCAACACCCAGCTCCTTAAATTCAGGATTTAAAATATTCGCCCTATGTCCTTCAGAATGCATCCATTGATCAACAACACCTTCGGAAGTCCCCCTTCCCGCGGCAATATTTTCACCTAAAGTATTGTTTTTATTTTTTACAATAGAAAAACAACTGCTGCCCTCAGGTCTTGTATGCGACATAAGCTGCGTTATTTCAACAGCTCTGATTGCCGCACTATCCTGCAAATCAGCTGCAAGACTTAAGGGAGCAGCCCCAACCTTGCTACGTTCGGTATTGCACAGCTCCAATACTCTTACAGCAAAAGCAGGAGCATTCAGTGCCGGTTCGCCATGAAATTTTTTATTCTTATGATGGGCAAAAAGCTCAGCCAACGGATTACGTCTTTTCTGCCAATCTCTTGCCTGCTTTTCCAATGCATATTTACGCTGATTTACTATGCGGTCACGTTGGGCAGCCTGTTTTTGTCTGGCTGCCATCGAATGCCTGGCAAAATCATTACTGCCTGCTGCCGCAGCACTATTTGTCATTGACATGACAGTGATAAAGCAAAACGCAATTAAGCATATTACAGTAAAAAACTTTTTCATTTCTCTCTCCATAAAATAAATTTATTATCCTGCAGTAAAGCTGTGATTATCCTAAATACCCCATTCATCAACGGAATATAACAGGAAATCCTTTTCTGCATCCTCCTTACTGTTCACACACCACAACCATTGCCCGTCAGCAGCCAGGCGCTCATATTGCTCTGCCCAAGCATATGCCGGCGAATATTTTGCGCAAATACTATTTATACGCTTTGCTGTTTTTTCAGCCTCATTATAGTCCTGCAACAGCACATAGGCCAATAATCTCGGAAGCAAGGCTTCTGCTTCGTTATATTTGTTTTTATTCTCTTCCAACAGCTTTAATGTCTGCCTAGCATGTAAATAAGCTCTGCTTTTATAGTCCTCATAGTCAGAATAATAGCGGGCATCACCGGCATAGCAGGCTATGGCATACTGCAAATTTAATGTTATGCTGTCGGGATAATCTTTTAGCTGCTTTTCATACAATGTGCATGCCTGAGTAAAGTAATTTTTTGCGTAACTCAAACCGCCGCGATGACGATAAATCTGCGCTGCTAGCAGCCTATATTCCGCACTGTCCGGGATAATCGCCAGCGCAAGATTTATATTTTTTATTGCTTCCGTATATTTTGAGTTAGCAATACGTTTATCTGTTGTCGACCGGGCCTCCCGGTAGGCTGTTAGCGCCGCCCCTTCGTACTCATACGCCTTATTGCGGTCGGAAGCATAAATTACTCTTCCCTGAGCATCATAAAGGCTATTACAGTCTGCAACGATTTCAGCATTATTAGCAATATTTTGTGCAAAGCAAGTATTTATTGCGCAAGCACAGGATAAAACCAATACCAACTTTTTCAACATTGCTCTCACCTTCTATCAGTAAAAAAGGAATGCCCTTTAATGCGAGCATTCCTTTTTTGTTGCCGTTTATTTTACAAAGGCAACTGCTTTATTTTCCAGCATACCGGATTTCTCATTAGCATATAAAATTTTATCGCCATCTTCTACGCTAACAACAACGTTAACCGGATTTACGGAATTACCGCCACCACGAACGCTCACTGCTTTTACAACTAAAGGATTTGCACCGGCACGGGAATTAACGGTTGCGGTCTGCAAATCGTTATAGTATTCTACCATACCCTTGCTGATAGCAAAGTCCTTATCAATGTTACGCATGCCATAAATCGCACGGCCGTTAACATCATAAATAACAGGAGAGAAGGTACCCTCCAAGCCTAAACCGGTAGCATCCACAACAACACCGGTATAGGAAGCAGCTTCAGCCTGTACCTCCGGAGCGGGAGTATAATCTTCACTTATTTCAGGCGCTTCTTCAGGCAGAATTGTTTTTTGAGCTTCCGGTACAGCAATTGTTGCAACACTCTTCACGCCATACAGAGGAATAGCCATTCTGACAGTGTAGCTGCCATCATCATTAGCAGTTTCCTCAACTATACGAGCGCCTTGTACTAATGCATTGATTTTGGTATTTACAATATCACTTTCAATTGCTAAATCACGCATAGAGGTTTCTGCATCAACCTGCACGCCTTTAATAGTTTCTGCCAGCTGACGATAAGCATCAACAATAGCGGCACGACGTGCAAGCGCAGTACCGCGGGCAGCAGGCACGTTTTCCGGCGGCAGGCCTACACCCCATGCTTCAACATCAGCCTCAGCACCCTTTGCCCAGTTTACAGAGCCTTTAGTATTTTGCTGCACATTTACCTGTACGGATACATCATCCGTACTTGCAACAGCAGGTACAACACTTGTTAAAGACATGGATAAACCAAGTACGACAGCAGCGAGTAAATTTTTCTTTGAATACATTGTTAACATCTCCTTAATTAAGCTTTTTATTCAGTTCATCTACCATAGCATAAGCTGCCTTTTGAATAGCATTATGAACACTATCCTGCGTAACCTGAACTGTTCCAAACCGAATCGTACCGCCTACAACACCTTTAACTTTTGTATAAGTGCTTGCAGATTTGCCGGTACCCTTAGTCATATACAAAATATTACCGGTATCAGTATCCATTACTCTGCCGATTATATGTGCCTGCACGGTATTCTTTGTCAGGCCTGCTCCACCTAAACTGCCACCGGCTTCACTCAAACTTACGTTAGTAATATTACCGCATAAAATATACTTTACATTAAGTAAAGCACCTATTTTTTTAGCAGTATCAGGATCTATAATACCAACCGTAGAGATAGACGCATCATTAACTTGTCCCATAACAAAATCTTTCTCTTTTACCAGAAAGCATTTATCATCAACAAGACGGTCAATTATATATTCGCTTGTAACATATTCGGCATTATTTAAACTGATCTCTGCTTCAGTTGCTCCCGGTCTGGTGCCGAAATCCATAATAGCAATTTCACTGTTTCTGTCAATTGCAAAAGCGCTTGTGCAAATACCCAACAATGCTGTCATAAGCAAGGCAAGAATTGTTTTCTTCATTCATAAACTCCTACTTCAAAAACAGCTTGCCTGCATCAACATCAGCAACAATAGCATCACTGATTTCCTGCGAAGCCTTGTCCAACACTTTATACAAAAGCTCAGAACTCAACTTATCGTCACCCCAGCTTGCCGGAATATTGGCAGCAACTAAGCCTTCCAAGCCGCCCAATCCAAGCAAACCGCCTGCACCGTCAACAGTGAAATGGTCAGATTCTACTTTACTGGTACATTTTTTATACCAAACAACTTCGCCGGTAGCAGCCTTAATCAAGCGCAATTCACTCTGTACACCAATAGAGGTCTTCTTGTTTTGTAATCCGCTTAATAATGGACCTACAGGGCCAAGGAAGCTGGATACTCCCGCCATACCAAGTGTAGAAGCTGCCATATTCGCATAACCAACAGCTGAATTGATATCCGTATTCATCCATTGACCTGTACCGATGTTGCAGATAGTTCCCTGAATCAGATATTCTGCACTATTGTTTCTGCCGATAGGAGCAGTAAGGTTCGGATCTACAATCTGTCCAACGGTTGCCGTTGCCATAGATTGCGCCATATTTTCCTTAAAGCCGGGGCCTTCAAACAAAGTATTATAATCGCCCCAGCTGATTGCACGACGTGCGTTACGCAGTTCTGCTGCACGCTCATTATAAAGCATTTTTTCGATATCCTGATTTATAACTTTAGTGCCACGAAAATTCAGCTTACCAGTATTAACCAATTTCTCCATAACCAAATCGGATAACATTCCGGCAGAATCGACCTTATCAAATCTTGTATCATCTGTAAATTTCATCATTACACAGGTCGGAGTTTCCGCAAAACCAACAGACGCCGACATAACACTGCTTGCAGCCAAGGCTGCCAGCAATATAGCTACCTTTTTCATTTTCACTGCCCCCTTATTTATCCGCTGCCTTGCGCTTTGTAGTATCCTTCAGGCCTTCAGGTAAGCTTAGATACTTCTTATCAGGTGTCGGAGAAAATTCGTCAATCTTGATAATGCAGCGTGTGCCGTCAAGCTCGCCCTTAGCGTTAGTATAATACGTTGCGGAAGCAATCTTCACTAAAGTATAACCATTAAAGTAATATCTTACCGCTTCAAATACACCATTAGAATCGCTGCGGTAGTCTTCATAGTTCAAGCCATTATTCAACCAGCCGGAACCAACATATCTAAACGATGGCATTCCGACAGCTTTATTACCATCAGGCAACATAGCATTCAACAAACGAGTCATATTGGCTGTACCAAAAGAATCGCCTTGTTCAAGGTTAGCAAGAATATTAAACTCTACCGCACTGACAGAACCCTTCTTTGCTCCACGATATACAAGCTTATCTTTATCGTAATATCTTGTATAGTTAAAAATTTCATCACCTTTTTGCAAACGGCAAGTTGCAACGCTCTTGACACCGGCACTTTCCAGGTAGGCATTGCCAACACCTATTTCTTCATATTTATTATTTCCGTCACACACTAAAATGCTTTGTGTAGGCTTATTAACAAACAAATCGCTGGTACCGGTATCCATGCTGTTTTTACCATAAAGATTTATTCTGTCCTTGTTAGTTGCACGTGCCTGCGGAGTAATTTCCTGATATTTAATTGTATAAGTCTTTCTCATCAACAAGTTACGATAAGTATCAAGATTGCTTGCTTCACAAACAACACTCGCCATGGTGCTTACAGCAACAGCCAAAGCTAATGTTACTTTACAAAATTTCTTTATTTTCATTTCGCCTCAGTCTCCTTTTTGCTGTAATTTTCTACCAAAACCGGTCTTTGTACCAGGTCATTGATATCACCCAAGCCAACCGCATAAACTTTGCAGCCTTCAGGGATATCGGTAATCTTTTCAGGCAGTTCACCGGTAATTTTGATATTCTTTATTTCATCTGCCTCACGTTCTTCTTCATTACCAACGCGAACCATGACCTTAATACTTTGCAGTTCACCTTTCTCCAAATCGTAAAGCATGTAGAAGTTCTTTTTATACATTGGCTGACCATTCATATTATTATAAGTAGTGGAATACTTGTCATAATTGAACTCTTTTTTGCCGAAAGTCTTCTTACCGCTTTCGATAAAACGCGGTGCTTTAAAACTGGTGAAGGAATTAAATACATCATTAGGAGCAAAAGTTACTAATGCTTCCGGCAGCGCCAGTTTTACACGCACCATATTCCAACCGGCAGCAGGATCAATATTGGGATCATCCAGTTGGTTATAATACGCCATCGTCGCTTTTTTCTTGCTTTCAAATTGATAATACTTACCATCCTGATACAAGGTGCTCGGAACTTTCTTTTCGCCACCGCCTAAAAATCCGGCAATTGCAAAAAGCGGGTTGATGAAACCGAGAGCTGCCAACGCTGTATTAGGCTGGCTTTGCAGCATTGTATAATCCATACGCTTGCCGTTCTGCACTGCAAGAATCTTTTTAGCGTAGTTATACTCATACTCAACATAATAATTACCGGATGACATAATATTTCTG
>Ga0129311_1002077_pt1 | contig 12771 bp, 10 predicted proteins | sample Go1ome_FD_94435 | JGI IMG/M metagenome (GOLD analysis project Ga0129311, IMG submission 94435) | Western lowland gorrila individual fecal microbial communities from Wisconsin, USA - Go1022B metagenome | ecosystem: Host-associated > Mammals > Digestive system > Large intestine > Fecal | place... | reverse complement strand
GTTCTTGCGGCACTGTGTTCACTGATTCCTACTATGGTGATGACGCTTGAAATGCGTGTGGCTATTGGCGCACAGAGCATTATTTTCGGCACGGCGCTGCTGTGCGGCAGTATTCCCCAAACATTGGAAAGTGTCGCATACCGCCTAAGCCGGGGGCGGATTGGAAAGCAGCGTGAGTCAGTTTCCCTCAGCGTGTATTTAACATGGTGCATCTTTATTCTCTTATGTATGATGCACATGGGTGCGCTTTACGCCCAGTCTGATATGGGGACAGAGATGCTCTTTAAATGATGGTAATGGAGAAAAAACTTATGATCTCATTCAACATTCCCCCTTGTGTGGGGGACGAACTTACATACGTCAAGCAGGCGATGGATTCCCACAAGATCTGCGGAGACGGACAATTTACGAAAAAATGCAACGATTGGATGGAGAAACGTTTTCATGCTAAGAAGGTGCTTCTGACCACTAGTGGTTCCACGGCGCTGGACATGGCTGCACTGCTGTGTGACATCAAGCCCGGCGACGAGGTGATCCTGCCCAGCTACACATTTTCCAGCACGGCGAACGCTTTTGTGCTGGCGGGCGCAAGGCTGGTGTTTGTGGATATTCGTCCCGATACCATGAACATTGACGAGGCCAAGATCGAAGCCGCCATCACAGGCCGCACCAAGATCATCGTTCCTGTGCATTACGCCGGTGTAGCCTGCGAGATGGATGCCATCATGGACATCGCCCGCCGCCACGGCCTGATGGTAGTGGAGGACGCGGCACAGGGCGTGATGAGCACCTACAAAGGCCGCGCGCTGGGGACCATCGGTGATTTTGGCTGCTATTCGTTCCACGAGACAAAAAACTATTCCATGGGAGAGGGCGGCGCGCTGGTTATCAATAACCCGGCCTTTGATGAGAAGGCTGAGATCCTGCGGGAGAAGGGTACCAACCGTGCAAAGTTTTTCCGCGGGCAGGTGGACAAGTATACATGGGTGGACTTCGGAGATAGCTACCTGCCCAGTGAGCTGAACGCCGCCTATCTCTGGGCACAGCTGGAAAAGGCGGACGAGATCAATAATGACCGCCTGGCTACGTGGCGGGAATACTGGAACGCGTTCCAGTCGCTTTCCCTGTTAGGGAAAGCGACGCTCCCTGTTATCCCGGATGGGTGCGTACATAATGCCCATATGTTTTATCTGAAGCTGCGGAATTTGCAGGAACGCACGGCGTTTATAACGCATATGAAGGAGTGCGGTGTTTTATGCGTGTTCCATTATGTTCCGCTGCATTCGGCTCCTGCGGGGCTGAAGTTCGGGCGGTTCCACGGCGAAGATGAATATACGACAAAAGAGAGCGAACGTCTTGTCCGCCTGCCGCTGTACTACGGGATGACACAGAAGGATAGGGAACGTGTGATCGCCGCGGTGATGAGCTTCTTTGCAGGATAATCTGAACCGTTTTATGGAGAAGAATATGGATTGGGGAAATAAGACATATTTGATTACCGGAGGTACATCCGGAATCGGGCTGCAGGTGGCAACGGATTTGGCTGCAAAAGGCGCAAAGGTCGTTATTGTTGGCAGCAATCCAACCAAGTTGGAGCACGCGGTATCACAGCTTCCGACTGGAAATCATGGGATATGCTTTGATTTGAAAAATCTTAACAAAATAGGGGACATTTTCGCACAATGCGCGGAGTGGGGCATAGTCTTCGATGGTATGGTCCACTGTGCAGGAATTTCACCGCTGATGCTTGTTCGAGACAACGATGTGCAGACGATGCTGGATACATTTGCCGTGAACTACTTCTCGTTCGTAGAACTTGTGAAGTATTTTCAGCGGGAGATGACCTCAGCATCTGCCGCAAGTATTGTTGCGATCTCATCGATCACGGCATCACAAGCAAGTAACCGGCAGAGTGTTTACGGCAGCAGTAAGGCAGCCTTAGAGGAGACGGTACGCTGCTTGGCAAAGGAATTGATGCTGCGACATATTCGTGTTAATGCAGTAGCACTTGGGGCGGTTCAAACAGAACTATATAAAAAGCTTGAGTGCGAAAATGCGTCATTAGGGAAACGTTATCCTTTGGGCGCGATTCCTCTGGAGGAAGTAAGCGGCTTGATTTTACAACTGCTGTCGGATGATGCTGCATATATGACAGGGTCAATACTAAAAATGGATGCAGGACATGATGTATGGCTGCGGTAAGATAATCATACGGAAGGAAGGTGTTGAGAATAAAGGCAACAGATTATATTGCAGAGCGGTTGTCTAAATCGGGCGTACGCTGTGTATTTGGATATCAGGGCGGCAACATTGCACACATGATTGATTCGATATCAAGGCGTAAGGACATGGTGTTTGTGTCAACCTATAATGAGCAGGGAGCATCTTTCGCCGCTTGTGGGTATGCATTGGAAGCAGAAAGCATTGGTGTAGCCGTGGCTTCAAGCGGTCCCGGCGCAATCAACTTGATTTCAGGTATTGCCAATGCCTATTATGACTCTATTCCGTGCATTTTCATTACGGGCAACGTATCTACACCCTCCATGAAAGAAAATGATACCATTCGCCAGAAAGCGTTTCAGGAAAATGACATGGTATCCATGGTTTCAAAGGTAACCAAATATTCGCATTTAGTCAAGGATGCGGATGAATTGCGGTACTGCATGGAAAAGGCACTTTATCTTGCCAGCGAGGGGAGACCGGGTCCGGTACTATTGGATGTACCATACGATGTCCAGAAAGCAGAACGCAACTTCTATGAAATTTCAGGCTTCCAAGCTCAGTTTGTTGATATGAGTGTATCTGACAAAGACATCATTAAAGTTATCAGCGCGATGACTCTAGCAAGGAGACCGCTTATGGTGGTCGGCGGTGGCGCACAGAAAGAGTGTACCCGAAAACAAATCAAGACATTGCTCGGCAAATGGAATATACCGGTCGTATCCACACTGCGAGGATTGGATGTAGTGGATCACGAAGAGAGCAGTTTTATTGGATTCGGCGGTGCATACGGAAATCGAGCGGCGAATTTTGCCCTTCGGTACGCAGACGTAATTTTGGTTCTTGGATCTCGTTTAGATGAGCGATTTCTCTATACCCGGGATAAAGCGAACTTTGAGCAGAAAACTGTTATCCATGTAGATGTTGATATATATGAGTTGAAGCATATTCTCCCCCATGAATATGCGATTAACGCTAGCGTGGATGACTTTTTGTCACAGCTCCAAGATAGACATTTACCGGAGTTAGACTGTGACGAATGGTGCTGTACTTTGCACAACTGGAAGCAGGAGTATCCCGCTGCCACGGATGAGTGGAACTTTGCCCGTGCCGCGAGAGCCTTCACACAGGATGCCGCGCCGGACACAGTCGTTACCATGGATATCGGTCTAAATCAGATGAGCATTGCGCAAGGCATCGTTTTGAAAAAGAATATGCACTGTTATACTTCTGCTGGGCATGGGGCTATGGGGTGTTCTCTACCGTTGGCGATAGGTGCTGCTTTTGCCAACCGAGAAAAACCTGTTAGTTGCTTTGTCGGGGACGGAGCCTTACACATGAACATACAGGAACTTTTGATGTTATCAAAGAATAATTTGCCTGTGCATGTGATTTTGAATAACAATCAATGTCTTGGGATGATACGGGATTTTCAAACTAAGACCTTTCACTCATGCTTTTCCGCTACAGTGGAAGAGTGGGAAGGAGTCGATTACAAGCAAATCGCTAGGGCATATCACCTGAGATATTACAAAGCATCCAACGACAAAGAATTGGAAATTGCGAAGCAACTCCTGCAAAAACAGGAGCCATGCTTTATTGAACTTGTATTTCCCAATACAGTGGATACATATCCCCGCCTCGGTGCAGATATGTTTCAACAGCTTCCGCTGCTTAGCGATACCGAATGGAAACAATTGGAGCGGAAGGCGTTGGGACTTGCAAATGCCTAATGTGGAATCCACAAGGAGAAGTCTATGAATCAGAAAATCAATGTGCTGGTCACAGGTGTTGGCGCTATTATCGGTTACGGAATCATTAAGAGTTTGCGGGCATCTAAATACGATTGCAATATTATCGGCATGGACATTTATGCCGATGCGGTGGGACAAGCTTGGTGCGACAGCTTTGTTCAGGCCATACCTGCCGCCGATCCTAACTATGTTCCCTTTGTGCTGAAGGTCATGGAGGAGCATCAAATTGATCTTGTCATGTTCGGTACAGAGCAAGAGATCAACCGGCTTTCAACTGCAGAAGAGGAAATGGGCGCGCAATATAAAAAGCTGGTACTTAACCGAAAGGAGATCGTCGCGCTGTCTGACGACAAATGGGCGACATACCAGATGCTTTGTCAAAATGACCTTCCGGCTATTCCCTCAATGATTGAAGGCTCTTACGATGCTATTACGCAGGCTTTGGGAACACCATTTCTGCTCAAACCGCGTCAGTCTTATGCCGGTAAAGGCATGGTGGTGATTCATGACGAGTCAGAATTCCAATATCGTCGTAGCCGCCTACCACAAGAACAATTTATGGTACAGAAGCTGATTGGTGATGATGAGCACGAATATACCGCCGCTACTTTTGGCTTTGGAGATGGAACGTGTCTGGACAAACCAATTGTATTTTCCCGCAAGCTGAGCCAAGAGGGAGCTACAGCAAAGGCGCGAAGTATTGAAGTACCAGAAATAGAGGAACAGATCAAGATGCTGACCGGTATTTTGAAACCTGTTGGCCCCACAAATTACCAGTTCCGAAAAGAGGGAGAGCAGTATCTGCTGCTGGAGGTAAACCCAAGAATATCATCGTCTACCTCCATCCGGACGGCCTTCGGTTATAACGAGGCGGAAATGTGCATCACATGGTATCTTCATGGTAACCGGCCGGAGCAGCCGGAGATCCATACAGGTGAAGCGCGGCGGTATATTGCAGACTGGGTAGATGTAGAATGATCGCGTTTATATCGGATATTCATGGGAATTTTCCGGCACTGCAAGCTGTGCTTCATGAGATCGACCGGATGAAGTGTGATCAAATCATTTGCTTGGGTGATGTGACTGGGTATTATAGCCAAGTGAATGAGTGCATTACCCTGCTGCGTCAAAGGGGAATTCCCTGCTTGCTAGGAAATCACGACTACTATTTGATTTCCAATGGCTGCTGCTCTTCTAAAACTGTAAAACTGTGTCTGGATTATCAGAAAACGGTGATTTCAGAGGATAATCTGAACTGGTTAAGAGGAAACTCGCCATTTGCGGATACAGCTGAATTTTCACTGCGGCATGCAGGCTGGCATGATGCAATTGAGGAACGATTTGATAGGTTTGATTTTTCGTGGGTTGATGCCATGCCGCAGCAGGCATTTTTCTCAGGTCATACACATGTGCAGGGTATGTGCGTGAACGTGTCAATGGACAGGGTGTATTGTAATCCCGGCTCAGTGGGACAACCGAGAGATAATGATCCCCGCGCGGCTTTTGCCGTTTGGACTGGAGGATGTAATAAGGTATCATTACATCGTGTCCCGTATGACATAAACGAAACTGTGCGGCATATGCAGGCGGCAGGCCTTGGCGATTGGATTTGGAAGGGCCTTTATACAGGGCGGCAAATCGGAAAATAAGTGGGAAGTGTTTTATGGAAAAGCTATCAGTAGTGATTCCCTGCTATAAGTCGGAGTCTATGATTAGGACCGTTGTGCAGGAGACGGTCTGTGCACTGGTGAAAAGACCGGAATACACATATGAAATAATTCTTGTTAATGATGGCTCGCCCGATGGAACTTGGCGGGAGCTACAGCAGCTGGCAAGAGAAAATAAAAACATCAAGAGCATCAATCTGGCCAGAAATTTTGGACAGCACGCCGCGCTAATGGCGGGGTATCGTGCGGTGACCGGTGATATCGTTGTGGGGCTCGATGATGACGGAGAGCATGACCCGGGGCATATCTACGACTTAGTCGATAAGCTTAACGAGGGCTATGACTATGTGTGCGCGCATTTTACGGAAAATCCACCGCGTGGACTACGAAAGCTTGGCACAGCGGCAAATGCAAAAATGGCAGAGATACTCATAGATAAGCCTCAAGACGCGGAGTTGAGCAGTTTTTATGTGGAGCGGCGGTTTGTTACAGATTATATAACAACCTGTAGCAACCCTTTTCCCTATATAGCGGGTCTCCTTTTGCAGGCGACACGTAATATGGCTGTCATTGATCTCCCCAAGCGAAAAAGACTGGAAGGTAACTCAGGCTATACTCTGAAAAAACTAATTGGCCTTTGGATCAATGGATTTACCGCTTTTTCTGTGAAACCGCTTCGGATAGCAACCCTGTTAGGCGCAATGGTCGCATGCGCTGGATTTCTCAGCGGTATTGTGGTAATCATCCGGAAACTATGTGATCCGACGATTCTTATTGGTTATAGCTCTCTTATGGCGGGGTTGTTATTTATCGGCGGATGTATTTTGCTTTCGTTGGGATTGATTGGGGAATATGTCGGGCGCATTTATCTGAATATTAACCATATCCCCCAGTATGTAATTCGAGAAACCATAAACTGCGGCGACAAGACAGAGGTAGAGTCATGAAAAAACTTGCCATCATCGGCGCATCGTACTTACAGCTTCCTCTCATTGAAAAAGCGAAGTCAATGGACATTGAGACCCATGTGTTTGCGTGGGCGGCTAATGATGTAGGTGAACACGCCGCCGACTATTTCTACCCTATCAGCATTGTGGAAAAGGAACAGATATTGGACAAATGCCGTCAGATCGGGATTGACGGCATTTGCTCCATCGCGTCTGATCTGGCCATGGTCGCGGTGAACTATGTTGCTGAGCAGATGGGCTTGATTGGGAACTCCACCGCCTGTACAATGCGGTCTACAAACAAGCATCTGATGCGGCAGGCATTTGAGCAGCACGGCGACCCATCGCCCAAAAGTCTGCTGGTTGAAAGCGCAGGCGATTTACAGAACGTACCGCTGCATTACCCCGTGATAGTAAAACCCACAGATCGTTCCGGCAGCCGGGGCATCACAAAGCTGGACGGCCCGAACGGTCTTTCGGAGGCTATTGAGAACGCCAAATCGCAAGGGTTTGAGAAAAAAGCACTGGTGGAGGAATTTGCCACAGGACAGGAGTACAGCGTAGAATATATCTCCTGGCGGGGAGAGCACCAGTTTTTGGCGTTGACCCATAAATATACCACCGGAGCGCCTGGCTTTATTGAAACGGGGCATCTGGAACCTGCGCCGGTATCGGATGAAACTTTGAAGCGGGTTAAGGCAGTGGTATCGCATGCGCTCGACAGCCTCGGTATTCAATATGGAGCCTCGCACAGTGAGTTGAAGATCGATGCGGGTGGACATATCATGCTCATTGAGATTGGTGGACGCATGGGAGGCGATTTTATTGGCAGCGATTTGGTAGAGCTGTCCATCGGCGTAGATTATGTCAAGGCGGTTATTGAGACGGCATTGGGCGAAAAGCCGGTCTTGACTCACGGGACACGCGGTGCGGCTGCGGTTCGTTTCGTCTTTTCACAGGAGGATATGGATGTTCTCACCAAAATCAAACACAAACACCCGGAATGGATAGTGCGTGAAGATGTGAACACAGCCTTCGACCATCCGGTGACGGATAGTGCCACGCGCTTTGGCTATTATCTGCTGCAAGCAGATAATGCATCTTTGCTGCGGCAGTACATGCCGGAAAACAGTTGGACCTACATATCAGAGTGGATGTGATCATTTGAAACAATATAAAACGCTGATTCTGCTGCATCTGATGCTGATGGTCTTCTCTATGAGCGGCATTTTCAGTAAGCTAGCGGCCGGGCAGCCGTTCCTCAGCTTCCGCTTTTGCCTGTATTACGGCGCAATCATCGCACTGCTGGGATTGTATGCCATCGGTTGGCAGCAGATCATCAAGCGTATGCCACTAACGCTAGCCTTTGCCAACAAGGCGGTCACCACGGTTTGGGGACTCGTCTGGGGGTTTTTATTCTTCAAAGAATCGGTCTCATGGGGGAAACTGGCTGGTATTGCGCTGATTGTAACCGGCGTCGTGGTGTTTTCTACGGCGGAAAAGGTGACGGCGTAATGGATAGAACGATACTCTTCTACGCCGGACTGCTGTTGTTGGGCGTTTTTCTCAGTGCCATCTCGCAGGTTATGCTGAAAAAAGCAGCACTGCGGCAATATTCCAGCAAACTCCGTGAATACCTGAATCCATTGGTCATTGTCGCCTATATGATTTTCGTGGGTACGACCTTCTTGAGTATTTACGCCTACAAGGGAATCCCGCTGTCCATGGGGCCTGTGCTGGAGGCTACCAGCTACATCTATGTGACCGTCTTCGGCGTAACAATCTTCAAAGAAAAACTCAACAAACGAAAACTGGTCGGGCTTGCTCTGATTATGGCGGGCATTATTATATACTCCTTGCTGGGATAGCGATAAACATTAGGAGGACACCATGGGCAACGAGCGGAGATATTCTCTTGACGTTCTTAGAATCCAACGGGTCCAGAATTATGCGCAAAATTGTTTGTACAAATAACTTGCGTAAAAAGGAAAAAGTATAAACCTTGACGGCACCAGAGTGCATACTACATGAAATGAGAATAAATATACAGAGTTATGAATGGTAAAGAAGATAGAGTAGAGTCGCGAATATTATTTTGACAGTTTCATTCGTGATCAAGTTGTACTTTATAAAGCATATGACTACACGAGAACTGCGTCTGTTCGCGATTAAGTTGTATTTTCAATGGGAAAAGGTGGGCAAAACTTCGCGTTCTGTTCGCGATCAAGTTGTATATTGACAAGTGATGTAAAGAGACAACTTGATCGCAAATAAATAACCGAAAAATTTTTTCTTTCGGATTTGACCAAAAAATGAACATTATTCCCGAGTAAACTGAAAAATCCAGCTTGCGAAGGAACGAACAAAACAGACACCAGATTTGAACTGGTGTCTGTTTTGCTGCGTTCTGGAAGTGTCATTTTACTATAGAATGAAGCGGGGGCTGGGGATGCGCCTTCCATTACAGAAAGTGCATGGATTGTGACCTCGCTTCAGTTTCAGCAACCGGTTCTTTGGGGACATGATATAGGGATGATGACACTGCGGACAGTTCCACCACGCTGGCTCGGTACTGGAATCAAGAATACGGTCAGGGTCCAGACCAATCAGTGTGTTTTCGTTGACCGCCCACTCTTTGGCAATCAGGTCAGGATGCTTTGATTGTAGTGTGTTGTAGCCTGGGGATGGCTTTCTTTCGCTGCAATACGGGCAAGCGTCATCCCCAACCTTACGAGCGGCGATAATATAGCTATACTCACCATGACATGTGGGGCAGTTCCAAAGAGCCGAAGCGGGACTGCTTCTGCGGACCTCTTCTGGGCCCAACTCATTGTTAGGGGACCATTCCAGGGATAACTCTGGGTCCACGGTGACTAGATCGTTGTAGCCTGTCAGAATTTTCTTGCCCCTGCAGTACGGGCAAGCGTCATCCCCAACCTTACGAGCGGCGATAATATAGCTATACTCACCATGACATGTGGGGCAGTTCCAAAGAGCAGGAGCGGGACTGCTTCTGCGAACCTCTTCCGGGCCCAACTCATTGTTAGGAGACCATATCCGATGCAAGGAAAGAACAGGAATATGCTGACTGCGATGTTTTTGTTTCGCCTTCCCTGTATGAATCTTTTGGAATCATTTTTATTGAGGCGATGCGCTATGCAAAGCCTGTGATTGGGTGCAGAGCTGGAGGCATGCAAGAGATTATTGCAGATGGAGAAACGGGTCTGCTTTGTCGTCCTGGAGATGCATCGGACTTCGAACAGTGCCTTGATCAGCTGCTGAGTAATGCAGACATTCGGGAGAAGATGGGGACTGCAGGTTTGGCACGGCTGCAAGAGTATTTCAGCGAGACAGCGATGTGCCAGAAGTGTGAGAGTATTTACCGAGAAATGCAGAGAAGACCCCACTAAAACAAAGACAATGATTCTGACTGTGTAATGGCTAAAAGGCTAAGATATATCCAACTTTTCAGGATGCTACTATTTGTAGACGCTAGGCAGTATCAAATTTCAGATGCAGCATCATAACAGAAAATGAGCAATATAAGCGATATCCAATAGAATTTCCAGTAGAAGAAACTGAACAGATGGACGGCCACTTATATTGTCCATTCGTTCAAAATCAAACATCCTGAACAATACAGAAAACCATTGAAATTCCAGGCAAAACTCCGCATATTGTTATTGTTCACGATTTTTGAGTTTAACCGAAAAATTTTTTCTGAGCATTTTACCGCAAAAATGAGCTTTATCCAAGCGTAACCTCAAAAAACATTCAACACAAAAATTGAAAAAAGCCGGACAGCCTCCCAGTTCAGGAAGCCGTCCGGCTTTTTACACAAAAAAATTTACCCTCCCTGGGTCCAATCATAGACCTCCTTGGGCAGGGCATCGGCCATCCAGAGCATCCAGGGGGCCACGCCGTCGCCGCGGTCGAGGAAGGTGTTCAGCTCCAAATCGGGGGAGAGGACCACGGAACCGATGGGGACGGACAGGGAGACCCGGCACTGGTCGTTCTCCAGCCATTGGATGAGCAGTGCGCCCTGGTGCAGGGCGGCGATGGCGCGGACCACGGACAGGCCCAGAAATCCGCCCTGGTGGGGCAGGGGCACCCGCATTCCCGCGCTGCCGCTGAGCATGGCGGCCTTTTCCGCCTGGCTGTCCGCCCGGCCGCCGGTGACGGTGACCACCGCGTGACTGCCGATGTGCCGCAGCGACAGCCCCAGCTCCCCGGGCTGGCCCTTCATCCCCAGGGCGGCGTTGCTCACCAGCTCCAGAATGGCCCGGCGCAGGAGGGCCTCATCCCCCCGCACCACCAGAGACGGCGGCCCGCCCAGCCAGGTCACCTTGGCCTGGGTTCCGGCCAGGGCATCGTGGACCACCCAGGACAGGTCCTGGCACAGAAAGCCCAGGTCGAAGGGCCGGGGGGAGAAGTACCAGGTGGAGCCGGAGGCGGCCCAGTGGAGAAAATCCAGATTTTCGATCTCCCGCCGCATCCGGTGGAGGGACTGGTTGATCCCGGCGGCGTCCAGCGCCCCGGGCTCGCCGTGGACGGTGCGGTCCGTCAGCCGGGTCAGGTCCTGGAGATAGTTCCGCATCTGACGGATCGCGTTGCCCAGCTGCCCGTCGGTGAGGGCGGACTGGGGCGCGGGGGTAAAGCGAAGCAGCCAGCGCTCCTCCGGGCCGGGGAGCAGGCTGAACTGGTAGCTGCGTCCGGCGCAGGAGAACAGCCCGGCGGCCTCCGCCCCCTCGAACAGCTCCGCCAGCTCCGGCGGCAGGGGCTGGCCGGGGTGGAGCAGAGGCAAATAGTGCTGGGCCAGGGGGCTGCACTCCAGCACGGAACGTCCGTCGCTCTGCAATACGGCTTCGGTAAAGCCGTAGCCGGGGGCGGGCTCCTTGGTAGTCATGGAAAACAGTCCTTTCTGCCCAACGGGCGGAAGTCACAGGGCGCGGTTCAGGCATACCCGATTTTTTGAGATCCCGCCCAGGCAGAGGGCGGGACTTGGAAGCTTTACAGTCCCAGCAGCTCCGTGGCAAAGCCGAAGTAGATCAGCAGAGACAGGGCGTCTACCACCGTGGTGATAAAGGGCGCAGCCATCACGGCGGGGTCGATGCCGATCTTCTCCGCCGCCATGGGCAGGGTGCAGCCCACGATTTTGGCGCAGACCACGGTGCAGATCAGGGTCAGACAGACCACCAGGGCCACAGTCACCGTGACCTCCGGCTTATGCATGAGCCAGCGGTCCACGACCATCATCTTCACGAAGTTGGCCCCCGCCAGGCACACACCGCACAGCAGGGCCACCCGGACCTCCTTCCACACCACGGCCAGCATATCGGAAAACTTCACCTCGTCCAGCGACAGGGCGCGGATCACAGCCACAGAGGACTGGGAGCCGGAGTTGCCGCCGGTGCCGGACAGCATGGTAATGAAGGAGGTGAGCACCACGCAGGCAGCCAGGGCGCCTTCGAAATGGGTGATGATCATGCCGCTGAAGGTGGAGGACAGCATCAGCATCAGCAGCCAGGGGATACGGGACCGCCAGGTCTCCAGCACGCCGGTCTTCAGATAGGGCTTGTCCGAGGGGAGGATGGCGGCCATCTTCTCGAAGTCCTCGGTGGTCTCCTCCTCCATAACGTCCATGGCGTCATCCACGGTGACGATGCCCACCAGGCGGTTTTCGCTGTCTACCACCGGCAGGGCGGTCAGGTCGTATTTGGAAAAGAGCTGGGCCACGTCCTCTCGGTCCTCGTGGGTGTTGACCGACAGAATGTTAGTCTCCATAATATCCCGGATGTGGGTCTCATAGGGGGCCAGCAGCAGGGCGCGGACGGTAACGACCCCCTCCAGCACCCGGTTTTTGGTCACATAGCAGGTGTACACCGTCTCCTTGTCCAGTCCCACCTGACGGATGCGGGCGAAGGATTCCGCCACCGTGGCGTCCGGGTGGAGGTAGACGAACTCGGTGGTCATAATGGAGCCCGCCGAGTCCTTGGGGTAGTTCAGCAGCTGGTTGATCTGACTGCGGGTGGAGGCGTCGGTGTTCCGCAGAATACGGGACACCACGTTGGCGGGCATATCCTCGATGATGTCCACCGTATCGTCCAGATACAGCTCGTCCAGGACCTCCCGCAGCTCCTTATCACTCAGGGCGCCGATGAGCTTCTCCTGGTCCTCGCTGTC
>Ga0129311_1002076_pt1 | contig 12776 bp, 9 predicted proteins | sample Go1ome_FD_94435 | JGI IMG/M metagenome (GOLD analysis project Ga0129311, IMG submission 94435) | Western lowland gorrila individual fecal microbial communities from Wisconsin, USA - Go1022B metagenome | ecosystem: Host-associated > Mammals > Digestive system > Large intestine > Fecal | place... | reverse complement strand
ATGGTCCCTTCCGGAATCGCTCCGCAGTTGATGGCCAGGTACTTGCCGTTGCGCCGCCGGCTCATCTGGTGGATGATCTGCGGCAGGACGTCCTTGCCGACACCGCTCTCGCCCTGAATCAGCACGGTGAGGTCGGTGGGTGCGACTGCGACAACGGTCTCGAGCGCCCGGTTCAGGGCCGCGTCGTTGCCTATTATATCGTACTTGTTCTTTATTCTCTGAAGTTCCTGTGCATCCATATTCAGCGCGTATTCACGCAAAGTTAGGAAAAAACTTTTATCTTTGTGTTTCCAAAATATCACAGAGCAATGAAAAGAGCTTATTCCATCATTTTTGCAGCGCTGGCAGGTCTGGCGCTCGTTTCCTGCGGCAAGAAATCCCAGGATATGGCGGCGGCAGCGCAGAACATCACCACCGAGTGCACCCCGGCTGTGCTGGAACTCGTCGGCAACAAGATCCCCGTAAAGGTCTCCGTCACTTATCCCGAGGGGTATTTCCACCCGGAAGCGATGATGGTTGTGACGCCTGTGCTCATCTATGAGGGCGGCCAGCAGACCGGTCCCTCCTTTATATATCAGGGCGAGAAGATCAAGGACAACAACAAGGTCATCCCCACTGCGGGCGGAACCGTCACCGAGACCATGGAATTCGAGTTCTTCAAGGGTATGGAGAAGTCCTACCTCGAGCTCAAGAGCGTGGTTCTGATGAAGGACAAGAAGATCAACCTTCCCTCGATCAAGGTTGCGGACGGCTGCAACACCACTTTCCAGCTCGTGGACAAGAGCGGAGTATATACCTACCGTTCAGACGAATACAAGGAGGTTGTCACCAATACCACCGAGGCGCAGATCCTCTACGATGTGAACTCCGCGACCGTCAAGGGCAGCCAGCTCAATTCCGAGTCGGTCAAGTCCCTGAAGAGCGCCCTGCAGGAAATGCAGCAGAGCGACCGCATCACCATCACCGGAACCAGCATCGTTTCCTACGCGTCCCCCGAGGGCGGCGAGAAGCTGAATGCCGAACTGTCCGGAAAGCGTGCGGATTCCGCCGAGAAGGCCTGGAAGAGCATCTCGAAGAATATCAAGACTTCCGCTCCCGAGGTCAAGAGCGTCGGCCAGGACTGGGAGGGCTTCCAGGAGGCTGTCGCCAAGTCCAACATCCAGGACAAGGACCTGATTCTCCGCGTTCTCTCAATGTACTCCGACCCCGCCGTGCGCGAGAGCGAAATCAAGAATATGTCCGCCATCTACTCCGAAATCAGCGAGGAGGTCTTTCCCGAACTGCGCAGGGCGCGTTTCATCACGACTTCCGAGTACAAGAACTACTCCGAGGAGGAACTCAAGAAAATCGCTGACCGCAGGATGTATGTCCTCGACGAGGAGGCTGTGCTCAGGGTCGCTTCGATCACCGAAGATCCCGACCGCAAGGCCCTGCTCTACAGGCTTGCAGCCGAAAGGTTCGGCTCCGAGCGCGGACTCTACAACCTTGCGATGACCTGTCTGGACAACGGCAAGCCCGAAGTTGCGGAGGCCTATCTCGAGAAGATCGCAAACCCCGGTGCGGACGTGCTGAACGCCCTCGGCGTTATCGCCATGCGCCGCGGACAGCTGGATAAGGCTGCCGAGTATTTCGGAAAGTCCGGCGACGCTGACGCGAAGGTCAATCTCGCCGCCATCGACATAGTGAACGGCCGGTACGACAAGGCGGCCGAGGCTCTCAGCGGCAGCGGCAGCGCCAACGAGGCTCTTGCAGACATCCTTACCGGCAGGCTTGACGCCGCATCCGCCGCTCTTTCCGGCGATGACGCCCGCACTTCCTATATGAAGGCCATCGTCGCCGCCCGTCAGGGCAAGGCTTCCGAGGCGAAGGCTCTCGTTGAGGCTGCTTCTTCAAAGGACAGCGCGCTTAAGGAGCGTGCCGCCAAGGACATCGAATTCGCCGGTATCCTCTAATTGGGAGGGCTAAACGCTTGCCATTATTAAAATTTTTCGTATATTTGCAGCCCCTAAAAAGTAGGGGAAAGATATAAGTAATACATTAACAATTATTTATGCCCACAATCCAACAACTGGTTCGCAAGGGTCGCGAGAAAATTGAAGTAACCTCAAAGTCTCGCGCTCTGGATGCTTGCCCTCAGAAGCGTGGCGTATGCCTTAGGGTTTACACTACTACCCCTAAGAAACCTAACTCCGCTATGCGTAAGGTTGCTCGTGTACGTCTCAGCAACGCTAAAGAGGTCAACGCTTACATCCCCGGTGAAGGACACAACCTGCAGGAGCACTCGATCGTGCTCGTCCGCGGCGGTCGTGTAAAGGACCTTCCGGGTGTTCGTTACCACATCCTTCGTGGTGCCTTGGATACCGCTGGCGTAGAGGGCAGGACCCAGTCCCGTTCCCTTTATGGAGCCAAGAGGCCCAAGAAGTAGTGTTTATCAATTAATTATTTACAAAAATGAGAAAATCGAAGCCTAAGAAGAGGATTCTACTTCCTGATCCCAAGTTTCACGACATCGAGGTGACCCGTTTCGTGAACAACTTGATGTTGCAGGGGAAGAAGAGTATCGCGTATTCTATTTTTTACGATGCTATCGACAAGGTAGGCGAGAAGATGAAGGATTCTGACAAGGCTCCTCTGGATATTTGGAGGAAAGCTCTCGAGAACGTGACCCCGCAGATTGAGGTTAAGTCACGCCGTATCGGTGGAGCTAACTTCCAGGTGCCTACGGAGTTGCGTCCTGAACGCAAAGTCTCGCTGTCGATGAAGAATATGATCTCCTTCGCCCGCAAGCGTTCCGGCCACTCCATGGCAGAAAAACTTTGCGCAGAAATCGTTGCTGCTTACAACAACGAAGGTGGTGCATACAAGCGCAAAGAAGATATGCACAGAATGGCTGAGGCCAATAAGGCATTTGCACATTTCCGTTTCTAACCAATGGCAGCAAGGGATTTAAAATATACGCGTAACATCGGCATCATGGCACACATCGATGCCGGTAAGACCACGACTTCAGAGCGTATCCTTTATTATACTGGAAAGACTCACAAGATCGGCGAGGTTCACGAAGGAGGAGCAACTATGGACTGGATGGTCCAGGAGCAGGAGAGAGGTATCACCATCACTTCCGCTGCGACCACCGCATTCTGGCATTATGGCGGCAAGGTTTACCAGATAAACCTTATCGACACTCCGGGCCACGTTGACTTTACTGTTGAGGTTGAGCGTTCCTTGAGAGTACTTGACGGTACGATTGCGACATTCTGCGCGGTCGGCCGTGTACAGCCCCAGTCAGAAACCGTTTGGCGTCAGGCCGACAAATACAAGGTGCCTAAGATTGCCTACATCAACAAGATGGACCGCGTAGGTGCGGACTTCCTCGCTGTTGTTGAAGAAATCAAGAAGAAACTCGGTGCTACCGCAGTTCCTATCTGCCTCCCTATCGGAGCCGAGGACAAGTTCGCCGGTATCATCGATCTGATTTCCCGTCAGGCAATTTATTATGACGCGGGTGAAGAACTCGTGAACTATGAAATCCGTCCCGTCCCCGAGGATATGGCGGATGAGGTCGAGACCTGGAGAGAGAAACTCGTCGAGGCCGCTGCGGAGTGCGATGACGCACTGATGGAGCGCTATCTCGAGGGTGACGATGCCTTTACCGATGAAGAACTTATCGCGGCTCTCCGCAAGGGTACGATCGCTATGCAGATTGTTCCAGCCTGCTGCGGTTCTTCCTTCAAGAACAAGGGTGTCCAGTTCCTTCTCGACGCGGTTATGCGCTATCTTCCTTCTCCTATCGACAAGGGCTCGGTCGAAGGTACCGATCCCCGCACCGGAGAGACCGTCGAGCGCAAGCCGGATGCATCAGAGCCTTTCTGCGGACTTGTGTTCAAGATTGCTACCGACCCGTTCGTGGGACGTCTGGCTTTCCTGCGTGCATACTCCGGCAGACTCGATGCAGGTTCATACGTTTACAACGTCCGTTCAGGCAAGAAGGAACGTGTCGCCCGTCTGTACCAGATGCACTCCAACCATCAGAACCCTATCGAGTTCGTAGAGGCCGGAGACATCTGCGCCGCTGTAGGTTTCAAGGATCTTCACACCGGTGATACCATCTGCGTGGAGAACAAGCCTATCAGCCTTGAATCCATGGAATTCCCTGATCCCGTTATCGGTATCGCTGTCGAGCCCAAGACCCAGAAGGATCTTGACAAGCTCGGAATCGCTCTCGGCAAGCTTGCGGAGGAAGACCCGACCTTCACGGTCAAGTCCGATCCCGACACCGGCCAGACCGTCATCAGCGGTATGGGTGAGCTTCACCTCGATATCATCGTCGACCGTCTGCGTCGCGAGTTCGGTGTGGAGATCAACCAGGGTGCTCCTCAGGTGAACTACAAAGAAGCCATTACCTCCAGCATCCAGCATCGCGAGGTGTTCAAGAAGCAGACCGGCGGTCGTGGTAAATTCGCTGATATCATCGTTGAAATCGGACCTGCCGACGAGGGAGCCACCGGGCTTCAGTTCGAAAGCAAGGTCAAGGGTGGAAACATCCCGAAGGAATTCATCCCCTGCATCCAGAAGGGCTTCGAGGCTGCAATGGCCAACGGCGTTCTCGCAGGATATGAGGTACAGTCCCTCAAGGTCACTGTCCTCGACGGTTCCTACCACCCTGTCGATTCAGACCAGCTTTCCTTCGAACTCGCGGGTCGTATGGCTTTCCGCCACGCCTGCCCCAAGTGCAAGCCCGTTCTGATGGAGCCTATCATGCACCTCGAGGTTGTAACGCCTGAGGAGTACATGGGTGAAATCGTCGGTGACTTGAACCGCCGTCGCGGACAGATCGTCGCGATGGATACGGATGCAAGCGGCGCCCGCATCGTGAAGGCTTATGTTCCGCTCTCCGAGCAGTTCGGTTATGTCACGGTTCTCAGAACCCTGTCTTCCGGACGCGCCACGAGCACGATGTCTTTCGACCACTACGCGGAAGTTCCCGCTACCATGGCTAAGGACATCATCGAGAAGAGCGGCTTCAAGATGTCTGACGACGATGAATAGTTGAAAAATAAAGAAGTAATAATATGAGCCAGAAAATCAGAATCAAACTCAAATCCTTCGATCATATGCTCGTTGACAAGTCGGCAGCGAAGATCGTCGAGACTGTGAAGTCTACTGGTGCCAAGGTGAACGGACCTATTCCTCTCCCCACCAACAAGAAGATTTTCACCGTGAACCGCTCAACCTTCGTCAACAAGAAGTCCCGCGAGCAGTTCGAACTCGATTCTTATCGTCGTCTTCTTGACATTGATGATTCGAACGCCAAGACAGTCGATGCTCTCATGAAGCTCGAGCTGCCCTCCGGTGTTGAGGTCGAGATAAAGGTCTGACGATAGTCAGACTCTCTTCAGGTCCCATAGCTCAGTTGGTTAGAGCACCTGACTCATAATCAGGGAGTCGCAGGATCATGCCCTGCTGGGACCACAAAACCGAGATCGTCGCAAGACGACCTCGGTTTTGTTCATTATCAGGGGCGAGCGCCCCTGAAACCCCGCGCCCTGTTCGCCTTTCGGCAACGGCAAGCCTTTGCCGATTGTATACACCCGATGCTATCGCATCCGCCCTCAAGGGCACGCCGATTCCGCTACGCTGCATCGGGCATCTCGCTGCTTCGATTTCTTCGAAATCTCGCTGACGCTACCGATGCGGCGCTGATGCGCCTTGTAAAGTCACGGCCCGGGCGGTCGTCTGATGACGACTTCGAGCTGCCGCTTTGCGAGAACATGAAGACTGGCGAAGCAATTTTGTAATAATTTACGGCTGAGGGGAACACTTTTACCGAGAAATACTTATCTTGCAGAGGTTGGTTCGTTTGTATCGCTCTTGCTATGAGACGCATTCTATTGATATTGAATGCGATGCTGTTGTTTCGCTTCGTCTGTGCAGGTTCCGTTTCAGGGAGTCTGCGGCTGAGGATTCTGGATTCATCCGACTCTCAGGCACTGCAGGGAGCGGTGGTAATCGTCCATCCATACGAACTCTGGTCTCAGAGCGACAAATCCGGTAAAGTCACGATCAATAATGTTCCGAGAGGCAGATGCACTTTGGAAATCAGCCTGCTGGGCTATGTGACAAAGACTCTTCCCGTCATTGTCAGCGATGACATGGACGAACTTCGCGTCAAGCTGGACGTCCAGTCATACTCCCTGAACAATGTGGTCGTCACCTCCCGCCGCACCGAATCCCCCGGCTCCACGACCACGAGAATCGAGGCCCAGGCGATAGCGCACCTGCAGGCTACAAGCCTTTCAGACGTGCTGCAGCTGCTCCCCGGCGAAGTGGTCAGCTCCAACCCGACCCTCACGAAAGAAAGCCGTTTCCAGTCGCGTTCGCTTGACCCCAATGACGGCAACAACTCTTTCGGGTCCGCGCTCGTCATTGACGGTATTCCGGTTTCGACCAACGCGGAACGCGCGAACACGGGCGGAACATTGTCCAGTTCGGGCACAGGCGTTGACCTGCGCAGCATAGGCACGGACAATATCGAAAGCCTGGACATCATCCGCGGCATACCCTCGGTGGAATACGGCGACCTGACTTCCGGAACAATGATAGTGAAGAGCAAAACCGGAGTCAGCGACCTGCGCGGGGGAGTGAGGATCTACCCGGGAATCTACCAGGCGAACCTTGGCAAAGGAATCAAACTCGGTGACCGCCATACACTTAACCTTTCGGCTGACTTCGCCGACGGCAAATCCGACCCGCGCTACCGTACGGACACCTACACCCGCACCGGATTTACTGCCGCTCATACCGCCAACTTGAAATCCGGCAGCGTGCTGACAACGAGGCTGCGTTACGGCTACGTCAAGGACTGGTCGGGTCCTGACCCCGATGAGCCTGTGCAGGATGTGTGGGCACAAACCGTGGAGCACAGCGTCTCACTCAGCCATACGGGGCGTTTCTCCGGGACGGCCCTGCTTGCCCGAAACTTTGGCTATGACCTGTCCCTGTCGTTTAAAAACAGCGAATCGGATTCACGAAAGCTCCTCTCCGGCAACCACCCTCTGATGAACTCTACTCAGGACGGTACGTTCGGAACGGTCATGCTCCCTTTGCAGTATTATGCCTCGGGCGGGACTCTCAGCCGGCCTGTGAATCTGTTTGCGAAGGTGTTCGACAAGTTCACCATCACGGTGGGGGAGATGTCCAATAACTTCAATCTCGGGGCGGAGTACCGCATAGACGGGAACTTCGGCTACGGATTCCGCAATGACGACCCGTCGCTGCCTCTTTCGGAGGGCGCCGAACGGTGGCGGCCCTACAACGAGTTGCCTTTCCTGCATCAGGCGATTGCCTACGTGGAAGATTCGTTCCGCCTGCCTTTCGTCAAGGGACGTGAGTACCCGATGCTTGCGGGGCAGGTGGGACTCCGTGCCACGCTTCTGCAACCTCACCGCAGCGAGCGGCTCGCATCCCTGTCCCCGCGAATAAACCTCTCTCTGTCGCCGAACCGTTTTCTGCGCCTGCGGGCAGGCTACGGGGTAACGGACAAGATGCCGTCCCAGACCATGCTCTACCCGGACAGGACTTTCGTGGATGTGGTCAATATCAGCGCTATGCGCTCGGACCAGTATCTCGGACTGTACACAACCTGCATTTATCCTTCTTTCATTTCGGACGTGCAGCCTATGCGCACACGCAAGGCGGAAGCCGGAATTGAGTTCAGGACCGAGTCCGGAAGGTCATTCGCAGTCACTGCGTACTGGGAAAAGACTGACGGCGGATTCGGCAGTTCGGTCAGTGAAATCACTCCAGTCATCTATCCTTACTGGCAGGCTTCGGATACGTTCATGGACGAAGGCGGCAAACTATCGTACAATCCTTCGGTGCCCTCGCGTACCGATACCCTTGCCAACAGGCGCTCTGTACCCTCCAATTCAAATTACAATTCGACCTGGGGCGTGGAGTTCGACTTCGACCTCGGCAGGATAGCCGCCACCGGAACGTCTTTCTTCCTGAACGGGGCCTATCTTGAAACTCAGTATCACAGCCTGAATCCCATACTGTCGATTCCGCGCGGGAAAGTGGAATCCCCGGTGCGGACCTACCTTAGCTACCCTGCGGATTGCAATGACAACCTCCGGCGCAGGTTCTCTTCGACCTTGCGTATAGTTCAGGGGCTGCCCGCTCTCAGCATGGTCATCAGTGCCGCAATTCAGGCGACTTTCTACGAGTACACGAAGTACACCAACACTCTGCTTGCCCCAACCGGCTTCTGGGCACCTGACGGGAGCGGAGAAATAGTCTATACCGCTTTCACGGCAGAGCAGATTGCCAACCCGTCCTCAGTGAGTTTCAGGGGCTATTCGCTCGCTGACCAGATCAACGAGCCGAGCGCGTATTCCGGCGTTCCGGAGGTCTGGCCTCCGCTTTGGTCCGTCAGTCTGCGGGCATCGAAAAACCTGACAAAGTATCTGGACCTGTCCTTTCACGTGAACAACCTCTTCTTCCACCAGCCCTGGCAGAAAAGTTCCGTCGGCACCCAGGAAGTTGAGAGGAACGGAAATCTGTTCGCTTTCGGATTTGAAATATCAGTTCATTTTTAATTATGGTTATTATGAAAAAACTTTTGACAGCAATTACGGCGGTAGCTGCCGTATTGGCAATCTCCTCATGCAACAAGGAGAAAGAAGCGACAACGGTGTCCACGGTCTCTGTCAGCGTCCAACTGCCCGAGGATTTCCCCGCCGAAGCGGTTTTCGAGGGAAAGGTGACTGCAAACAACAAGACCACCGGCGAGAGCATCGAGGCGCAGGCTTCCGCAGGCGTTGCTGAATTCAAGAAGGTCCCGTTCGGGGTCTATGACTTCAGTGCCAGCTGGTCTCTGAGCGGTGAGGAATTTGCGGCAATCGCTCCCGGACTTGCGTCAGTCAGTGTGTCGATCAACGGTGTAGCATCGGAAATCGTCCTTTCAAAGGATCAGATTGACGGTGCGGAAGTTGAAATCAAGACCGTATGGTCAGTTGCTGCCCCCCTTATTTTCTCGAGAATCTACAATTTCGGTACGCTTAATCTTGCCGGAAAGGCATTCAATATAGACAAGTATCTTGAGATCTTCAACAATAGTGACGAGGTGCAGTACCTGGACGGTCTGTATATCGGCGAAGCCTGGGGTGATGCTATTACGGTTAGTATGTTTGATGGTATAGCATCTTCGGACTCCTTATATATGCGCCGCATTTCAAAGTTCCCCGGTTCAGGAAACGAGTATCCTGTACAGCCCGGCAAGAGCGTGGTAGTTGCCATGAATGCTAAAAATCACATAGATGCTGAGGTTGTTGTCAATACCGTTGACCTCAGTGGGGCAGAGTTCGAGTGCTATGTTGACGGTGCTGCATCCTTCTTCCCTGCGGACAATGCCGAGGTTCCAAACCTTGTCCCGGACATTTATCAGGCAAGCAGTTTTCAGGCAAAGTTCTTTGTCTCTCAGGGATTTATTCCTGTGCTGTTCAAATCTTCTGAAAGTGAGATCGCATCATATGATAGGGTAATCGATCCATCTATGGCATCGTTCCCTCAATATGCAGGATATGCTCTCAAAGTCCCCGCAAAGAATGTCATCGACGCGGTGGATCTGATGCGTACCGGATTTGAGTCAAGAGGCGGAAAGCACGTTCCTACCGCTGTTGACGCCGGTTTTGCCATGATCAACCAGTGCTCGGTTGCCGCGCGCAAGATCGCAAGAACAGTCGGCGGACGCATCTATCTTTCCGATACGAACAATTCCACCAACGACTTCGTTGAACTTACAAGCGAGGCAGCGGACGGCAAACACCTTGTACCTAAGGATTATTCCGACGCACGTATCCAGCCTGCTGAATAAGCAAATATGAAAAGGACGGTCGTCTGCATATCGGCATTTCTCTCCTGCATCTTCGCGGTGCAGGGGAGGGACTGCCTTTCGGACTCGACTTCCGTGTGGAGTCGGGGAGGAATGCCGGTGATGTCGCTTGCAGAACCCGCAGCCAGAGGCGGAAGCCTTGAAGCGGGAGGCAGATTCCTTTCGGGAAACGCGCACCTCGCCCAGGACAATGCCTCCGAGTCGGGACTTGCGATCCGGGCGGACGGTGGCAGGACTGTAGGCAAACTGCGGCTCCAAGGAACGTTCTCGTTCGCTCAGGACTGGCTCAAGGGCCGTTCTTACGCGGATCAATTCAATCCGCTTTCAAGCAACCCTTTCAAACTTGCTTCCGAGATCCCGGGCGATTACACCCGTCAGACCTTCGCATTTTCGGCGGAGGCCGCGAGCTGGATTCTCGCTGACAGGCTCGCTTTCGGGCTCGGAGGCGACTATATGGTGGGTGACCTGTCCCGCAGCAACGACCCTCGAAGCCGGTCGCAGATACTGGATTTGCACCTCACCCCATCCCTGCTCTGGAAGATCAACGCCCGCAATTCGCTTTCCGCAGCTTTTCTTTATGGTTATTCACGGGAAAAAATGCTTACGCTGAATTCCCGCGCGGAAGCTCTTGACAAGTACAAATATTACGAACTGCTCGGAGTCGGGGAGTATGTCCCTGTCGGCGTCATAGGCTTCTCGCGACGTTATTCCGGTCATCTCTGGGGCGGGGGCTTGCAGTATAACTATGCTTCGGCGCGGTTCAACGCCGGGGTGTGGGTGAATTATTCGAGCCGTACTACAAATATCAGGGGCGAAACGGGAGAAAGTCCCGGCGACTACACCCTTGCCCGCCTCGAGGCCGGCTCGGTGCTTTCTTTCAGGGGAGATTCTTTCCTGAACCAGCTTGAACTTCAGTTCGCTATGGACGACGGCGGCTCGAACCGTTTTGTCCAGGAAAAACGCATAGTCACCAATGACCAGGGCAGGGTGGAAATGTATTGGGAAACCCTGCTGGAGATGCCTTATTACAACTGTTCCGGCTTTTCCGCCGAGGGGCGCTGGACAATCCGTCCCGCCGGAGGAAGTTCCTCATGGTGGACCGGTGTTTCCGCAAGCTGGACTTCGAAAACTTCCGAAACCCTGCAACCGGCCTCGTCATTTTCTTTCTCGCGGTTCGGTGCCTCCGCCCTCGCCGGGACTTCCGTCCATTTCAGCCGCGGCCGCGCACTTGAATTGTCCGGCTCGGCCGGGGCGGTGCTTTCGCTCGGAGTGAACAATGACGAAAACCCGAAACTTGAAAGCGAGGGCAAGACTCTGCTGCTGGACGGTGTGCTTCGTCCAGATGCGGAATTGCTGCGCCGCAACGCCCTGACCCTGTCCGCTGATATTGAGTATATTTTCCCGGCAACTGGAATGCTCTTCGGAATTTTCGTCGACGCCGCTTGCCTGCATACTTTCTCCGTCTCAGGATCCAGGCAACTGCTGCAGGCCGGACTGAAACTGTATTACTGATGAAATGCGTATCTTTGTACGATCCGGCCGCGGGCGTACCTGTGAATGTCATCGCGCAGTCGGGTTTTAGCAAAGTAATCAATGAAAATCAAAGCCTGTATCCGTTCGATGCGTCTCAGGACGCTGCCATTGTCTCTTTCGGGAATAGTATTGGGGTCGCTGCTTGCGGCTGCTGATTATCGTATCAACCCCATTGTGGTTCTTTTCCTTGCGCTGACGGCTGTCTGCCTGCAGATTCTGTCCAACCTTTCGAATGAACTCGGTGACACGCTGAACGGCACTGATACCGCCGAGAGGCAGGGTATGCATTATTCCTTGCAGGACGGGGATATGAGCATCGCGCAGATGAAGAGGATGATCTTCACCTTCGCGACCCTGAGTTGCATCTGCGGCCTGCTGATGCTCCGTTTCTCGTTCGGGACGCTGCTCTCGCTGATGCCACTGACCTTTATCGCGCTCGGCGCGGCGGCAATCTGGGCTGCGATGCACTACACCCTCGGCAAGAATCCTTACGGCTACCGCGGGCTCGGGGATATCTATGTATTTCTGTTCTTCGGACTTGCGACCGTGCTCGGCGGATATTTCATCTGCGCGCACGAAATTCCCGACTGGACCCTGATGCTGCCCGCCTGTTCGATAGGCTGTTTCAGCGTCGCGGTGCTGAACGTCAATAATATACGTGATATGAAAACGGATGCGGCGACCCGCGTGACCACTGCGCTGCGGCTTGGAGAGAGACGCGCCCGCATTTATCAGACGGTCTTGATTGCGTTGGGCTGGGTGTTTATGACGATGTACTGCATGTTCAACATCCAGAGTGTCTGGCACTATCTTTTCTTCGTCACCCTGCCTGTATTTTTCCTGCACCTCCGGCTGGTATGGACGCGCCGCGACAAGGCACTTGACCCCACACTGCCGCTGCTTGTGTTAGGGACCTTCGCTTTCGCCGTCCTTGCGGGGCTAGGCTTCGTGGTGTATCTGTTTTAGGCTTTCTTCTGCGCGGCTTTGCGCTTGTTCCACTTGTCGGTCGCGAGCTGCTGCATATCCGCAACCGCATCCCTTTCGTCGACGATTTCGTCTCCTACGACGGTCTCGATTATGTCCTCCATCGTCACGATGCCCTGGAACGAGCCGTATTCGTCGATTACTATCGCCATCTGCTCGTTCTTTTCGAGCATCTTGGTCCACGCTTCGGCGAGCGAAGTATCCTCGGACAGGCTGTCCACGTCGCGTCGGATGTCTCCGAGCTTCTTGTCGAACTTGTCTTCGGCCATCAGCTGCAGCGCATCCATTCGCAGGATATAGCCGGTGATGTACTCGTCGTTGTCGGCATAGACCGGAATGCGGCTGTGATGCCTGAAACGGTGGTCCT
>Ga0129311_1002075_pt1 | contig 12782 bp, 9 predicted proteins | sample Go1ome_FD_94435 | JGI IMG/M metagenome (GOLD analysis project Ga0129311, IMG submission 94435) | Western lowland gorrila individual fecal microbial communities from Wisconsin, USA - Go1022B metagenome | ecosystem: Host-associated > Mammals > Digestive system > Large intestine > Fecal | place... | reverse complement strand
CCCAGACGCTCCAGCTCTGGCAACATGGATACATCGGCACCCTTGATAAAATCATCACTGATACCGGCTATTGGATTTACCTTTACAGCAGCTTCAGCACTACTGGCACCAAAGCTGGTGCCCAGCATGGCAGAGCCAGCCATTAAGGCTGCCATAACATAGGCAGTTAGCTTTTTGTTATTGAAAGATTTCATATTATACCCCTTACCTCTATAATAGATATACCTGAATATTGATATTCTCAATCATCTATTCATTTGTCAGAATTTACATCTTCAATTAGAACATATAAGACAGAGCTACAGTAGCTACATCATCATACTTGCTAAAGCCAGCTGCATTCTCATCATATGGCTTCAACTTGTAGTAGCTCAAACCAAGGCAGGTGTTATTAGCCAGCATGTAGTCCAGATTGAAGCCAAAGCCACGAGCACCATTGCCGCCAAAGCCATCACCACCAGCAATATTCAGACGATGCCCCCACTTGCTGGAATCCACAGAAGTATTACCCAATGCGAAATACTCACCGTACAACTGCCAATCCTTAGCAGTCTTCCAATCCATCTTGCCGTAGGTTACGCGGGTCCATACACCATGCTTGTTAGCATTGGCTACAGTACCAACATTGTTGGTAACAGCCTCAGCAATTACATTCCATTTTGGTGCAATCTGAGTATTTACACTGAGGGAATACTGATTTAATTTGTACTCAGATGGCTCCCATGCATACCAACTTGTATCAACCCACTTGCCTGTAGTTGCATCTGTAAATCCATCTTTATGCTTATTATATTCCTGAACATCAGTTATAGTACGCATATTGGACACAGCAATCTTAGTAGCAGGAGAGGTCTGAACAGCAATTTCACCAAACTGGGCATTAATATTGGAATTATGCCAGCCCTCAGCAGAAATATCACCAGCACCCAACATAGCAGTAACCTTTGGCCCAAACTGATGCTTAACATAAGCACCATCTACCTGATTCTCCCACCAGATCAAACCTTCACCCAGCTTAACCTCGGTACGGCCAACAGAAGCCTTGGTGCCTGCATGCTCCCAGTTAAGACTTAACTTATCCAAACGCAGGCTGTTCTGATTATCATAAGAATTATCCCAAGGATTAAAATTCTGATGTCCATTAGTCCAGTGACTTCTCTGCCAAGACTTGTCCTCATACTTCAAACGTCCATCAACAGTCAAATTCTCAGCAGGATTTGCCCAGAAGCCCAGGCGCAATCTCTTCTCAAACTGAGAAGTTTCGCCGTTACTATTCTTGCCATTATTGCCCTTCTGATCCTTGTTGGCAAAATAACGAATACGAGCATCACCATACCAGCCCATACGGCTCTTCAAATCATCTACATCCTTACGGAGGCTCTGTACCTCGCCCTTCAGCTCGCTGTCAAATTCCTTCTGGAGCTTTTCGATAGCAGCCTTGTCTACAGCCCGAGCATTTTCCTGATTCTGCATAGCCTTCTCTACCAGCTGTGCCATCTCATAGCGAGTAATAGGCTTGTCACCGCCAAAATTAGTATCACCATAGCCATCAATAATGCCATCCTCGGCCAGTTTATTAACGGCATCATATGCCCAATGATCCAATGGCACATCAGAGAACATATTCTCAGCTGCCATAGTTACACTGGCGGTACCCATAATAGTTGCTGCAAGAACTGCAGATACCAAAGTTTTCTTCTTCATAATCTTTTACCTCCAAGAATTATAGAATCATGCCTATGTAAGGAATTTTCTGTCAACATTGCCCATATCCGCATCCCTACTGCGTTCTAATATGAAAAATCATTAACGTACTTTGTATTTGTTATTGTTCCTCTCCTTACACTAGGTATTCTATCCCATTTCCCTTTGTCTATGTTTTCATAGTATGAAAATCTTTTCAGACTGTTTTCATGATTGAAAATGTTGAAATTATTCCCAATTAAATAACCCTCTGATTGCTCCTACAACAATCAGAGGGTTTGGGAGAATGTATATCAATAAAAAGTATTTTACACTATTTGCTGAATTTTAATCTGAGGGAAAAGCTCCTCCACTACTTCCTTACGGACGAAACCACTTTCATCCTCCATAGCATTGGCAGTACCACAGGCTGCACCTAAAGACAGTACATCCTCAATAGCCATGCCCCGCTCAATACCTACCGCTATACCAGCCACAAAGGAATCTCCAGATCCTACTGGATTCTTGCACTGAATCTTGGGCACAGTAATCTTGTACACATGCTGATTATAGCCAGCCATAGAGCCCTGAGCACCTAGAGAGATTACAGGCAGCTTGATACCGTCCTCCATAAATTTCTGCAAAACATGAACAATATCCTCATCACTACGCAGCTCTGCTCCCACCAGCACCTTGATTTCATCGTTATTAGGCTTCACAAAATATGGCTGTGCCTTGATGCCCTGAATCAATGCCTCACCGCTGGTGTCAAGAAGAAAGGGCTTGCCTGCCTTGCGGGCCAAGTTAATAAGTTGTCCATAAAAATCCCCAGGCAATCCCTTAGGCATACTGCCAGAGGCTGCTACCACGGCAGCCTTGGACAAAAGCTCCTGATATTTAGACAAAAAGGCTTCCTGCTCCTCCTGGGTAACAGTAGGGCCTGGCTCCAAAATCTCGGTCTGTACACCACTTTCTGTAATAATAGCCAAACAAGAGCGGGTTTCCCCAGCCACCTGCACAAAATCCTGCTTTATGCCGTAGTCCTGCAGCTTTTCGCTGATAAACTCGCCGCTTTTGCCACCCAGATAACCGGTAGCAATGCAATCCTCACCAAGAATGGTGGCTACATTGGCTACATGGATACCCTTGCCGCCGGGAGTATTATCCACCTCAGCAGCCCGCATAACCTCCCCCTTGATTAAATCCTTCATCTTGTATCTCTTGTCCACAGACGCGTTGAGATTTATTACCAAAATCACAAAAAATTCCCCCTATAACAAATTTTCAAATTTATCATCCATAGCAAGCTAGCAATACCCTCGAAACCTGCTGGCCTACACCAGATAGTACCAACAGCTTTCTTGGGTTGATTGCTTAGCATAACATTCAGCTTTGATGATTTAATTATACCCATTTGTTACAGAGGGATGTTTTCTTGTTGAGAAAAGATTTTCAAAGACGATTCAGAAAGTTTTCCAGCATTACCTTTCCCTGAGGAGTCAAAATGGATTCCGGATGAAACTGGATGCCTTCAATATCATATTCCCGATGGCGGAGGCCCATAATCATGCCGTTGTCCAGCTCTGAAGTAATCTCCAAGCAATCTGGCAGGCTTTCCCTGTCCACAATCAGGGAGTGATACCGGCCTACGGGAATATTCTGAGGCAGGCCGGCATAAAGGCCTTTGCCATTGTGCCGCAGTGGAGATGTTTTGCCATGAACAATCTCCCCAGCTCCTAGCACCTTGCCCCCAAATACCTCACCAATGGCCTGATGGCCTAGACAAATTCCTAATATAGGCAGCTTGCCCTTCAACTGGGAGATAAGCTCCTCAGTAATGCCCGCCTCTGCCGGTACTCCCGGACCTGGAGAAATAACCACTGCTTCGTAGCCACGCCGAGCAATCTTCTCTACGCTTATCTGGTCATTGCGGATAACCTCCACAGAAGCTCCCAGAGAGGATAAAAGCTGATAAACATTGTAGGTAAAGGAGTCGTAATTATCTAAAAGCAACAACATCATTTTCCACCTCCTCTACCACAGTAAACATAGCCTTGGATTTTTGCAGGATTTCCTTGTATTCAAACTCTGGCTGAGAATCATAAACAATGCCTGCTCCAGACTGAATATGGCCTATATCTCCATCAATAAACATGGTGCGGAGGGTAATGCACATATCCATATTGCCATCAAAATCCATATAGCCTACAGTGCCGGCATAAGGCCCCCGCTTCACCGGCTCCAACTCGTGAATAATCTCCATAGCTCTCAGCTTAGGGGCACCGCTGACCGTACCAGCAGGGAAGCAGGCCTTTAGCACATCCATAGGGGTATAGCCCTCCTTCAGCTTGCCCCGTACCTCGGAAACCATATGCATCACATGGGAGAATCTCTCCACCTGCTGCAGCTTGGTAACCTCCACAGAGCCAGCTTCACTGATACGGCCAATATCATTGCGAGCCAAATCCACCAGCATGGAATGCTCCGCACATTCCTTAATATCCTGCTTCAACTCTGCCTCCAAAGCTGCATCCTCCGCCTCATTCTGTCCCCGACGGCGGGTGCCAGCAATAGGATAGGTGTAAACATAAGAACCGGACACCTTAACCAGCATTTCCGGAGAAGCTGCCACAAATTTCTTTTTGCCAAAATTTAGATAAAACATATAGGGAGATGGATTGACCTGCCGCAGACGGCGATAAAAATGAAAGGCTGGCTTGGTTAATCTAGTGCGGAACTGACGAGAGGGCACCACTTGAAAAATATCCCCTGCATTAATATATGCCTTGCATTTGGCAATGGTCTTGGCCCATTCCTCTGGCATTTCCCCATATTGAGCCAGAAAATCCAGCTTGTCCTGCCGTGGTGGCACAGCATGATTGCCTGTACATACAGGCTGGTAGAGCTTGGCTGCCAATGCTTCCATTCTTTGCTCTACTCTAGCATAAATCTCATCAGGATTCTCCTCCTGCTTAATTTCTGCCAGATAAATCAGCTGAGAGGCGTTTTTTTCCTGATCAAAAACCATGAGAATCCGACAAATCATAAACTGGCCCAAAAGCTCCTCCTCAGCTATGTGCGTGCCCCGCACCCGATCAAATACCGCCGAGGCTTCATAATTGAAATAGCCTACCGCTCCGCCATTGGCCAGAGGCAGCTGCTGATTCCCCAGCGCCGCCCGGAATTTCTGCATATACTGATTCATGGTTTCCACAGGATTGCCATCCAGAGCCTTCATCAGCTCCTCTTCCTGAATCATCAAGCGGTTTTTGTAAATCTGGAGATTGATAAATGGCTCTGCCCCAATAAAGGAAAACCGGCCAAATTTCTGATGAGCGTCTACAGATTCCAGCAAAAACCCCTTTTCCTCCCCTACCAGCTTGTAATACATGGAAACCGGGGTATCCAAGTCCGTATCTATCTGAGTGCTGACTGCTACCAGATTGGCAGTCTTAGCCAGCTTTTTAAATTCTTCCCGCGTAGGAGTCAGCTTCATATCCTTTCCCTCCCTTTATTTGTGATAGCTATTATCCAAGGCCTGACGCATGGAGGCAATCAGCTTCATAGCCTCCTGGTCAGCCCCCTCCAAAATCTTTTTCACCACAGCTGAGCCTACAATAACGGCATCTGCCTCTGCTGCTGCCTCCACAGCCGCCTCTGGTGTGCCAATGCCAAAGCCTACAGCACAAGGGGTGTCAGTCTGTTTCTTCACATGGCTGATAACCTTGTTAATAGGGCTGTAATCTATCTTCCGCACACCGGTAACACCGTTAATGGATACGCAATAAATAAATCCATCAGCAGTGGTACAGGTTTCCCCAATCCGCTGGTCTGTAGTGCCTGGGGTAACAAATTCCACCAGATGGAGGTTATTGTCACGGCAGGCCTTTTTCAGCTCCCCAGATTCCTCATGGGGCACATCAGGAATAATAAAACCATCCAGACCAGCTTCCTTGGCATCCTGAGCCAGCTTGGAAAAACCATAATTCAGCATGATGTTAATATAGCCCATACCCACCAAAGGAATCTGAGATTTCTTGCGAATCTCCCTGACAATATCCAGCACACGGTGCAAATTCATGCCCTTTTGGATAGCATCATAGGAAGCCTTTTGAATCACTGGGCCATCTGCCATAGGATCAGAAAAGGGAATGCCCAGCTCCACCATATCTGCCCCGGCTTTTTCCGCCTCCAACACCAGCTGTACAGTGGAATCTGCATCGGGAATACCTGCGGTTATATAGATAATCAGACCCTTTTTGCCTGTTTTTTTCAATTCTGCAAATTTGTTTTCTACACCAGTCATCTTCAAATCTCCTCTCCCAGTACCTTTGCTACCTGCTGTACATCCTTGTCACCACGACCAGACAGGGTGACTACTACCACTTCCTCTGGGTTGGTAGAAGGCATAAGCTTTTCCAAATAAGCCAGAGCATGAGAGCTTTCCACAGCTGGAATAATGCCCTCTGTACGGCAGAGAAGCTGGAAAGCATCCAGAGCTTCCTTGTCATTAATACCTACGTATTCCACCACGCCCTGTTCATGGAACATGGAATGTTCTGGGCCTACACCGGGATAATCCAACCCGGCAGAAATGGAATAAACCTCTATAACCTGTCCATCTTCATCCTGAGCCAGATAACTATAGGAACCGTGGAGTACACCGGGACGACTGCTAGGGCTGGACAAGGTCTGAGCATTGTCACCCATAGCAGGGCCACGGCCAGCAGCTTCTACCCCGAATTTTTTTACCTGAGCATCATCCTTAAACTCATAGAAAGTGCCAATGGCATTGGAGCCGCCACCTACACAGGCTATCATATAATCCAGCCGACCACCGGTTTCCTGCTGAATCTGCTGGCGGATTTCTTGACCTATAACGGACTGAAAATCTCTTACCATAGTTGGATATGGATGAGGGCCTACCGCAGAGCCAATAATATAATGGGTATCATCAATATGGGCAGCCCAGTAGCGGATAGCCTCGCTGGTGGCATCCTTCAAGGTACCGGTACCAGTGGTCACAGGCACCACCTCTGCCCCTAGAAGCTTCATGCGGAAAACATTCAGCTTCTGACGCTCAATATCTACAGCTCCCATAAATACCTTGCATTTCATGCCAAAGAGGGCTGCCACCGTGGCGGTGGCCACACCATGCTGACCAGCACCGGTTTCGGCAATTACCTGCTTCTTGCCCATACGCTGTGCCAAAAGAGCCTGTCCCAGAGCATTGTTAATCTTGTGGGCGCCAGTGTGGAGCAAATCCTCCCGCTTGAGATAGATTTTGGCTCCGCCATAGTGCTTGGTGAGCTTATCTGCATAATACAAAAGGGTAGGACGGCCAGCGTACTCCACATAGTATTTCCGCAAATCTGCCAGGAAATCTGGATCTTGTCTATATTTTTCATAGGCCTCCTCCAGCTGGTTCAGTACCGGCATCACGATTTCTGGTACATACTGTCCGCCAAATTTGCCAAATCTGCCTTTTTTATTCTCTACTGTCATCATAATATCCTCCATCTATTTTAAATCTTATTTATGCTAAATTATTCCCTATCAGGTGGATGCTGGGCGGTCTCTAAAGCTGAGCCATAGCCCTGGTCATGGCCTCCACATCAGGAGCTGTGGACAAGCCCTCTCCTACCAGTATTCCCTGCAAGCCTGATTCCCGAAGCATTTTGGCTTCCTCTAGGGTGTGAATACCGCTTTCGCTGATTAGTATCCGGCTTCTATCTGCCACTGGCAGTAAATCCAAGGTGTTCTGAATGGTGGTTTGGAAATATTTCAAATTCCGATTGTTGATACCAATAAATCTAGCGGGAGTTGTCAAGGCCTTGGCCATATCCTCCTCATCATGTACCTCCACCAAGGCATCCATGCCCAGGCTCCAGGCCAGCTGTAGATATTCATTTAGCTGATGGGCGGTAAGGATTCTTGCTATAAGCAAAATAGCATCTGCCCCCAGCATCCGGGATTCATATATCTGGTATTTATCTATAATAAATTCTTTTCTAAGAACTGGAATAGATACCAACTGCTTTACCATAGGAATGTCCTCATTTCTGCCTAGAAAATGGGCATCTGTATGGACGGAAAGCATGGTAGCGCCGGCTTTTTCGTAAACTTGAGCCAGCTCTGCCACCGTATGATGGTGGCCAAAATTTCCCTTGGAGGGGGATTGGAGCTTACACTCGGCAATCAGCCCCCAGCCATTGGCCTTGAATCTATAATTCATAGGAAAACAGCCTACATGGGCTTTGGCCAGCTTTTGTACCTGCTGTAGAGGCAGCTGCTCCTTAGCCTTGGCTACCACATCCTTTTTGGCTTCTACTATTTCTGCCAGTATATCTCTCATAGCTTACCTGCCTTTGTCAAAAATTCTCTAATCAATTCAGGACTTTTCTTTTTATTTACCTCTAGAGCACTGGATATGTCCAAGCCATAGGGATGAAAAATTCTCTCTGCTTCCTGTATATTATCCTTGGTAATACCTCCGGCAATCAGGTATGGCTTCCTAACCTTTTTAATGAAGTCCGCCGCCTGTGTCCAAGCAAAGGCTATGCCGCTGCCTCCTTCAGTGTTCCTGCTGTAACTGTCTACAAGCACCATATCTGCGGGATAGCTGTTGGCCAGCTCTGGGGTAAAATCATCACCGTAACGAAAGGCTTTGATAATGCCTATAGGGCTATAGGCTAACAGTTTTTTTAGCTTCTTACCGTATTCTACGGTTTCATGTCCGTGGAGCTGTACCATATCCAAATGGCATTCTCTGGCCAACTCTGCCACCTGAGAGGCAGGCTCATCTACAAAAACTCCTACCTTTTGGCATGGCTTCACTTGCTGGCAAATGGCCTTGACTGTGGCTGGCTCTGTGTACCGCCAGTATCTACTGCTCATAATAAAGCCCATCATATCGGCCCCTGCGGCCACAGCCTGGGCGGCGACCATATCCCGGATACCGCATATTTTTACAATCATGCTCCCAGCTCCTGGGTTTCTGCCACCAGCTGCTGCAGTTTTTCCAGCGCCTTGCCGCTGTCAATCATCTCCTGAGCCAGCTGAATACCTGCCTCAATGGATTCTGCTTTGTTGCCAGTATAAAGGGCAGCACCTGCGTTGAGAAGAACAATATCCCGCTTGGGGCCCTGCTCCTTACCTTGGAGAATCCGCAGGGTGATTGCCGCATTTTCTGCTGGTGTTCCGCCTGCATAATCTGCCATGGTGCCAGGCTGGAAGCCATAATCTGCTGGATTGATTTCGTAGGTACGAACTGCCCCATCCTTTAGCTCGCTGACCTTGGTAGGTGCATTGGTGGAGATTTCATCCATGCCATCCTCAGAGGCAATAACCAGAGCATGCTTCACACCGATTTCCTTGAGCACGCCGGCAATCAGCTCTGTAAGGTTTTTGTCGTAAATTCCTACCATCTGGTAATCAAGGCCTGCTGGATTGATAATAGGCCCCAGCAGATTGAATACTGTTCTATAGCCCAGCTCCTGACGGGTTTTGGCTACGTATTTCATAGCCTTGTTAAAGGCTGGTGCAAAGAGGAAGGCTACGCCAATATCATCAATGATTTTGCCAGCATTTTCCGGGGTAAGATTGTATTTAACCCCAAGCTCCCCTAAAACATCGGAGCTGCCGCTGGCACTGGATACCCCGCGATTGCCATGCTTGGCTACGGTTACACCGCCGGCTGCCAGCACAAAGGCTGCGGTGGTGGAAATGTTGAAGGTATTCTTGGTATCTCCTCCTGTGCCACAGTTACACATAACAGGCTTGCTGTGAGGTACATGGTCGGCATGGCTTATCAGGGTTTTGGCAAAGCCTGCAATTTCGTCTACGGATTCGCCTTTCATTTTCAGGACAGATAGAAAGCTGGCTAGCTGACTATCATTGGCCTGACCGGTGAGAATAATGTCCATAGCCTCTCCGGCTTCCTGCTGAGTAAGATTCTGACCACTGATAATTTTTTCTATATACTGCTTCAACATAAGGCATCTTCCTTTCTTCTTGCTGCTTGTTACCTTCTGGTTTTACTCAAAATAAAAAACCATTTCACTCCATGTACAACCTACATTTGACTGTGCAGATTGTACATGGGGCGAAATGGTTCCGCTGTGCCACCCAATTTCAATATCTATCCAAGGGCTATATAAACAAAAAACGAACATCCACCTCTAACGAGACGAAATGTTCGTGCCACTCGATATAATATCCTCTTGGTACGGGAGTTATCCTCCGATACCTCAGCTCTGTAACGGGAGCAACCGTTTCAGCCTACTTTCCATAATGGATTTGGGTGAACCCTCCTGGGACCATTCACTAAAACCTTACCACCGGTCATCACACCTACCCGCTTTCACGGCACCGGCTCGCTGAAGATAAGCAAAATCAGCTACTATTTCCCATTCAATGGTTTGAGTATTTGATTAGCAGGAGCTGTGCTCCCTTCGATGTTTTATATAATACGACTAATTGTCCCGCCTGTCAAGACATTTTTGGAATTTTTCTTGCTAATGAGGGAAATTCTGATTTGTCGAGCTAAATGCTAATCTTAGCAATGGCATAAATATACGATTTCTGCAGGCATGACATATACCCTTACAGGAATTGATGTGCAAACCTATATCACTATTAATGGCGATATGGTAGTACCCTTTCAGGCACGCTCTCGCTACTTTTCTCGCCTAGCGGTACTAAAGCTCTCATGGGGCAATTCGTGGCTGACGCCCCGAAAGCCCATGAATCGCTAAGTACCGAGGCGCGAAGAGTACCTGTGCAGGGTACTCCCATACCGCTTATTAGCGTATTCATTGAGTCTTTCTGCTTTGGCACAATTTGGAATGACCTATTTTCTACGAGGATAGCAGAATTATTGAGGATTGGCAGTATCGATAAGCCTTGATGATTCGACAACAGCCGGAGGGGCATAACACTTTTGCGTCGGGAGACTCCTGCTTTTGCGCAGCAAAAGTGGCCCCGGTGGCTATCTCTAACATTACGGCCTCTGTGAATTGGCTCAGCGACAAGCGGTATTTGTGCGTAAGGATAAACTACCAGATAGGGACATTAAGTCGGACAGAGCAAAAGTCGTTATGACCGCAGGCTGTATTTCGAAAAAACACGGACATAACGACTTTCATTTACAATATTTTAGGAGAGAGGTAACTCGATAAATCAGAATTTGCATACTCAAAAGAATGGGGCGGGAGTGACAACTCTCCCGCCCCATATGCAATGGTAGTTCTAATAACACACCTTGGTCCTTCAGGCTAGCAACAAGAAGGGGTGCGGAATTAGCATATTAAATTTATATATACCATTGGCAGGCATAGCCTTGCCACTGAATATATCATAGTATTTTTGATAGCCTATTACGGAATTAGATTTGCCATCAACCAGCTATCCTAACTATGCTCTTACTGGAGCAGGGACAGTACATTGGAGCTGGACTGGTTAGCCTGTGCCAACATGGACTGTGCTGCCTGCAGCAGAACATTATTCTTGGTGTAGTTGGTCATTTCCTTAGCCATATCAGCATCGCGAATAGTGGACTCGGAAGCCTGTACATTCTCAGATGCAGTGGTCAGGTTGGTGGAGGTGTACTCCAGACGGGACTCAACGGAACCGATGGTGGTCTGCTGATCAAGAGCCTTCTGAATAGCATTATCCAAAACATTGATAGCAGCATTTGCCTTAGCCTGATTGGAAATATTCAGCTTAGTGCCATCTGCCCCCTGCAGACCAAGAGCCTCAGCACGCATATCGGTAAGACCAACCTTAATGGACTGGTTAGCCTTAGCACCAACCTGCAGGCTGATAGCGTTATCATCAGATTTGTTCTGGGCACGAACAGTCTCCTCAAAGGCATCCAAAGCTGCATTAGCAGACTTCTTTACATTACCCTGAGAATCAGATACAGAAATATTCAAGCCAGAAATCTGACCTTCAATACCATCATTGTTAGCAGTTACAGTAATTGCATTTTCACCGCTGGCAGTATTAACAACATCACCAGATGATGCTACACCCACCTCGCTGCCAGTCATCAGCTTAACACCACTCATGGAATCAGCTTTTTCCTTGGCAGCAAGATACTCACCTACAATTTCTGCATAGCCAGCCTGAGTACCAGCAGCATTATTCAACGCGCCCATAGCATCGTCAGCATCCTTTAATTTTTGTTTAGTACAAGTAGCAGCAGTACCAGCACCATCTGTACCCCATGCTGCTTCATTAGCAGTCTTCAAAGCATTGTAAGCCTTGCTCAATGCCACAGCCTCAGCGGAAGTACCATTCTGTACATTAGTCCACTTACCATCACCAGCAACAGCAGTCAGTACATCTGCTATAGCCTTTCCACCAGCTGCACCTGCAGCACCTGCTTTGGCAATATCTCCTGCTGCCAGTGCATTTGCACCAGCCGTAGCATTATAGGCAGTGAAAGCATCTGTGAACTCCTTTACCAAGCCAGTATTGTTAGCTGGAGTACCGTTTACATAATTACCAATAGCAGCAACAGCATCAATATGAGCCTTGGCAGCATTTTCCTGAGCGTTTTTAGCAGCTACAGCTGTATCATACGCAGTCTTTTTTGCACCAGTAGCATCATTCTGTGCATCCTGAATTTGCTGTGCAGTATAAGTTACGCCAGTAGCCTTGGAAATGCTGGCATTGGATGCGTTAGCAAATACCTTGCTACCAGTATCTATATCTTCCATCTTGGTAAAGATATCCTGAAGAGTATGCTCAGTGCCATCATCTTCCTTTACATTGAAGGTAGCACTATAGGTCTTGCCACCCTTTACATAGGATACAGTAACTTTATCTGTATCATGAATTTCCAAGCTATCGCCACTGCGTGCTTTCAAATCAACCAGCTTGGTAGCACCAGTAGTATCAGTGGACAGGCTCTGGTTGGACAATGCAGTATAGGTAGCATTACCTTTGCTGTTCTTGGATCCGTCAACCAGATACTTGCCGTTGAAGGTTACATTTGCGTTATCGTTAATCTGGTCGATGGACTGATCCAGTTCCTTCTGGATGGTCTGACGGTCAGAATCGGTGTTGGAATCGTTGGCTGCGTTTACAGCCTT
>Ga0129311_1002073_pt1 | contig 12793 bp, 18 predicted proteins | sample Go1ome_FD_94435 | JGI IMG/M metagenome (GOLD analysis project Ga0129311, IMG submission 94435) | Western lowland gorrila individual fecal microbial communities from Wisconsin, USA - Go1022B metagenome | ecosystem: Host-associated > Mammals > Digestive system > Large intestine > Fecal | place... | reverse complement strand
GACTACTATGTGGGAGACGGATGGAGCGTCGCGTATCGAGTTCTTGATGCACAATGGTGGGGCGTTCCCCAAAGAAGAAAACGTATCTACCTTGTCGCAGATTTTGCAGACCAGAGTGCCCCAAAGGTACTATTTGAGTCCGAAGGCGTGTCTCGGTATTCTGCGGAGGGCTTCCGTGCGTGGCAAAGAGCTGCCGCCGGTGCTGAAAGCGGCACTGGAACGGCAGGCGGCAATGGCGCAGCAGGAAGCACAGGACGAATCTGTTTGAATGATCAGGGCGGCGCACAGATGGATGTATCCGAAGATGTGGTCGGAACCCTCCGGGCAGAGGAACATGGTCATCAGCCCTGTGTTCTGGAAGCAGCCGGCTTCTGTACCGAGCACTCGGCGGATGCCCGAAGCATCGGATACGAAGAGGAACGGTCACCGACTCTCCGGGCTGGCGTCGTGCCTGCCGCCATCGCTCTGGAAAATCATCCTGCCGACAGTCGGGTGAAGATCTCCGAGGACGGTAAGGTGCAGACACTGACGAGCCGGTGCGGTACGGGTGGCGGTAATGTTCCGATGGTCATGGATGCTGTTGAAAATTCGGTGGAAAGTCCGGTGAAAGATGTTGAAAACTCCCCGGCAGTCACACTGAAGATCCGCTCCGGTTGTGAAGGAGGCGGGAAGGGAGCTATCTGGCAGGAAGAAAAATCTGCCACCCTCGGCTGCAACAATGACCAAACCTTGTTCGTTCCCAAGTGCTACGGCATCTGCTCGAAAGCCAGCCATTCCATGATGTCCGACAATCCGCACAGCGGTTTCTATGAAGCTGAAACTTCCAGGACACTGGACCGCAGCGGCGGCGACCCGACATGCAATCAGGGCGGAATCTGCGTTGTGGAACAGGAAAAGGTCACTGCTTTCCATGTGAACCAGCGCAATGAGCTGATCGACCTGCATGGCAAGTCCGGCGCACTGATGGCAACCCGGAGCGACCAGATGCAGACCTTCGTTCTGCAGGGCAACATGATTGGCCGCAAGGATGAGAACGGTCCACAGGGGGATGGGGTCAATGAGGATGTCTGCTTTACCCTGGATGCGACAGACAGACATGCGGTCTGCGCACCGGAAGATGTGTATGCCATGACAACCGGCTCCTATATGCAGGTGGAGAGAGAAGTCGCACCGACCCTGATGGCACGGGACTACAAAGACCCGACCACCATCGCACCGGCACCGCATCTGAACGAGGGCGTGGCTGGTACTGTGGCGACCGGGGCACATCCCAGTGGTTTCAATGGACAGGATGCTTTCAATGACCGTCTGGTCATCGATAACCCGGAAGCACAGCCTACACCCGTGACCTATACCGTCCGCCGCCTGACACCGACCGAATGTGCCAGACTGCAAGGCTTCCCGGACTGGTGGTGCAGAAACCTTGGAACGGAGAATCCGACTGAGGAAGAGTTGGCATTCTGGGCGGATGTGTTTGAAACGCATCGCAAGATCGTGACCCATGCCAAGAAACCGAAAACGGAAAAGCAGATCCGGAAATGGCTGGCTGACCCGTATACGGATTCGGCAGAGTACCGTATCTGGGGCAACGGCATATGCTTAGCCAACGCATTTTTTGTTCTGGCCGGCATCGCATGGTGCGCAGGTCTGGAAGAATAAACTGGCCCGCTATATTACTAGGTAGACAGTCACCCAGTGATATGGTGGGCATACATATCAGGACTATTTACACAACAGGTTTTGCAGTCCCTTGTGTAAATGGTCGAACATAAAGAATATCGGGAAATGGCCTTGCTATTTATCCCGGTTAGAGCGATATATGTGCTACCGAAAAGAACATCGGGACGCATAAAAACGAAAGAACGAAAAGGAGCGATGAATAATGTTGAAATTTGAACTGAACGTAGCCGAGCGCAAGACCCTCGCAAGACGCATGGAGGAGCTGACGGGCATCCACCCTTATTACACCAAAGCACCGCTGTACTCCTACGACATCGGGAACTACACCATCGACCGGGATGGCAACCTGCTGGTCGAGCCGGAGAATGCAGATGCCGAGTTGCTGACGACCCTGCTGAACGAGGGACTGATTCGCGGCGGCGAGAGCATTGAAAGCGATGATGCACAGTCGGAGAACACTGAGCCGACCGAAGATTCGGCAGAGGAGTCTGTGACCGAAGAGAATACCGAGGACGCAGAATCCGAAGAGGAACAGCTGACCGAGACAGAGCCGGAAGTTCTGGATGAGCCAGAACCCGAAGAGATGGATACCGCAGAAGAGGATGAGCCTGCGGAAGACGAATCCGAGGAAGCATCGGAGTTGGATGGTACGGCAGAGGAAGTACCGGAAGCCGAGCAGGAGAGCGGAGAACCGCAGGATGCAGAAGACCAGACGGATGAAGTACCGCTGGATTTGGAGCTTTCCTTTCCGGTCAGTCAACACAACGGCGTGACGCTCCGCAACCTGGTCAACCTTCTCTACAGCCGCGGCAAGCTCATCGGCAAAGCAACGGGCGGACACTTCCATGTGGAAGAGGGGCTGGTCGAGAAGCTGAAGGATGACACTTGCACCTTTGCCATCATGAACTTCATCAACGCAGTCAGCGGTTATGAGGCAGAGCATGGTGCGGCACTGGAAGGATTGAAGATCACCACCGAGAAGGTCACCTTCACCGGTTTCCCGACTGCACCAGACCATGAGCATCTGACGGCTTTCGCACAGCTGGCTGTCCTGATGAACCAGCAGGCCATCAGCCAGAAGCGTATCCAGGCAAAGGATGTCAACGATGAGAATGAGAAGTACGCACTGCGCACATGGCTCCTGCGGCTGGGCATGAACGGTTCGGACTTCAAGGAGACCCGCAAAATTCTCATGGAGAAACTTTCTGGCCATGCGGCTTTCCGCACGGATGAGGAAGCCCAGAAGTTCCTTGCAAGGGAAAAGGCAAAGCGGGATGCCCTGAAAGCCGCGAAACAGGCGGCACAGGAGGACAATACCTCCGCTGGGGAAACGGCCGAGCAGGATGCAGCCGAGCCGACACAGCCCGACTGTGGGGCAGACACGATTCAGATGATGGAGGCGGGAGCGTAACTCCCAAGCCCCAATGGGGGCCGGAAAATATGCGAGATCCTCTTCCATTGTATCGATATTAACTCTGAAAATGTACATTATCAAGCAAATAAAGCGCAGAAATGTACACGATCTTTTGCCCTCATATTTGTTGAATATATGTTCTTTTATGGCCTTGCTATTATCCGCACCTGACGGTAATATGCACATACCGAAAGGGAAAATAAGGAAAAAACCAAAGGAGAACATACCATGAACGATAAAACGAGAGCACAGATTGAAGCCATGAAGAAGCAGACCATCGGAGTCGAGATTGAGATGAACAACATCACCAGAGAAAAAGCTGCCAGAAAGGTTGCCGAATACTTCGGAACCAGAGCGTGGAACGCAGCCAGCGAGTACGGATATTGCAGCTGGGCTTGCAAAGACCAGCAGGGCAGAGTTTGGAAATTCCAGCGGAATGTGAGCATCAACGGACCGGATGCAGAAAAATGCGAACTGGTCACCCCGATTCTCATCTATGAGGACATCGAAACCTTGCAGGATATCATCCGACTGCTCCGCAAGGCAGGAGCAAAGAGCAGCCCAAGCCGCGGATGCGGAGTACACATTCACATCGGCAAGGGCGACCACACCGCAAAGACTTTGCGGAATCTGGTCAACATCATGGCGGCGCACGAGCGGCAGATTGGCAGAGCCATCCGCATTGATGCAGGACGCACCGGACATTACTGCCAAGTGGTCAACCACCGCTTCCTTGAACGGCTGAACCGAGAGAATCCGACCACCATGCGCCAACTTGCAGACATCTGGTACGAAGGCAACGGTTCCAGCTGGGAAAACCGAAATGCCCACTACAACTCAAGTCGTTACCACATGCTGAATTTACACGCTACCTTCACGAAAGGAACCATTGAATTCCGGCTTTTCCAGTTTGCCGATCCTGCGGATGGCAAGCGGAATGGGCTACATGCCGGTGAAACGAAAGCATACATCCAACTTTGCCTTGCGATGAGCCAGCTTGCCAAGATGGTGCGCACGGCAAGCCCGAAGCCCCAGCAGACCGACAACGACAAATACGCAATGCGGTGCTGGATGCTCCGGTTGGGATTCATCGGCGAGGAATTTGCAACGGCAAGGGAAATCCTTCTGCGGAATATGGAGGGCAACGCATCCTGGCGGAACAAATAAGCCAGAATGTACGGGCACCTTTTGGGCGGGAAACCGCCCTTGAGGTGGTAGAAGGAGGTGCGATTTTATGAAGAAAAGCACGGTAAAAAGTGAAAACACACAGATGGGCAGGGCGTTCAAGGTGACCATCACCGAAACCTACCAGAGAACCATCACGGTTTATGAATCCGAGATGAAAGAGCCGACCGTCGAGGAGGCTCAGCGTGTGGCAGAAGACTGGTGGCAGGACAGCCAGATCGAACTGGGAACAGAAGATTTCCAAGGCGTGGAATTCACGGGCAGGGAGGACGGTGGTTCGGATGAATGAGCGGTTTGAACTCATCAGCCGGACACCATCGAAGTTCTACCTTGCCTACGGAAGTAACCTTGACATGGAGCGGATGGGGCGGAGATGCCCCTACGCAGTACCAGTCGGCGTGACTGAGATTTACGGCTATCGACTCCTGTTCAAGAAAAGCAAGACCGGAAGCTATGCCACCATCGAACAGGATGCCAACGAAAGTGTACCGGCTGTGGTTTGAAAACTTTCGGAATATGATGAGCTGCTGCTGGACCGGTACGAGGGTTTCCCACGGTACTACTACAAAAAGCAGTTCCAGCTTCCCATTTGGAATATGAACGGCAACCGCATGAAGAAGCCGAAAACCTGCATGGCCTATGTGATGCACGAGGACAGACAGCTTGGCTGCCCGGACATCGAGTATTTCAACCTGCTGCGCGGCGGATACAACGACTGGGAATTTCCGACAGACACATTGAAGCGAGGGCTTGCCGCCAGCATCGGAAGAACGGAAGCAATCCGGTATCTGAAGAAGCTGCGGATGGTGTAAAAGTACACGATCACAGGAAGAAAACATTGTGCAGTATATGATGCTCATCGGCCTTGATAAATCAGGGCGAAAGAGTGATATATACCATACCGCCAGATAAGAGCGGAGAATGAAAGGAGAGCGAAAGATTATGAAAAACAAGAAATACTACATTGCCTACGGCAGCAACCTGTCGGTGGAGCAGATGGCATACCGGTGTCCGGATGCCACGATTGCAGGGCAGGCGGTGCTGGCCGGCTGGGAGCTTTTGTTCCGGGGCTGTGCCACCATCGCACCGAATCAGAAGAAGAACACGCCGGTTCTGGTGTGGGAGATCTCCGAGAAGGATGAAAAGAACCTCGATACCTACGAGGGCTTTCCGACCTACTACCGTAAGGAAGACCTGAACATCGAACTGCTCCGTGAGGGTGCAGAGCCGGAGATGGTGACCGCGATGGTCTACATCATGGAGAACGATTACGGACACCGCGCACCGAGCCGGTATTACTACAAAGTCCTGCATGACGGCTACAAAGCATTCAAGTTCCCGATGCACATCCTCGAAAGCGCACTGAAGGAATGTATGGATAAGGATGCCGCCCAGCGGATGATTGCGGAGGTGGCAGAATGATTTTTGCAGATAAGAAGACAGTCGAACGCCTCCGTGCAGAATATCCGGTCGGATGCCGTATCGTTTTGGATGAGATGGATGACCGACACGCGCCGAAAATCGGAACGCAGGGAACCTGCAGGGGAGTCGATGACGCCGGAAATATCATGGTGTCATGGGACAACGGCAGCCACCTGAATGTTGCCTACGGCGCGGACAGTTGCCACCGTGTGGCTTCAGAAGCGGAGGTCAAGGTGTCACTCGAACACCTCGGAAAAAAGCGACAGACCGGCCCATGCTGCCCTAGGTGCGGAGCACAGCCGGACTGTTACGATCATCAGCAGCAGGCACTCAGCAGGAGGGCAAACATCCAAGTCTGTAATCGCTGTGGAAACATCGAAGCGATGGAAGATTTTACTGGAAACAAAAGCCCGCTGGAAGATTGGGCAATCGTGAAAGCGGGGTGGGTCGAGTGAAAGTGCTTCTGATTAAGCCGATGGAACATCCGCGGGTGGTGGATATCGAGGACACCTTGGCAGAATACTACCGCATCCTCGAATGCGATTGCATCACGGCAACCTACCCTTGGGCAGACAGGGTCGCCTTGGTGACTGATGACAACGGGCTGTTCACCGAGAAGCTGTTCAGCAGATATATCCCAGAGCTGGAGCAGCCCATCAAGGGAAACTTCTTCATCTGTGGATTGGGCGAGGAAGACTTCGCTGAATTGCCAGAAAATCTCATCCGCAAATACACGGAACGCTTCTGGAAACCGGAAGCATTCATCAGTATGTATGGGCAGATGAGCGTCATCCAGATGAATGACGGAACCAAACCGGAATAAGAAGAAAACAGCCCTCTCGGAAAACCGGGAGGGTTTGGTCTTGGCAGAAATGGGAGCCTCGAAATAGCGAGATCTCTTTTCCAGTTTACCGTATGATAACTCTGGAAGGCAACAATAGCAAGCAGAACCGCTGCAATAATGTACACAAACATCTGGCGGCAGTTTTGTGTATCCGGACAAACGAAAGCGGAAGATACGAGGAACAGCCCCAGCTTCTGCTGGGGAGTCCCTTGGGGGATTCCTTAGTAGAAATCCCTCATGCTCATGCCAACCTCCCAAAGTTGCTGCTCCATGCTCTTGTAGTGCCATTCCTCTTCCTCGGTTTCTTCTTCGTCAAGTTCCTCTGGGAAGGGGTCGTGCTTCCAGCCGCCTTTCTGGTATTCTTCTTCGCGGATGTCGTTGCGGTCGTAAATGTCCAGCTCGTATTCTTCTTCAAGCTCTGCGATGCGTTCCTCAATGATGCTTTCGATTTCGGTAATGGTCTTTTTCATGGGTCTGTATCCTCCGTTTTCGTTTGGTTTTCTTTGCTTTCGTTGTGTGTATAATGCCGCAAAAACACATATATAGCAAGCAAATTCGGAGGTATATATGTACCAAACATGAGGGGGTAAGATCGTTGATAATATGATGTTTTATGGCCTTGCTTATGTCCTCACAAGACGGTAATATACAGTCACAAAACGGAAGGAGAAATGAACATGACCTACACAAAAATCAATCTTTATCTGGACAACGGAATCCCGGAGGCACTCAGCAACCTTTGGTACGGTACCGACAGCTCGGTGGTCGAAATCAGGGATGCAGTTGAGGATGCAAAGAACGGAAAAGACTTGCTGAACCGCATCCAGAAGATGAAATTTCTGCGGAAGTTCACCCTCGACCGGGAAAACGAGAAGCGCATCCGCTTCAAAGGTACGGACTGCTGGGGCAACATCAGCTACCTCGAAATCATCCGGTAAAGGAAAGACCGACAGGCGCAAGGGGCTGGAATCAACCGGCCTTTTGCTCGTGTCTGTCTTCTGAAAACTGGCATAAAAAGCACATAAATATGACAATTACAAGGTAAGATGATCGTGTAGTATAGCCGCTTGATAGTGCTTCGGAGTGACGGTATTATACAGTCACCGAAGGGGAAAAGACCCTAAGGAAAAACAACAAAAACAGTGGAGGGCACGACAATGACAAAGAATGAAGAGCGGCTGAGCAAACTTTTTAAGGAGCTGGTACCGGACATGGGCAAGGCAGACAGCCTCGCAGGGGAGCTTGTCAGAGCCATCAACCGAATCGGATACCGATTCTGCAATGACGGCGATATGGTGAACATTGCCTACGGCAAGGAAACCTGTAACCCTTCGGCCCGATTCCTGATTGCCAAGGGCAACCACGAAATCGCAGACCTGACGGTTGCCCTTTGGGAAATCTTCAGCGAGGATGCCTACGAAAAGGTACTGGATACCCTTGAGGGTGCGGTTGCAGACTACATCGAACAGAACCCTGACCTCCGAAACCAACCGACTGAAGACATGTGGAGCTTCAAGGATGAGGATGAAGACCGGGATGACAGTTGGATGGAAGAAGAGGACTACGGCGAAGAAGACTACTGAGCAAGGAAAACACATGGGGGCTTGCCGGAAACGGCGGCCCTTTTCTTCTGCCGTAATTGTTACAGATCCATCCCTCCATCTTTGGTGGGTTTAGCCGCTTGATAATGTGCAAAAGTGACGGTAATATGCACATACCGAAACGGAAAACCAAACAAAAACGGAGGAAGTTACCATGAAAAACGTCACCAAGACCGAGGAGAAAGCCCTGCTGGAGATTGCCAAGCGCCTGATGGCGGCAGTGGACAGCCGCGGAGACCTCGAAGAGCGTGGGTGCGACAGCGAGGACTTCATCGAAGTTCCGGTCTGGGCCATTCAGAAGGCGATGGAGGAAGCCTACCTGCTGGGCAAGGCAAAACACTAAGCCCAGACAGCCCGACACAGCCCCACACAGGGGCTTGTGCCACGGGTTGGGAAAACATCCGAATGAAGTAAGAATGCCCCAGACTGGGGCAGATGTGGCGGGGAGAAAGCCGCCGGGAGGAAAAGCACATGGAAGAACGAATGATGGATGTCATTGTGGAAATCTACAACCACATGGATGACAATGATAAGGACGCTTTTACGCTGGAAGAAGCAGAGAAGATGGTTTCCGACCAGATCAGGATGGACAAGGACGCAGGTCAGGAACCGCTGGCATATGACCCACAGTTCTTCTATGACACCATCGTAGAACTCATGGAGCAGGATGCGGAAGATTGATGTACATTCTGCTCGGTATTTTGGGCAGATGATCGTATAGTATAGCCGCTTGCATTCCTCCGCACAGGACGGTAATATACAGTCACCGAAGGGGAAATACCCTAGGAAATAACGAAAAAACGGAGGATTCACCATGAAAAAGCATTTGATTAACTTTCCGGAAGACAGCATCAGCATCGAGAGTTACTACGACCGACTCAGCCCTTGCTATGACAACATCATGCAGTACGGAGACCGGGTTTTGGTCGCTAAGACGAACTGGAAAGGCGGTGTGGAGGCTGCGGTTTACGGTTTTGTGGAAGATTCCAAGGAAGGATTCTCACCGATTGAGTCCCGACTGGAACTTCTGAAGATTTCCGATGAAATCTATACGGATGCCGGACATGCAATCGAGTGGTGCATTAAGAACGCACACTGAAAAATGGGCAAGGCTCCCGGACGGGGGCTTTTGCTCGTTGTGGCGAAAATCTTCTGTGTCAGAAATACACATAAATCCGACAAAATCATGCGCAGATGATCGTGCAACATAGCCGCTTGAATGTGTGTTGGATAGACGGTAATATACAGTCACAGCAAGGGGAACAGCCCCAAACAAAAACACATCGGAGGAAAAAAACCATGACGAACAAAGCAAAAACCTACCTCAAGAACATTCAGGAAGCCGACACCGAGAAGAAGCTGGTGGGTATCGAAATCACCTTCAAGCAGGACATGACAATTAACTGCGAGGACCTCGACAAACTTTGCAGAGCAGCAGAGGAGAAGCGGTACACCCTGCGAAACAACACAGAAACGCTGAAGCTGAAGAACATCCTTTTCCTCCGGACGAAGACGGAGATGGATGCCTACCACGACATGAGCCGCCAGCCGGAACACTGGTCTGCAGAAGAAATCGAACAGCAGAAAACAAGATTCTGCGCAGTCTGGCAGGTCATCGAGGAAGCAGAACTTGTCGATGAGTATGAGGCTTGGAAGGAAGCCAACCCCAACGCCTAACAATTAAAGGACACACGCCCCGAAAGGGGGCTGTGCCTCGTATCCGATGTGTTTTATACTACAAGGACTTCTGCGGAGGTCCTTTTCTTTTTACCCATTTTTGAAGAAGGGAGGGGGAGCCAATGGCTACCAGAGGCAGAAAACCAAAGCCGACCGCTATGAAAGAACTGGAAGGTAATCCGGGCAAGCATCCGTTGAATACCAGCGAACCCAAGCCTAACAAGAAAGCACCGGCCTGCCCGAAGTGGCTGGAGCCGGAAGCAAAGAAAGAGTGGCGCAGACTTGCCAAGCAGATGGAAGCCATCGGCATCCTGACCGAAGTCGATATGGCTGCCTTTGCCGGTTACTGTCAGGCCTATGCCCGATGGAAAGAAGCTGAGGAATTCATCACCCAGCATGGCACCATCGTGAAAACCCCGTCCGGGTACTGGCAGACAATTCCGCAGGTGTCCATCGCCCAGACCTATCTGAAGATCATGAACAAGTTTGCAGAGCAGTTCGGTCTGACCCCGTCTTCCCGAAGCCGGATCATTGCTTCGGACGGTGGCCCTGCGGATGCAGCCGATGAAATGGAGAATCTGCTTGGAGGAGGTGGCAGCTGATGGCAGAGAGCAGACCTAAAAATTATCCGAAACTGAAAGATTACAAGCCCAGCCGCTTCATGCTCCCGACTTGCCATTACGATGAAGCCAAAGCAGACCGGGCGGTGACTTTCATTGAGAACCTGCGCCATACCAAAGGCAAGTGGGCGGGCAAGCGGTTCTGGCTACTTCCTTGGCAGGAGCAGATCATCCGGGATGTGTTCGGTATCGTGGATGAGAGGGGAAACCGTCAGTTCCGCACAGCGTATGTCGAAATTGGTAAGAAGAACGGTAAATCCGAGCTTGCCGCTGCAGTGGCACTGTATCTGCTTTTTGCCGATAACGAACCCTCTGCCGAAGTGTACGGTGCTGCGGCAGACCGCCAGCAGGCATCCATCGTTTTCGATGTTGCCCACCAGATGGTGCAGATGACCCCGGCACTGCTGAAGCGGTGCAAGATCATGGCGGCCACCAAGCGCATTGTGAACTATGGCAATGCAGGGTTTTACCAAGTCCTGTCCGCTGAAGTCGGCACGAAGCACGGCTTGAATGTGTCAGGACTGGTGCTGGATGAGGTTCATGCTCAGCCAAACCGAAAACTCTACGATGTCCTTACCAAAGGTTCTGGCGATGCCCGTGAGCAGCCGCTCTTCTTTCTGATCACCACGGCCGGCACAGATAAAGAGAGTATTTGTTACGAACTGCACATGAAGGCACTTGACCTGCTGGCAGAGCGCAAGATCGACCACACCTTTTACCCGGTAGTCTATGGCCTGACCGATGAGGATGACTGGCATGATGAAGCCAACTGGTATAAAGCCAATCCATCCCTCGGACAAACCATCCAGATCCAGCGTGTCCGGGATGCGTATCAGGAAGCACTGGATAACCCAGCGGAAGAGAATGTGTTTAAGCAGCTTCGCCTGAACATGTGGGTGTCCTCGCTGACACGGTTTATCCCGGAACACATCTACAACCTTGGCAACCAGCCAATCGATATGGAAGCCCTCAAAGGCCGTGACTGTTATGGCGGACTGGACTTGTCCAGCACCGGTGACATCACGGCTTTTGTGCTGATGTTCCCACCTAGAACCCCGGAGGAGAAGTACATCATGCTTCCGTTCTTCTGGATTCCGGAGGATACGATTCCCCAGCGTGTGCGCAGAGCATCCGTTCCATATGATATCTGGTATCAGCAGGGATACCTGATGGCGACAGAGGGCAATGTAATCCACTACGGTTTTATCGAGAAAGTCATCGAAGAACTGGGCAAGACCTATCACATTCTGGAGATTGCTTTTGACCGATGGGGAGCGGTGCAGATGACCCAGAATCTTGAGGGGATGGGCTTCACGGTCGTTCCCTTCGGACAGGGCTTTTCTTCAATGAGTCCTCCAACTAAAGAGTTTTACAAGCTCCTGATGGAAGGACGAATCATCCACGGCGGCAACCCGGTCATGGCATGGATGGCCGGTAATGTGGTCGTGGATACTGATCCGGCCGGAAACATTAAAGCGACCAAGGCAAAGTCGCCGGAGAAGATTGATGGAATCGTCGCTGCAATCATGGCACTGGACCGCTGCATCCGAAACGAAGGACAGCAGCAAGGAAGCATATACGATGAACGTGATATGATTGTTTTCTAGGAGGAGAATATGAAAGACACAGGTGAATTGGTTGGGAGAAAATATGGAAAACTTAAAGTGTTAAAATTCATGGGTTCTACTGGACGCTCAAAATACTTGTGCAGATGTGACTGCGGGAAAGAAAAAGTCGTTTTAAGACAGCGTCTGCTGAATGGACGAGCCAAAACCTGTGGAGAATGCAGGAAAATTGAGCTTGAAGGTGACCATTACAGATATATTGATGGTAATGGTAACAGCTTTATTTTTGATCCTGAGGATCTAAAACTTGCAGAGAATCACTACTGGTATATTGATAACTACGGCTATGCTGTGACGAAAATAAACAGAAAATCGGTTCGACTTACGAGAATGCAACTGAAGATATCAGATAGCGAGGTTGTAGATCATATCAACGGAAATACAAAGGACAATCGGCGGAGTAATCTAAGAGCCGCCAGTCGGCGTGAAAATCAGGGAAATATGAGGATGTCATCGCACAATACCTCTGGATATAAGGGAGTAGGATTTCGTAAGGACAGAGGAAAGTTTAGAGCTTATATAAGCGTAAACAATAAAACAAAGCATCTGGGATATTTTTTTACCCCAGAGGAAGCAGCGAGAGCCTATGATACGGCTGCTCGCTTTTATTTTGGCAAATTTGCTTGTGTCAATTTTCCACGCCCAGGAGAGCAAGGATGTCGTGACCGGGCAAATGTAGTTTATAACGAAGCAGTTTGAACATGGAGGAAAAAGCTATGAAGTAT
>Ga0129311_1002072_pt1 | contig 12794 bp, 8 predicted proteins | sample Go1ome_FD_94435 | JGI IMG/M metagenome (GOLD analysis project Ga0129311, IMG submission 94435) | Western lowland gorrila individual fecal microbial communities from Wisconsin, USA - Go1022B metagenome | ecosystem: Host-associated > Mammals > Digestive system > Large intestine > Fecal | place... | reverse complement strand
TTTCTGTGCACTTTATTCAGTTTTCAATGTCATAGTTGCTATTGAAGAAAATTTAGGTCAAAAATGACACAAAGACCGCTAGAAAATGCCTTTAAAATGCAGTTTTCGGACGGTCTGGGGGGGCACGAATAGCCTATAACTGGAAAAATCGAAAATGCGGAGCAGATATAGCGTGGAATTCGTCCTTTTCAGGAAAGCCTGTATTCCCACATGGTATCACTGGCGTGTTTATTTCTGGAGATGCCCAAATTGGAAAAGACTGTGTGATTTTTCAACAGGTGACGATTGGAAGCAACCGAACCCCGGGGAGTAAGCACTGGGGAGCACCTATTATAGGTGACAATTGCTATATTGGTGCCGGAGCAAAAATAATAGGAAATGTAAAAATTGGAGATAACTGCCGAATCGGAGCAAATGCTGTTGTTACAAAAGATGTTCCATCAAATTCAACGGTAGTCCTCGGTGAAGTCATTGTAATTGCACGTGAACCGACTTTGGATACGCACTATTATAGCAAGAATTCGGACGGAAAATGGATTGTTTACAATAACGGGAAGTTTGAATTAAGTGAAGTTCAGTTTGGAGAATAGAAAGAGACGCTTAGGAATAACTGTTTTTCGAGATAATAAAAACATCTTAAGGCGAATGATTTGACGTTTACGTTGAGATAGATGGAAAAGAGAGAAAATGCCTTGTTTACGGCGAAGAGGGCACGATTGTTGACAGGGCGTGTCAAGAGGATTGTTCTATTGAGGAGTGCAATCTGAACCGGGACAATCAACCAGAAAACGCAGTGATAATAATGAGCTCTGGTTTAGATAACCAATAAACGCTAGAGACGCTCCGGAGAGTGAAACATACTCCAGAGCATTTCATACTGTTTTGTGGTGCTTTCCTTGTTGGTATATTTCAAAAGAAATGGTGGTTTATTTCGGTGGATAAAAAGGAACCAATTCGAGTGTTGCAGATCGTCGGTCGAATGGATCGCGGTGGAATAGAAAACTTTGTCATGAATGTCTATCGAAATATCGACCGAGAGAAGGTTCAGTTTGATTTCCTTGCCCATTATGGCTGTGAAGCTGCATTCAATGATGAGATCCGCTCCATGGGTGGACGAATTTATGAGATGCCAGCTATTCGTGATGAGACGCATGTCTATTATTGGAAGCTGTTCGACTATATCAGGGCTTTGAATAAGTTCTTTGAGGAACACAAGGAATATAAGATTATTCACGGTCAGATGACAAATACTGCATCCATCTATATGCCAATCGCTAAGAAGCACGGAGTGACCACAAGGATTGCACACAGTCATAACTCTCACGGCAAGGTTGGAATGCTCGGTGTGGTTACCGATATCCTAAAAAAACCGGTTTTCAGATATGCAACTGATCTGTTCGCTTGTTCTGAAGCTGCGGCGAAGTACTTATACCCTGAGAGTTATATAAAAGCCGGAAGGGTAACTGTAGTACCAAATGCTATAGATGCTGAAAAATTTCAGTTCAATCCACAGAAGCGAGCGCAGATGCGGGAAGAGTTTGGCGTTTCAGATAAGCTGGTCATCGGTTGTGTCGGTCGTTTTCGCACGGAGAAGAATCAGGCTTTTCTGATCGGTGTGCTGAAGGAAGCAATTCTACTCGCACCTAATACTGTGCTCCTATTCGTCGGCGATGGTCCGCTTGAGGATGATGTGAAGAAAAAAGCATCTGAGATGGGATTGACAGATAAGTGTATCTTCCTCGGTATGAGGTCAGACATTTCTAATGTGATGCAGACAATGGATGTTCTCGCTATGCCGTCGCTGTTTGAAGGGCTACCTGTAACTGGGATTGAGGCGCAGGCCGGAGGATTATCTGTTATAGCATCCACAGGAATACCAGAGGAAATGAATGTAATCGATATGGTTGAGTTCCTAGCATTAGATGCAGGGGAAAAGGTCTGGGCTGAAAAACTGGTTGCAAAGGCAAAACAGGGTAAGGTAGATACTATTGAAAAGATAAAAGCAGCCAAGTATGACATTCACACTCTCGTACCTTGGTTGCAAGATTTCTACATAAGGAATGCAAAATGAGAGAATATGATTTCATATTCATGAATATCATTTTTGTTCTGATGGTTATGTTCATCAGTCAAACGAAAATGCCATTTCGCGCGTCTAGCAGAATGACAAATTCGTAGACTGAACACTGGAAACCTCTCTCAGTTTCCGGGATACGAACGTATTCATCGGAGATAGAGAGGGGTAATGGTAGTATTAAAGTTTATAGCTGGTAGTTATTTGATCTTATCAGGAATGATATTGATCATTGGAGCGTTTTGCAATATTCGTATAAATCGAACGTATCGTTTTCTTGTGATTGGTATTGCACTATCCGTTTCTGTTTTCGGATATTGTATAGAGCCTACTCGTGATTTGGATCTTTTCAGATTGTGGAGGTATGCAAGGAATCTCGATTTTTCACAGGGCAATGTAATTAAGAGTATTTTAGGGATTAATCAGGTAAGTGTCTCCTTAGCTGGGACCACTATGTCTGGAATGATTACATTTAATGCTTTGTGTTATATTGTAAGGCTATTTAGTGATTTACATTGGATGTCAGCCATTAGCTGTGTCGTATCTTTCAGTATTTTGCTTTCCATAATAGTTGACTATGTAATAACCACTGGAAAAAGTAGTAAGCAGCTCTTTCTTGCAATACTAATTACATTCATGGGCTTGCAGGTCAACTATGTAATGCAAGGCATAAGAAATGCAATGGCAGTGTCTTTCTGTGCGTTAGGACTATACATGCTTTTTTACAAAAGGAAAGGCAGGATTTTACCATACGTTCTGTTATTCATGGGGGTCACAATGCATGCGACTGTGTTGATTCTGTTACCAGTTGTTTCGCTATCAAAAATTAAGAAGCAAAAGGCCGTTAGAATAGTCGCTTTTTTCACCATGTCCATACTATTCTTTCTTGCAAATAAATTTATTTCGGCTCAGTTTTGGTTTATTAGTTATATAAGCGAGAGGATACTCTTTTACACTGACATAGCTTATGAGTTTGATAGGCCAGAAATGATCGCAGATGTTGCGGTTTTTATCATAATCGGATTGAGCTTTTGGTTTCTGTTGCAACAAGGCTTGATTAGTGTAGATAGTGAAAAAGAACGGCGGTACATTAATAGTTATATTATACTTGGAATTGCAATGATAAGCTGTGTCCAGAGGAGAGACTTTGCATTACGTATAGGGTATATAATGGGAATTGGTGCTGTACCCATTCTTTACAAATTAATATATACACAGAATAGAACAACTCAAGGTGGAAAACTAATAAAGGCAGGTCTTATAATGTCGATTTTAGTTTGCGGTTTAAAGGTTGCGTATGATATGTGGTATGTATTCTCTCGATGGACATTTAACTGAACCAAGGGAAATGGAGGAAAGAACTGTGACTCCTATTATTGTTATAACAAATACATTTCCCTTCGAAGGGGAACAGTTCCTTAGAACAGAATTGGAGCTTGTAGATAAAGATATTCCGATAACTCTGTGGACCTTTCTACATCCAAAGCAGGAGTGTGATCCGTTATTACATCGTGAAACAATTAAAATGCTTGTTTTCTGTAAAAAGAAACTCAAGAAGAATAGTAAAATAAAAGCTGCCGTATCTTCCGTAACTAATTTGTCTCGATATAAAGAGGTTGAAGCGGTAATAGGGAAACGAGGGAAACTGCGGAATCTGATTAAAGCTGTTAAGTTTGGATATATCTCTGAATTGCGTGTAATTCAAATAGCTGACTGGGTGCGGAAAACATATGGAAACGATCCTGAAGTGATATTCTATTCATATTGGATGTATGAGGCGGCCTACGTATCTGCAAGACTCAAAATAACTTTTCCGAAATGTAAGTTTGTTACACGGTGTCATAGGTTTGATCTGTATGAGAGTCAACACGCCAATGGATATCTTCCATACAGGCATTTCATTCTTAACAACGCAGATATTGTTTTTCCTATCTCTGACGATGCCAGGAACTATTTGAATAAATTATATAATAACAAATATGATCATAAGTTGGAGGTTGCAAGGATCGGAAGCATTTGTGATTTTGGTGCTGTAGAAGCTGAAAAGAGCGAAAAATGCATAATTGTATCATGTTCTAACTTGATTCCGGTCAAAAGAGTAAATTTAATAGCAGCTGCGCTAAAGAATATTGACTTTGAAATTGAGTGGTATCATTTCGGAGACGGAGAGACAAGAAACGAAGTGGAAACAATTACAAAGAAATTTCCTGATAATGTACATGCTCATTTAATGGGATTTACGCCTAACCATGACATTCAAAAATTTTACTCAAGTCATGATATTACAGCATTAATCAACGTGAGTTCTTCAGAAGGCGTTCCGGTTTCAATTATGGAAGCACAATCCTATGGCATACCTGTAATTGCAACTGATGTTGGCGGGACATCGGAAATTGTAATTGATCAGGTAAATGGAATCCTATTAAACGAAGATTTTGAAGCAGATGCTTTAATCTCGGCAATAAAAAGTACTATAGCTCAAAAAGAGGTTTTTTGTAAAAATGCTTTAAAAACATGGAGTGAAAAGAGCAATCAGAGGAGCTTGGTGAAGAATTTCTATTTGAGACTTACTAAATTGGGGGAACAATAATGCCGGGATTTATGATTTCATCGAAACGCACAAGCGTTGCACTAAATGATCCACACGATGAATCCTATATAAAAGGTACCTTGCAGATAGATGGGGGAGGTACTGTTCTTAGAAGCACTCTTAATAAATTCTTGGGGGATAAAGCTTTCTCTGAGACAGAGAATTATGTATTTGTATTAGATGGATATCTGCTGAACAAACAGGAATTATTTGAAATACATAACGTAGAAGATGTTTGTTCATTAATAATCTCTGCATATGAGAAAAACGGGGAGGCTTTCTTCACTGGCTTCCGGGGGTGCTTTTCTGGAGCCTTGTACGATAAAAAAGCAAAAAAATGGATCGTCTACACAAACCAAATCGGAGATTCCCCGATCTTCTACTGTCAGGCTGAGGACAAATTCGTAGTAGGTTCACAGGTTACGTATCTGTTTGACTGGTGCAAGGAGAATGGCATAGGACTGTCATTTAATGAATCCTGCGCTTACCAGATGCTTACATTTGGTTATATAGCTACAGATGAAACATATGCCAACCAAATAAAGAGACTACACGGCGGCGACTATTTGATATGGAAAAATAATGATCTTCAGATAAAAGCATATCATCGCTTCGAGAAACACCCGGAAAGATTCTCGGGAATTTCAGAAGATGAGATCGTAAATGAAATAGACAGGGGATTTTGCAAAGCAGTTCAATTGGAATGGGATAAGGATGGTGAATATGGTTATAGTCATCTTGCAGATTTGAGCGGCGGACTTGATTCCCGAATGAATGTCTGGGTTGCGCATGAGTTGAGTAAGAAAAAGGCTACAATTCTTACATATTGTAAAGAAGGCTACATGGATGAGATTGTAGCAAGACAAATAGCAGAATACTGGAAAGACGATCTTGTTTACAAAGCACTCGACGATGCAACGTTTCTGTATGATATCGATGAAAACACATCTATGCTGGGAGGTCTCTCCTTCTATTCTGCAATAACTGGCGGAAGGAGATTACTCGAGTCGTTAGACATGTGTTCCTATGGCATAGAACACACTGGCATGGTCGGAGATGTTGCTCTGGGTTCTTTTTATCATCACGGTGATGATGGAGAGAAAAAGTGGCCATCGGGAATGTACTCTGAAAGACTTAGAGAAAAGCTGCCCAGCCATGTAAAAAAGTTGGATGAAAGATATAGTGACTATGAAATATATCTTATGTATGTACGCGGATTTCACTTCGCCTGCAATACTCATTTAATAAGGAGACACTATACAGAGGTAGGATCACCATTTCTGAATGTGGATTTTTTGCAACTGTGCTTTGATATTCCGGTTGAATTGCGTATGAGACATTACATCTATAAAAAATGGATTATGATGAAGTATCCAGATGCAGCACAATTCAAGTGGGAGAAAACAGGTGGGAAGATAACAGAAAGCCATATCAGAACCAGTATTCGTAACATAGTTAAGAAGGGACCAAAGAAGTTATTAAGGATACTTGGAAAGACAGACAAGATATCCGACGGGATGAATCCGATTGATTATTGGATTTCGCAGAATTCAGATATTAGTGATACCCTCAATAACTATATGAAGGATACGGTCAAGGAATACGGTGATTTGTATTCGGAAGATCTTCTGAGCGATATGCTGAAACTGTATAACACTGGCAACGCATCTGAACAATTGATGGTGATTACAGTGCTTGCGGCAACAAAACTCTACTTTCAGGAATAGATAATTTGCTGTCGATATGAAAGCGCTGTATAGAAAACGGGACAGCAAACGAAAAAGCAATGGTTTTAACTGTGTTATCCTCGGCAAAGCGATACTTCGGAGAGCGCGTTATATGGGAGAGCTGATTGAAAAAGGAAGAAAACTCTTGAAAACAGGCTTCTTTCACATTTTTGGAAGTAGTGTAATCAATAAGGCAATTACATTTCTCAGCAGTATAGTTCTTGTCAGGATACTAACGAAAACAGAATACGGTGTTTTTACATATGCTTGGAATATTTACAGCATTATTTTTCTCTTTAATGGAATGGGCATCGAATCTGGTGTTCTTCAGATGTCGAGCGAACATAGCGGAGATGAAAAGTATGGGAATAAAGTAAGCAATTATGGCGTTCGATTTGGAGTAAAATTTGATCTGTTGCTTGTAGCAGCCATTCTGCTAATCGGGTTGTTTGCTCCCTTGAAAATTGAAGCCTCCAGAAATGTGATTGTGATGTTATGCCTGTTACCTATGGTTCAACTGCTATATCTGATGACAACATCGTTTTTACGGGCACAAAAAAGAAATCATGAATATGCTAAATTAACAATAATTAATACGGCTCTAATTTTTCTGATATCTGCGGGATGTGCGTTTTTGTTTAGGGAAAAAGGACTCGTAGTCGGGTATTATGTTGCATACTTGGCTTCATTTGTCATTGGTTTACTATGTTTTAAAGTAAGGATCATTAATAATGGCGGACAAATAGACGAAAAAGACAAACAAAGCCTCTTGAAGATTTCTGCTATTACGATGTGTAATAACGGATTATCTCAAATGATGTATCTTCTCGATGTTTTTGTTCTCGGCATCGTTGACCCTCAAGAAACCATCCTTGCAAGTTATAAAGTTGCAACGATGATTCCTTCAGCCTTAGCATTTATTCCGCTGTCGCTTATCATATATCTTTATCCTTATTTCGCGGTGCATCGAGGAGATGGGGATTGGTGTTTGAAAAAATATAAGCAGATATTGATAGGCTTGGGATCACTGAATCTTATCATTTCAGCTACGATGTTTTTGGGAGCTCCTTTAATTGTGAAAATGTTGTATGGCGTCAAATATTTAGACTGCGTTCCGATTTTTAGGCTTCTATCAGTTAATTATTTTTTTTCGGGGACATTCAGAATACTATCCGGAAATTTATTAGTAACGCAAAGAAAACTTAAATTTAACCTTGTTGTAGCAATCATAGCTTGCTCCGTTAATATAGTAGCTGATTATTTCTTTATTGCGTGGTGGGGGGCAATAGGAGCAGCTATTGCAACTTGCAGTGTAGTATTAATTACAAGCGTAATGAATACCGTATATCTTGTTTACACATTTAAAAAGAATAGAGCAGGTATTACAGACATATGAGGACTTATTAATGAGAAAGTACAAGGGAATTGATATAGGAAGGATGCTACTCATTTGGCTTGTAATTTATCTTTCGATTCTGCTTATGCGGCAAGAAAGCGTTTCTATATGCTTCTGAAGAAAACGAAGATTGTAAGGATATTATTTTAAAGTCGCAGGAGAAGAACATAGATGAAATTGATATATGTGGTATATCGTGAAGATAATGTCATGGTATATGAATCACAGGTTTTGGAGTATCTTCGTTCGCTGAAAGAAAAGAAGCTATTTGAGTCAATTGAGCTTGTTGTGTTTAGGCATGAGCAAAACCTGAGAAAAAAGACCGAAGTTGAAGATAGGATTAACAAGTACATTAATAAGGCGATGACATTCGGGAGCTTTCCGGTTTTATGCATGGCACAACTTGATATAAATGCGTTGAGGCTGAATAGTTATATTCGTAAAAGCTATTCAAAGGATGAACAGGTGGCTGTTGTTTGCCGAGGCGATCTCGCGGCATATGTAGCAATCAAGGCCTTTTCGCAATATCCAAATAGTCGCATATTGTATGATAATCGTGGCCTTGCTTATGAAGAGTCTGTCATGAGTCATGAGAATAATTACATTCATAAGATCAATCGTGAAGTAAAAAGAAAAGCTCTTAACTATTCTAAGTTGCATTGCGACATGTACAATTTTGTGACAAATGCAATGCGAGATTACTTCCTTACTCAATATAAGTATGATTTTAAAATACCGTTCACAATTATACCGACCCTTTATAGTGCCGAACAGGGAACAGAGGAGGAATTTCAGACTATTGTCGATAAAGAAGGATATAAAACAAGTGATTTTGTAATCAGCTATGTCGGTTCCACGGCTGCATGGCAATCCACAAAGCAACTAATAAATCTTTTTAGAATAATCGGTGAGAGGTATAAAGATATCCGATTCTTTATTTTGTCAAATGGAACAATTCCGGAGGTAGAGACTTTATCTCCAAAAATCAAAAATCGGATAGTTATTAAGACTGTCCAGCATAAGGAAATGAAGTATTATCTCAGGATGACTAATATTGGAATTGTTATCAGAGACAATAACATTGTAAATCATGTTGCTGCGCCGACCAAAATTGCTGAATATCTGACAAGTGGTGTGTCTATTTTGTATAGTGGAGATATTGGAATCATCTCTGATTTGAAACGTAAGACTGATGGAAATCAGATGATTTGCATAGATACAGAAGCTGATTGGTTAGATAGAATTAATCCTGAGAAGTATCCTGGAAAAAGGATAGATCCAGTTATAGTTGATCACTTTAACATGGATAAGCGCCAGCTTGAAACATACGAAATGATAACTCGTGCTTTTGCTTCAGCCAAAGTCAAGTAATATTGTATGAAAGCAGAAAGGAAGATGGAAACATGGTAAACGTAATTGGACTCGGTTACATCGGTTTGCCCACGGCGCTGATGATGGCTTCCCATGAAGTCGAAGTAATCGGCACAGACTACAATACTGAACTGGTCGCCACCCTGAATGCGGGCAAGACGACATTTAAGGAGAAGGGCCTTGATGAACTGTTCCAGGATGCTCTGAACGCCGGCGTGAAATTCACCACGGAGTATCAGGTAACGGATACCTACATCGTCTCCGTGCCGACACCCTATGATAAGTTCAGCAAAAAGGTTGACGCAGCGTATGTTGTTGCTGCCGTGAAGGATGTTCTGAAAGTAGCTCCTCATGGTGCAACGCTTGTGATCGAATCCACGGTATCCCCTGGAACTATCGAAAAGAGCGTAAGACCTGTGTTGGAGACTGAGGGCAGAAACGACATCAACCTTGTCCATGCCCCGGAGCGAATTATCCCCGGCAACATGGTTTACGAGCTGCTCCACAATAATCGCACCATCGGCGCAGATGATAAGGCCATCGGCGAGAAAGTGAAGGAACTGTATGCATCCTTTTGCCAAGGCGAAATCGTGGTCACCGACATTAAAACGGCTGAGATGACAAAGGTTGTCGAGAACACCTTTAGAGCGGTGAATATCGCTTTTGCTAATGAACTGGCGAAGATATGCCGCCATGACAACATGGATGTCTACGAGATCATTAAGATCTGTAACATGCATCCCCGCGTGAACATCCTCCAACCCGGCCCTGGCGTCGGCGGTCATTGCATCTCTGTCGATCCTTGGTTCCTGGTCGGGGACTATCCGTCCCTTGCAAAGGTAATCGATGAGTCCATGAAAACCAACGATGGAATGCCGGATTTCGTGCTGAATTGTATCTACGAAATCATGAAAGAAAAGGGCATGACCGATATCACCCGCGTTGGACTGTATGGCTTGACCTATAAGGAAAATGTTGATGATATGCGGGAGTCCCCCACGCTCCAGTTGCTGGAAAGCCAAAAACGTCATCTTGCAACAGGCCTTAAGGTCTATGATCCGTTCATCACGGAGGATGTCGTTGCAAATCAGTACCACGATTTGGATGAATTTCTTTCCGCTGTGGACTTCGTAGTCGTGATGGTCAAGCATAACGAAATTAAGGAACAGATGGAGAAACTGGCAGGAAAAGTTGTACTGGATTGCCATAACATCATTAACCTGCCAGGCGTTTATCATATTTAATTTCCAACGCTTTCTGGGATAAAGGGAGAATATCGCACTACCCCAACAATATTTAGCACCGACCCTGGCTGGCGGGTCATTATTACAAGCCCAGCCAGAAGCGCGGGCAGAAATATTGAAGGAGTAGAACATAATGGTTAATCATCACGGAATACCAGGTTGCGGATGTGTACATTGTCTCCGTCCAGACACCATACGATAAGTTCACTCAAAAAGTGGAGATGCAGTATGTCACAGCCGCAATTGGTGATGTACTGAAAGTTACACAAAAGGTGCAATCATCGTTGTTGAGTTGACGGTAAGTCCGGGAAGCATTGATAAGTACGTCCGACTATATGTCACGGGAAACAGAGGTTGAAGAATATGAACAGGTTAAAAAAGATAACATTATCTATACTTTGCATGGCTTGTATATATGTTTTATTTGGCACTATAGATGTCAATGCTACCGAACAAATTAAAATTACACAGGACTTGGAAGACAGCAAAGTGGAAGAGAATGCACCGATCGAATTGAAGGTAGAAGCAGAAGGAGGAGCTGGAACACTGAGCTATACCTGGCAATATCATTATGCAGGAAAAAGCACCTGGACGAATTGGGGAGAAGGGCCAACCAAGAGCTTTCAGGCATGGAAGGGATGGGATGGTCTGGTGTATCGCTGCATCGTAAAAGATGAAGCAGGAGTTACAGCAATCACGCGAGAGGGTAAGCTGATTATAAATTCCGGTACCTGCATAAGGATCGTGAAGGATCTGGAAGACAGCAAAGTGGAAGAGAATGCGCCGATCGAGCTGAAGGTAGAAGCAGAAGGAGGAACTGGAACTTTTAGCTATACCTGGCAATATCATTATGCAGGAAAAAGCACCTGGACGAATTGGGGAGAAGGGCAGACCAAGAGCTTTAAAGCGTGGAAAAGCTGGGACGGTTTGGCATATCGCTGCATCGTAAAAGATGAAGCAGGAGTTACAGCAATCACGCGAGAGGGAAAGGTGATTATAACTCCCAGTGCCAGTATAAAGATTGTGAAGGATCTGGAAGACAGCGAAGTGGAAGAGAATGCACCGATTGAATTGAAGGTAGAAGCAGAAGGAGGAACGGGAACGCTTAGCTATACCTGGCAATATCATTATGCAGGAAAAAGCAACTGGACGAATTGGGGAGAAGGACCGAGCAAGAGTTTTCAGGCATGGAAGGGATGGAATGGTCTGGTATATCGCTGCATCGTAAAAGATGAAACGGGAGCTACAGCAATTACGCAGGAAGGAAAACTGATCATAAGTCCATGCATTCGGATTACACAAGATTTGGAAGACAGCAGAGTGGAAGAGAATGCACCGATCGAACTGAAGGTAGAAGCAGAAGGAGGAACGGGAGCCCTTAGCTATATCTGGCAATATCATTATGCAGGAAAAAGCAACTGGACGAATTGGGGAGAAGGACCAATCAAGAGTTTTAAAGCATGGAAAAGCTGGGACGGTTTGGTATATCGCTGCATTGTAAAAGATGAAGCAGGAGCTGCAGTAATTACGCGAGAGGGGAAGGTGATTATAACTCCCAGTGCCAGCATAAAGTTTGTGAAAGATCTGGAAGACTGCAAAGTGGAAGAGAATGCGCCGATCGAGCTGAAGGTAGAAGCAGAAGGAGGAACGGGAACCCTGAGCTATACCTGGCAATATCATTATGCAGGAAAAACCTATTGGTCGAATTGGGGAGAAGGGCCGATCAAGACTTTTAAAGCGTGGAAAAGTTGGGAAGGTTTGACATATCGCTGCATCATCAAGGATGAAAATGGGAGTACGGCAGTTAGTAAAGAAGGCAAGCTGATAATAGAATCTGTTCCATCAATTCAGGTGGAATATAGCGGTGATCTAACTGAAAATGGTGAGAATAGTGTTGGGGCTGGAGTAAGCTTCGTGTTGAAAGCAGAATCTTCAAATGCAGAAGCTGTTCAATGGCAAATCTCTTCAAATGGAAGTGACTTCTCTGATCTTTCCGGAGAAACAGGAACAGAATTAGCTTATACCAATTCACCTGCACCTTTGGAGAGTCAGACGGTTTATTTCCGCGCGGTTGCTACCAGCTCGACCGGCAACACGGCTGTTTCCAATGTAATTGAAGTTCTGCTTCTTTCTGAGGATGAGCTTCCGATTCGGCCGCAGAGCAATTTGATGGGAAGCAATTCGGTAGAAAATTCTGAGTCGGAGACAGTTTCAGAAACTCAGGCTGCGGGGACAGGAGCGCCTGATTCAGAAACAGCTGACAAGGTGGAAGACAAGAGTGCCAGCGGTGTAGAAAATAATGACACTGGACTGGCGAAAGATTTCACCTCGGAGAATAATACAGAGACGCAGACGGAGAAAGAGACAGGCTCGGAGCCAGAGGCCGAATCTG
>Ga0129311_1002071_pt1 | contig 12795 bp, 12 predicted proteins | sample Go1ome_FD_94435 | JGI IMG/M metagenome (GOLD analysis project Ga0129311, IMG submission 94435) | Western lowland gorrila individual fecal microbial communities from Wisconsin, USA - Go1022B metagenome | ecosystem: Host-associated > Mammals > Digestive system > Large intestine > Fecal | place... | reverse complement strand
GAGATGGATGACTTTGCTATAGATGCACCACAAGTACCTATCATAGGTACAGACGGATATCTCTCAGATAGCAGGACAGCAGCCTGACTGGCCTTTTCATAAGGGGCAAGCAGTATAAGTAAGTCCGCATTTCTAAGACCGGAAGTTGCTTCTGATATTGCACTTTCTATATCAGAGGCGTTGCTTGTGCCTACAAATCCACGCATAAATGTTTCCTCCTTGGTTACTTTAAATACATAAATTATATCATAAAATGTTTGAAAATGATATAAAGACTTTGGTATAGTTTCTGTCAAGTAATTGTTGGCACTTTTCTTACCCGGACGCTTTTTATCTACAGATGATGGATTCCATGCAGGGACGTTTGCGACAGCCGGCACTTAATGAGTGCATGGCACGAATTTAGTGCCGCTGCTCGGAGCAATAAGTGGAAACGGTCCCGTAATGGAACCATCATATGTAGATAAAAAGCGTCCGGGTAAGAAAAGTGCCGAAATTACTTGACAGAAACTGTATATATCAAATGCTTGAGGTCAAGAATTAAAAATAGGATAATACTTGTATTTACTAAATGCATTTGGTATAATTATGATTAATTTTGTGGTTTATAGTTTGATATATTACTAGGAATTATATAGCAATTACGAGAATTGAAGGAGGCAGCTTCATGGGCTATGCAAAACAGGAAACAATTAATAAGCAAAAGAAACTTGTTTCCAAATCGCAAAGAAACACGAGGAAGGTACTTGTCAATATATTCAAAGTCCTGCTTGTCACAATAGTTATTGTGATAATAGCGGGTGCTGGTGCGGCGTTTGGTATGATGAAGGGTATACTTGATAACGCTCCTGACGTAAACAAGATTAATATTATGCCAAAGGGCTATAAATCAGTAATCTGCGACCAGAACGGAACTGTTACGAGAGAATTTTCGACAAGTGGCTCTAACCGAGAGTATGTATATTATGATGAGATACCTGCAGATGTCGTTAACGCATTTGTGGCGATAGAGGATGAGAGATTCTGGTCTCATAATGGTATTGATGTAAAGGGTATTCTTCGTGCGGGAGTAAAGGGTATTGCAACCGGTAATTTTGATGAGGGTGCAAGTACACTTACACAGCAGCTTATAAAAAATCAGGTGTTCAATGTAGGTCTTGATGAGATTACATTTATGGACAGACTTGAACGTAAGGTTCAGGAACAATATCTTGCCCTCGAGTTAGAGAAGAAGTATTCTAAGGAAGAGATAGTTGAATACTACCTTAACACAATATACCTTGGACGTGGTGCGTATGGAATTATGGCAGCGTCGGATAAGTATTTTAACAAGAGTTTGGATGAGCTTACCATATCAGAGATTGCTGCAATAGCAGGAATCACACAGAATCCGGTACAGTTTGATCCTGTTGCATATCCTGAGGAGAGTGCAGCAAGACGAAAGCTTGTGCTTAACAAGATGCTTGAGCTTGAGTATATTACACAGGCTCAGTATGATGAAGCTCTTGCTGATGATGTTTATGCAAGAATCAAGACTCAGAATGAGATACAGAATGCGAACGTTACAGCAACAACATATTATGAAGATGAGATATTTAATCGTTTAACATCAGATTTTATGGAGCTTTATGGCTGCACAAAGGATGAAGCCGAGACTATGATATTCACAGGTGGATATACCATCTACTCTGTACAGGATGAAGCAATTCAGGATATATGTGATACGGTAATTAATGATACAAGCTACTTAAGTTCTACAGATAAGGTTGGTTTGTCGTATGAGCTTACACTTGCAGATGAGAACAAGGAGCAGCACAACTACGGAATATATGATTTGATATATTATTTCCAGTCTATAACCGGTAATTCAAAGTATAATCAGATATATGCTAATGAGGATGCCGCAAGGGCAGCAGCTGACCAATTTAAGGAGGCAAAGCTTGACGAGACGGGATATACTTTTATTGATGAGAATTTCCAGGTAGCACCACAGCCGCAGTTCTCGTTTACAATTATGGATCAAAAGACAGGATATGTTAAGGCTATCGTTGGTGGACGTGGTAAAAAGACCTCAGACCTGGCGTTAGATAGAGCGACAGGCTCACCTAGACAGCCGGGTTCTACCTTCAAGATAGTAGCAGCATATCTGCCGCTTATAGATACAGGACTTGGATGCCTTGCATCCTCATTTAAGGATGAGCCTACAACCTATGCAAATGGAGCGCCTTTGCAGAACTGGAATGGTTCGTACAAGGGATACTGCTCAGTCAGGGAAGGTATACAGAACTCCATGAATATTTTGGCAGTTAAGGCAATAACGAAGGTTACACCTGAGGTTGCATACGATTACCTTATAGATCTTGGTTTTGAATATCTGGTTGACAATGAAGTATCCTCAGATGGAACAGTAATGACAGATAAAACTCAGTCAGCAGCACTTGGTGGACTTACTAAGGGTGTTACGACATATGAGATGACTGCTGCATACGCTTGTATAGCTAATGGTGGTGTTTATACTAAGCCGGTATATTATTCGCAGGTTGTAGACCATGATGGCAATGTGGTAATTGATAATACAACACCTACAACTCACAGAGTAATAAAGGATACAACAGCATTCCAGCTCATTGAAGCAATGAAGTCTGTTGTAAACAGTGGTACTGGTACACCTGCTAAGATGAGGTCTGGAATCACCTGTGCCGGTAAAACAGGTACAACATCGCAGCATTACGATTTATGGTTCTGTGGTATGACACCATATTACACAGCTTCTATCTGGATGGGTTACGACTCTAATATGTCAATGAGTGATGGAACAACACATAAGTATATGTGGAGAGATATCATGGATCAGATTGCTGTTATGGAAAATCAGGATCCTGCGGCTGACTTTGAGAGACCGGCAGGAATAACAACAATTTCTCTGTGCCAGATAACAGGTAAGCTTCCGATAGACGGATGTCCTACATTTACTGATTATTGTGCAAGTGATTTCAGCCCTGGAACATGTACAGGACATGAGACAATAGAGATATGTATGGATTCTAAGCTTCGGGCAACAAGCAACTGCCCTAACAGACAGACATTTGTTGTTGAGGTCGATGAGAAAACAGGAGAGAAGAAGCTTGCTGACGCTGAGGATGGAATAGTATATACAGAGGAGGTATGTCCTCTCCATCCTGAGACTACAGCATTTACCATCACATCAAGTGCCGGTGCCGGTGGTTCAATAACACCTACACAGACAGTTGAGACTGGTGGCTCAGTAACCTTCTATATAACACCTTCGAGTGGCTACAGTATAAGTGATGTTATAGTTAATGGAGCAAGCGTAGGACCAGTTACCAGCTACACATTCACGGATGTTCAGGGAGATGCAACAATCTCTGCAAACTTTGCAGCTACAGGAGGAGGTACGCCAACTCCGACACCGACACCTACACCTGATCCGGGAACAACGGTAGCACCACCGCCAGATCCTACAACAGGAGCACAATAAAATAATATAATAAAAATGGGGCTGTCACTCTAATTCCTATAACATAGGTTTAGTTGCGACAGCCCTTTAATCTATATAAAAAGTAGCTACTTGTTTGCTTATGATTTAGTCATTTTCGGCTTAAAAATTAATGATGCAAGATATGAGAATATCAATGCAGCGGAGGTACCTACAGCAGCCATCTTAAAGCCGCCTCTGAACAGACCTATAAATCCGTCTGAGTCAACCGCTTCACGTATTCCCTTCCATAGGTTGTAACCAAAGCCTGTAAGAGGAACTGATGCACCCGCACCCGCAAACTCGAGGAATGGTTCATATATGCCTGCTGCACCAAGTATAGCACCCGTACATACAAGTATAACCATGACTCTTCCGGGCATAAGCTTAGTTGTGTCCATCAAAATCTGTGCAAGTACACAGATTATTCCACCTATAATAAATGCTTTTATATAATCCATAAATAAATACTCCTTTACTCTTTTTTCTGCTCTATGACGAGAGCGTGTGCTGTTCCAGGGATTGTCTGTCCCTCGTTAAAGCTTACAGTTGAGAGAAGAGCACCGGTAGGGACGAAGAGAACTCTCTGCCATATGTGCTCCTTCATCTGATGAAGTATATAGCCTGAGAGTGTGACGGCAGAACATCCACAGCCGCTTCCACCACTGTGAGTATCCTGTTTGTCGTTATCATATATTTCAACACCGCAGTCCATATGCTGTGAGATTATATCATAGCCATTATCGAGGAGCAGCTTGATTAGAATTTCGCTTCCTATCTTTCCAAGGTCACCTGTAATAATTTTATCAAACTGGGTAGGTTTCATTTGCAGGTCTGTCAGACACTGATATATTACATCTGCTGCGGCAGGAGCCATACATGCTCCCATATTCATGTTATCCCTTACGCCGTAATCTACAATTTTACCTGTTGTTACAGAAGTTATATGCGGATATTGATTCATAGGCTGCTCTGTATTTGTGGAAGACACAATAAATGCACCACTTCCAGTGACAGTCCATGTTGCACTGAGAGGTCTTTGATTTCCATATTCAAGTGGAAAACGGAACTGTTTTTCTGCACTTCCGTAGTGACTGCTTGTAACAGCGAGTGCATTTGCAGCATAGCCTGCCGCAACAGTCATGGCAGCAAGTGACAGAGACTCCCCGCATGTTGAGCATGCACCATATAATCCAAATACCGGTATATCAAAATCTTTTAATCCAAAGGTTGTACCTATTAACTGACCTAACAGGTCACCGCCAAAAATGTATCTTATATCAGATTTGGTTATACCTGACTTTGATATTGCAGTCTGGCAGGCACGTCTGACCATCTCTGATTCTCCTTCCTCCCATGAATCTTTTCCAAATGCCGGATCAGGCTCAATCTGGTCGAAATAAGAGGCGAGTGGTCCCTGTCCTTCCATTTCACCTACTACAGATGCGTGGCTTAATATGATTGGAGGATTGTCGAATTTTACAGTTTGTTTTCCTACAGCTTGTTGTTTCATATAAATTACCTCCTTACACTATGCCTGCTATTTTTAATATCCAATAAATTACGCCGAGTACCCAGCTTGTAAATACACCAAATAAAATTACAGGTCCGGCTATGGTGAACACCTTTACACCCTTGCCGAACACCTCGCCTTCCTTCTGGTATTCTATGGTTGGGGCGGCAACTGAATTGGCGAAGCCTGTAATTGGAACTAAAGCACCGGCACCGCCGAGCTTGGCAATTTTCTTGTAGACATTAAAGCCTGTGAGAATAACACTCAACAGCACAAGAATAGTTGATGTCCAGCTTGCTGCATCCTCCTTATTACAGTCGAAATAATTCATGGATAAGTCATAGATAGCCTGACCTATTATACATATAAGACCACCAATCCAGAACGCATTTGCACAATTTATAAAGCTGTTGTGCTTAGGGGTGATGGCATCTACATATTTATTGTAGGCATCATCATTTTGTTTAATCTTCATATAAAATCATCCTTTCAATTATAATATTATGGAAAATAAAGTAGCTGCCATGTAGCTCCTAATGCCTTTCCTATTGCCGCAGCTATAAGCACATAGGGAAGATAGTCCCGAACCTTAAAACGTCTTGACAGAATTGGAAATACCTTTAAGGTCTCTGCAAGTGCTCCGGCGAGACAGCCTGTAAATATTCCTCCAAAGAGATTGAAAAAGCAAAAACCGGCAATTCCAATATTAATGTTGTACTGAAAAAGATAAATGATATTTCCAAGTGAAACACCTGATATAATAAGTGTTTCTATCAATCTGGCGTGCTTGTACGCCTTATATTTTTCTGCAAGCTTCTCGAATACACCGAGCAGAGTTATAAAGGCTACATATCCCGCAGATATTGCTCCCCCTGCAAATCCACAGAAACAGACAAACAAGCCATTTCTAATTAACGTCAATGGTCTCGTTGTTCCTTTCGCTGTTTACGATAATTGTCTGGTTTACATCATTCTCATACAGACGCATCTGAACCTGAAGGGGAGTAGGATCATCAGTTTTCTTTTTGTTTAAGCCGTGGTTGAAGAAGATTATCATACCCATTGCAAGACCTATGGAATATACGACAATTCCAAGCGAGAAGCCCGGCTGGGATGAGGTATCTGTATTTCCAGTGAACATGGTGTATAAATCTGACAGCAAATCTATTGCACCCACATCTCCGTTGTAAGACATGATGGAGTAAGCTGTTCCGAAGAACGCCAGAAGCATTAGAAAAAATGCCTTTAGCTTTCCGTTTAGCTTATGAGCCTGATTCAGATTGCGGTAATAGACAATGGTTTCCGGACAGCCGATGCTTACAATGGTCACATTCTTATGCTTTGTGCTTATCACTTCAATAAGCTTTAGGATTGTTATTACGGACTGCTCCTGCTCATTGTCTGTAAATGTGAATAAAACAGTTTTCTTTACATCATATGAAATATCTGCATCAAGACAAAATATTGTAGCTATATCTTCTATATGGACTTTTTTTGAAGATACAAGCGTGCTCTGTTCCAGTGCTATATATAAGTTTGTGCTTTCCATTTTTCATTCATCCTTTATTTGAATAGTTTATATTAGTATTTCTAATAGCAAAAAAAATATAATTAGAAAATATTGCAAATGTCAGGTTCAAATTTAAACGTGGTTATGATATACTAAAAAATAATTATGTTCATATTTTTGACAGGAGTTATACATTGATGAAGCTGGATGATATCAGAATAAAAATAAATAAAATTGATGACGAAATGAGAGCCTTATACAACGACAGAATTGAGTGCTCAAAGCAGGTCGCAGAGGTCAAGCTTAGCAACGGAGATGAGGTGTTTAAGCCTGAGAGGGAGAGAGACATAGAGGAGCGCTTTTCTGATGACGAAAATGGATATCTCATTTACATCAAGAAGATAATACAGCTAAGCAGAAAGCTTCAGTACAGTGAATTTATAAATGCAAAGCATATTGATGAGAAGTATATGACATGGCTTAAATTAAATTCAGTTGATAATGAGAATACTCTTTTTAATGGAGGAACACTTAGTCTTACGTTACAGGGAGATAAGAGTGGAATGAGGGCTCTTAAGGTAAATGACATTATCTCAGTAATCGCTGACACAGGTCTTGAGCTTGTCAGTCTGTCATGCGAGGCTGATACAGTAAAGGTATCATTTATGGTTAAGAATACAGAGAGGGATAAAAAAGAGGCAGGCTTACTGTCATATATGCTTTTTAAGGAGAGCATGAGAGATAGCTGATAACAATACAAATATATATAATATAAAACAACAATAAGGAGGCATTATGGTAGTTAAAGACGGACATGTTGTAGATCCTGCAAGTGGTCTGCATGAGAAGGCAGATATACTTATATCAGGTGACAGAATAAAAAAGGTTTACGTTCACAGCAAGGGCGAAAAATGGGAAGGCGAAGATGAGCTTTGCATAAATGCTGACGGTATGTATGTAATGCCGGGATTTATAGATTTACATGTACATTTAAGAGACCCGGGACTTACCTACAAGGAAGATATAGTTACAGGTACAAAGGCGGCGGCAGCGGGCGGAGTAACAACAATTTGTGCCATGCCTAACACAAAGCCTGTGGTTGATTCTGTGGAAACCTTAAAATACATTACAGATAAAGCCGATAAGGAGGGCTACGTTCATGTGAAGCAGCTCTCTTCCATAACAAAGGGTATGGAGGGCAAGGAGCTTGTCGATATGGAGGCTATGCTTGCTGCCGGTGCGGTAGCGTTCTCCGAGGATGGAAAGAGTGTTATGGACATTAATGTATACAGGGAGGCAATGAAGGAGGCAGCAAGGCTTGGTGCTGTCATAATGGCTCACTGTGAGGACAAGAATCTTGTCGGCAAGGGTGTCCTTAACGAGGGTGTTGCATCTAAGAAGTATCAGGTGTGCGGTATACCTAATTCTGTTGAGGATGTTATCACAGCGAGAGATATATTCCTTGCACATGAGACTAACGCCAAGCTTCATATCTGTCACTGTTCAACTGTAGGAACTGTAGAGCTTATGAGAATGGCGAAAAGACTTGGTGCTGATGTGACAGCAGAGGTATGTCCTCATCATTTCACATTAACGGATGCAGATATAACAGAGGCGGACAGCAATTACAAGATGAACCCTCCACTCCGTACGGAGAAGGATGTCAAGGCTCTTATAGGCGGACTTGTTGATGGAACGATGCAGGCGATATCAACAGACCATGCACCACATTCTGACGAGGAGAAGAAGGCGTATTTTGACAAAGCACCGTTTGGAATAGTCGGACTTGAGACAAGTGCTGCACTTACATACACAGCTCTTGTAAGCACAGGCTTAATGGATATCATGGATATGGCGGTTAAAATGAGCTATAATCCGGCACATATTATAGGCATAGATGAGGAGTATGGCAGACTTACACCCGATTCCAAGGCAGATATAGTTATATTTAATCCAAATGAGGAGTGGACTGTGGATGTCAACAAGTTTATGTCAAAGGGACATAACACACCATATAACGGACAGACATTAAAGGGAAAAGTAAAGACAACCATAGTAGATGGTGAGCTTCGCTATAATGGAAGCATAATAGAGAGATAAAAGTATAAGGAGAATAAATAAATGATTAACAAGCTTATTGAAAACATTACCAAGAAGGATGCACCAATCGTAGTAGGCTTAGATCCAATGCTTAACTATGTGCCGGAGCATATCCAGAAGAAGGCCTATGATGAGTATGGCGAGACCTTAAAGGGTGCAGCGGAGGCTATATGGGAGTACAACAAGGGTATAATAGATGCTACATATGATTTGATACCTGCTGTTAAGCCACAGATAGCAATGTACGAGCAGTTCGGTATAGAGGGACTTATAGCATTTCACAGAACATGTGCATATGCAAAGGAAAAGGGACTTGTAGTTATAGGAGATATCAAGCGTGGAGATATAGGCTCAACATCTACAGCATACGCAGTAGGACATCTTGGTAAGGTAAAGGTTGGAAGCAAGTCATACGCAGGCTTTGATGAGGATTTCGTCACAGTTAATCCATACCTTGGCACAGACGGTGTTAAGCCATTTGTGGATGTCTGCAAGGAATATGACAAGGGAATATTTGTACTTGTAAAGACATCTAATCCTTCATCTGGAGAGTTTCAGGATAAGCTTGTAGATGGCAGACCATTATATGAGCTTGTTGCAGAGAAGGTAGTAGAGTGGGGAAATGAGTGCATGGGCGACAGCTACAGCAATGTCGGCTGTGTTGTAGGTGCAACTTATCCAGAGATGGGTAAGATTCTCCGTAAGCTTATGCCTAAGACATATATCTTAGTTCCGGGATATGGAGCACAGGGTGGAAAGGCTTCTGACCTCGTTCATTACTTTAATGAGGATGGACTTGGTGCAATAGTTAATTCATCAAGAGGAATAATTGCAGCGTATAAGCAGGATAAGTACGCTAAATTCGGAGAGGCTAATTATGCAGATGCAAGCCGTCAGGCAGTTATAGATATGATTACAGATATTAATGGAGCGAGAGCCGCAAAATAATCTGTGACATGCATTTTGTATATTTGGAGGAAGAGTATGAGTAAGGTTAAAATCAGGGCTAATATTATAAGACAGGATAATATTGCAACAGATATATATTCTATGGTTATATCTGCTTCAGAGATTGCCTGTCAGGCAGTACCGGGACAATTTGTGGATTTATATTCAGGTGATGGAAGCAGATTGCTGCCAAGACCTATAAGCATATGTGAGGTAGATAAAGAGGCTGGCACAATAAGAATAGTATACAGGACAGTTGGTAAGGGAACAAAGGAGTTTTCCACTCTTACATCAGACCACACAATAGAGGTAATGGGACCACTTGGAAATGGTTATACTTTAAAGAACAAGAAGGCAATACTTATAGGTGGAGGTATTGGTATTCCACCAATGCTTCAGCTTGCGAAGGAGCTTGACTGTGAGAAGTCGATTGTTCTTGGCTACAGGGATGAGGAATTTTTATCTGACGAGTTTAGGAAGTATGGCAATGTATATATGTCAAGTGACAGCGGAAGTATAGGAGTTAAGGGTACAGTTTTAGATGCGATAAGAGAGTATGGCATAGATGGAGAGGTTATATATGCCTGTGGACCTACACCAATGCTTAAGGCAATAAAGACATATGCTATGGATAATGGAATTGAGGCACAGCTTTCTCTTGAGGAGAGGATGGCTTGTGGAATAGGTGCATGTCTTGCATGCGTATGTAAGTCAACAGATATAGATGACCATTCACAGGTTAAAAATAAACGAGTATGTAAGGATGGACCAGTGTTCTTAGCCGAGGAGGTGGAATTTTAATGAAGCTTAGCGTAGATATAGCAGGAGTAGAGTTAAAAAATCCTATCACAGTTGCATCGGGAACTTTTGGCTCAGGAATGGAATATGATGAGTTTGTAGATTTGAGTAAGCTTGGTGCAGTTACAACCAAGGGCGTTGCAAATGTACCTTGGCCGGGTAACCCTACACCTAGAATAGCAGAAACCTATGGTGGCATGATGAATGCCATAGGCTTGCAGAATCCGGGAATAGACACATTTCTTAAGAGAGATATACCATTTCTTAAGGAGAAGGACACTAAGATAATAGTAAATGTATGTGGTAAGAGCAAGGAGGACTACATTGACGTAGTTGAGAGACTGTCAGATGAACCTGTAGATTTGCTTGAGATAAATGTATCATGCCCTAATGTTAAGGAGGGCGGCATAGCATTTGGACAGAATCCGGATGCATTGTACGATATAACAAAGGCTGTAAAGGCGAAGGCAAAGCAGCCTGTTATAATGAAGCTCTCTCCTAATGTGACGGATATCACAGAGATGGCTCGTGCCGCTGAGGCAGGAGGGGCAGATGCACTTTCGTTAATCAATACACTTACAGGTATGAAGATAGACATTAACAGACGAACATTTGCGGTTGCAAATAAGACAGCAGGAGTTTCAGGTCCGGCAATAAAGCCGATTGCAATCCGTATGGTATATCAGGTCGCAAATGCGGTTAAGCTTCCTATTATAGGAATGGGTGGCTGTATGTGTGCTGAGGATGCTCTGGAATTTATTATGGCGGGAGCTACAGCAGTGGCGGTAGGTACTGCTAATTTCAATAACCCATATGCAACGATAGAAATAATTGACGGAATACAGAAGTACATGGAGACTAATCATATAGATGATATCCATGAGCTTATAGGCTGTGTAAAGTAATATGGGTAGATAAGGTAAGATATGAGAATAATAAAAAGAAAAAGATATTATTTTTCAGATTCCTCGATTGCATCGGACACGGTTATAGCATATATACTTGGCGGAATATCATTTATAACTGAGGTGGCCGGAGTTATAACCTCCATAGCCACGAAGGGACATATTCCTGATATTTTCGCATTGTTGTATTTATGTGCGGTGATCTTATCTGTTGTCGGTATATTCTTTGCCTCCCTTGGCAAAAAGGCACAGGAGGGTGGAGAAAAGGGTAAGAGATTTTCGGTGGCTTTAAATATTGTCACCCTGATTATCCCATTTGCAATAGTGATAGCCGGACAGATAGGAGGATGAGAGAAATATGGAGGACATGAATAATATGTCAGAAGAGAATTATATATATGACGAGGATGTGTGCGAGAGACTTGAGCTTGCTGTTGGAAGATTAAATGAGCTTACAGACAGCAAGGCTTATGATATGCCGCATTTTACAGATAATCTTACAGATTATTTCACTAAGATATCGGAGTTTATACTTAATGTATATGATGTGTACTGTGTTATAAGCAAGCCTTCGGTGTGTGATTTAACTATGGATGAGCTTTATAATATCAATCACAGATTGTATGAGGATATCTTAGGTGATAATTATGCGTTAAGCTATGCAAATCCTGATTATGCGGTAGATAAGCTTGGAGATGAATATGGAAGGCTCATGTCATTTTTATATGCTGAGCTTAGATGTGGCATTGCATATGTATATGAGAATAAGCTCTTGGAATTTGTATCTGTTATAGAGCTTTTCCTTGAAATATACAATAAGTTTGAGGAGGAGCTTCCAAAGGCAAAATATATAAAAGAAGCCATATATTATTATATGTATGATTATGCTGATGTGCTGGTTGCCGGACGTGTAAGAGAGATGATATGTCCAGAAAACAATCTTGCAGTTGACATAATTATGAACAGTGATTTTAATGATTTGAGATATCTGTACAGATATGGTGAGTATATCGGTGACAACGAGATAAAGACAGCCGAATTTATGAATAAGCTTGACTGCGAGGATGTTAAGGCAATGGCAAAAACATATGTTGATGGCTTTGTTAAAGGCTTTGAGACTATGCGTGTTGACCTTACACCTAAGAGAGCGGTAAATATCAGATATTCAATAGGTCAGGAGCGTATGATTAAATACGCAATAGAGATGTTTGCTGAATATAACTTAAAGCCTGTAATATTCAGATATCCGGTCAGCAGAATAAACAGAAAACTTACAATAAGAACAGGATATACAGGAACTCCTGCAAACAAGCAGTATGAGTACGACCACAGAATGGATGAGGCTTTGTATATGGACAAAGCATTCTTAGAGAGAAAGCTTGCTGTTACTGCAGACACATATGAGAAGCATAAGAAGGAAGCGTTTGAATATGCCGGACCTGCGGTTATAGAGGTGTTTGGTGAGAATCCATTTTCACCTGTCATAAAGGAGAGCACCTCAAAGCTTACAGAAAAGCAGCAGGAG
>Ga0129311_1002070_pt1 | contig 12795 bp, 11 predicted proteins | sample Go1ome_FD_94435 | JGI IMG/M metagenome (GOLD analysis project Ga0129311, IMG submission 94435) | Western lowland gorrila individual fecal microbial communities from Wisconsin, USA - Go1022B metagenome | ecosystem: Host-associated > Mammals > Digestive system > Large intestine > Fecal | place... | reverse complement strand
GGTTACACCTTTTTCTATTATTATTTCTACATTTTTTCCACTAGCACTAGATATATACCAAGGAGTAAGTCTATGATAATTATTGCTTGAATAGTCTGGAACTATTCCTACTCCAGGCGTAAATCTTACTTTTGTTACTGATTTGCATCCCAAAAATGCATTCCCGACATTTAATGTTATTGGCAAAGTTAAATTTTCTATTCCTGAACAATTGTAAAAACTTGCTGATTCAATTGATAATATTTCTTTTTGTAATACTAATTTTGTAATTTTATTTCTATTATAAAATGCATTTACTCCTATTCCAATTATATTATTTCCACTTGGAGATTTTTTAGGAATTACCATATTTAAAATATCTTCTACATTATTTTCATATGCTTCTTCTCCACTTACTTCGCCTGCACTTACGTCTACTGGACTTGATAAACCTGTTATTTTAACATTTCCATTTTCATCTGGATTTGAATATTTAAAGTAACCTCCTGAACTTTCTACTAATACTTCTTCTTCACTTTTTTGAAGTGATATTTGATTTGTAGAAATATTAATTTCAAATTCATATTCAATACCACTTCCATTATTTTTAGATATTTTTCCCTTTGCTATAGGCTCCTCAAACTCATAATCCTCTATTGTATACTCTTCTTTATTAATTTTTCCATATGTCATAAACGAATTTATATCCTTGTAATATTCATTTACTAGTATTGCATTACTTTCTAATAATATATTATTCATTCCTAATGCAATTACATCCTTTATTTCTCCTAATTCGTTTTTCTCAGCTGCTTCTTTACCTTTTTGTAATGCACTTTCTGAACTTGTTATAGTATTAATTGTAATTCCTGCAAGTATTAAAAGCACAATTATTGTAATTATTAGTGCTATTAAAGTTATAGCTCTATTTTCTTTACATATATCTTTAGTTTTTCTCATAATCCATTTCTCCTTTTATTCATATATTATATAATATCAAAATATTTTTTTAATTTCAATGATTTCATCAAATGTAATATAATTGTAAAATTTATATAGATAAAATTATTCTTGACCTTAAAACTTTTTTATAATATAATATTTACATAAATTAAGAAAGGAATGCTTGAAAAATGAATGAATTTCATTTTAAATCTCATAGTGAAGAAGAAACAAAGCAATTTGCAAAAAAGTTAGCAAGTACATTAAAAATTGGAGATATTATTGTACTTTCTGGTGAGCTTGGCTCTGGTAAAACCAAGTTTACTGAAGGTATTCTGGAGTATTTCGGCATGGCAAATGAAATTTCTAGCCCAACTTTTACTATTGTAAATGAATATAATTCAACCCCACCTGTTTTTCATTTTGATGTTTATAGATTGGAAGATGAAGATGAATTTTTAGCAATTGGTGGCGAAGAATATTTTGAAAAAGGAATTTGCATTATTGAATGGGGCGAAATGATTGAAAATTTGCTACCACCAGAATATATAAAAATAACATTTTCAAAAGATTATGAAGATGAAAATGTGCGTAACTTAACAATAAACAAAAACATTTCAATTTAATTCCATAGATACTTTTTGGGACTTTTGGAGCCCCTTTAAAAAAGTCGTAACTTTTTTAGGGTGTCCCAAAAAGTTGGAACCATATTTTTAAAGGAGGATATAATGAAACTTTTGGCAATAGAAACTTCTGGCAAGCTATGTGGAGCTTGCTTATGTGAAAATGATATAATAATTGATAAATTAGAAATTGATAATGGCTTAACTCATTCTGAGACTTTAATGCCTTTGATTAAGGATTTGTTAGAAAAAAATAAGCTTTCAATTTCAGATATTGAAGCTTTCGTTTGTGATATTGGGCCTGGTTCTTTTACAGGAATTAGAATTGGTGTTGCAACTGCTATGGCTTTTGTTGATAGTTCTAATAGTTCTAAATTCACTGGTGTTAGTTCATTAGAAGCATTGGCTTATAATATTAAAGAAGATGGCTTTATTGCTAGCGTTATTGATTGTAAAAATAATAATTGTTATTATGCACTTTATGAACATAATAATGGAAAATATATTGAAATTATACCACCTACTGCCGCTTCTATTTTCGAAATGTTTGACCATTTAAATAACGCAACAAATAAACAAATTACATTTGTAGGTGATGGAGTAACTAGCTATAAAAACGAAATATTATCAAACAACAAAAATACGATTTATGCAGATAACTGTTTAAATATTATAAACACTGAGAATCTTGCACTTGCTGGTTTTAATAAAATATCTAATAATTCAGAGATACCTCTTACCCCACTTTATTTAAAAAAGCCACAAGCCCAAAGACAATTGGAAGAAAAAGAAAAAATAAATAAATGAAAGTCGCCATAGGCAACTTTCATTTATTTATTTTTTTAATTCCATTATAATAGCAGTATCTATTCCATTGTAATATTTTTTTCTTCGTCCTATTTCTTTAAAATCAAATTTTTCATATAGTTTTATAGCATAAATATTATTTTCATTTACCTCTAACGTAATATTTGAAATATTTTTTTGTTCACAAATTTTGATTAGTTCTCCCATTAGTTTTGTTGCTATTCCACAATTTCTTGCACTTTTTTTCGTTACTATATTTGTTATATCTGCTTCATCTAATATAAACTGAACACCTGCAAATCCAACAATTTGCTCTTGTTCGTCTTTTGCAACAATATAATATGAGTTTTCATTTTGAAGTTCTTTGCTTAAAATATTATAATTCCAAAAATCATCAAAATCATTTTGTAAAACATCTTTTATCTCTTCTAAATCTTCTAATGTCATTTTTTTTATTTTCATATTCATTCAATCACCCATTCTTTGAATGTAATCTGACATAGTCAAAATTGTATTTTTTTAATAAGCAGTATAACTTACTGCAGGATAACTAAACTCCATCCCATCTTCTGTAAATTTTCCAGATGGAAAATGGTCTTTATTCATTTCTCCATATCCCTTTAAGAAATACTTATATCTCATGCTATCTGTTGCAACTCCTCCAATTACTATTGGGTCATCCCATGTGCAATCGACTGCATAATAATTTCCATCTAATTTTACATAGTTCCATGCATGGCTTTCACTTTTTCCAGATGAATTTGTTGCTTTTCCTATTACTAATGTACATTCAATTCCCATTCCATCTAATATATATTTAAATGCTTTTGCATATCCCTCGCACACACATTTACCATTTACTAATGCTCCATAGATATCATATGTATTTCTACTATTTACATCTTTGTCATATTCAATATTATCAATTAAATAATTATGAACCATTTTTATATTATCATAAACACTACTTGTTTTTTTGCTAATCAGATTATTTCTTACTCTTGAAACTCTGTCAACTGCTGCATCTACTTGAGCTTTAGAATTAAATTCGTCTATTAAATAATTCTCAGCTTCACCATTATTTATAAAAACATTATAAGTTTTTTTGCTTCCTCTTGTTGTTGTTTCAATATTTAAGTACATTTTGCTTGGGCTCAAATAGAACACATCTGGATTGTCATAAAAATATGCTTCTATTGCAGATTGAAAATAATCCCCCAATTTTTCTTGACCATCATCTCTAGATAAAACACTTGTAAACGTTGCCCCCAATTCAACTTGATGAGTTCCTGTTTTCATTTGTTCTTTATTGCTTTCTATTGCTTTATATATTGTTTGTGAATAATTATTTAGTTGATTATAAAAATATTTATTAACATTTACATTATCATAATTTACAGATGTTTGATTTGAATTAGAAGCATTTGAACTTCTGATATTCTTTACTTCAGGTATTTCAAGTTTTTCTAATGTTTTTCTGTCGTTAGATGAAGCATATTCTTCCTTACTATTATAATAATATGCATCACCATCAAAATTTTCTGCTTCTTGCTCACTTGCAGGTTCTAGAATATTAATTCCAAAAATATCTTTAAATATTGTTATTCCTATAATTCCCGCAGCACCTATTATTGCTAATATTATGAAAAACATAAGTATTGAAGTGAATTTACTTTTCATTTGTTTTCCTCCAATCTTTTGGAACACTTTTAAATCTCCGTTATAATTTAATTATAACATTTTAATATTAAAAAAGCCAGTATAATTTTGGAATTTTTTCACATACTAATTTTGGAAAAATTATTTGAAAATTTAAGTATTAAATAATCCTAAAAGGAATGATTATAAAAATGGGTATAAAAAATAGTATTAAAAACTTCTTTTCATATAAGCCTGAAAAGAGCTATGTCTTCAGTGTTTTAGATCACGAAGAAAATCAAAATCCAACTAATGATGCAACAGAAAATCCTCAAAAGACTAAGATAGAAAAACAATATGATAATAATTTAAATCATGTAAAAACTTCTTATAATACTTTAATAAATAGTGATATTGTAATTAGAGAATTTATCTTAAACGCCAGAAATCAGCAATATAAAGCCTTTTTACTTTATATAGATGGAATGATAGATACAAATATAATGAACGACTTTGTTTTAAAGCCTTTAATGCTAAAAAATCAAAGTAATTCTTATGCAGGAGAGCAAACAAGAGTTATTTCGGAAACCAAAATAAATAATGTAACTATTAGAAAAGTAAAAAAATTTGATATAACTCAATATTTGTTAAACTGCCTAATGCCTCAAAATAGTGTTAAAGTTGAAGAATATTTTGAGAAGGTATTCTCTGGCGTCAACTCTGGTAATTGTGCTTTATTTATAGATACTTTAGACATTGCTTTTGATATTGAAGTAAAAGGTTTTAAGCAAAGAAGCATTGATGCTCCTAATAACGAAGTCGTTATAAAAGGCTCACAAGAGGCTTTTGTAGAAAATTTGAGAACTAATACTTCAATTTTAAGAAGAATTATAAATAATGAAAATCTAATTATAGAAAATGTTGAAGTTGGAGAAATTACTAAAACAAAATGTGGTATTTGCTATATGCAAAACATTACAAATTCAGATTTAGTAGCAGAAGCAAAATACAGACTAAATAATTTAGGAGTTGACTCCTTACTCTCTTCTCGGAGAACTTGAACAACTTATTTCTGAAGAAAATGAACTTCGGAATTCCTGAAACAATGTCAACAGAAAGACCTGACAAAGCTTGTGAATTTTTAATGGAAGGCAGAGTTATTATTATTGTAAATGGTTCTCCTTATGCAATAATACTCCCAATAACTTTAATAGATTATATGACTTCTCCTGAAGATAAAAATTTAAAAACGAATTTTGCAAATTTTTTAAGAATGTTGCGTTTTATTGGTGCATTCCTAACTTTACTTTTGCCTGGTCTTTATGTAGCTATAACCAGCTTCCACGAAGAGATTTTGCCAACAGAATTATTATTTTCTATTTTAGCTTCTAGAGAAAATGTTCCATTCCCTGTAATTTTCGAAATATTGATTATGGAGATTTCTTTTGAGTTAATTAGAGAAGCCGGTTTAAGAGTGCCTTCCCCTGTTGGTCCAACAATTGGAATAGTAGGCGCTTTGGTTTTAGGTCAAGCTGCTGTTAGTGCCGATATTGTAAGTCCTATTTTAATTATAATAGTTGCAATTACTGGTATTGCATCTTTTACAATTCCAGATTTTATATTTGGATTTCATTTAAGATATTTTAGATTTGCATTTATATTGCTAGGATATATGGCTGGCTTTTTAGGAATTGGAATAGGCTTATTTGTTTATTTATCTGTTTTATGCAGTTTAAATTCTTTTGGAGTTCCTTTAACAGTTCCAATTGCTCCTAAAATTAAAACAGAAGAAAATGGATATTTTCTTTCTCCTATCTGGAAAAGAGAACACAGGGCAAGTTATATTTCTTCTAAAAAGCCTAATTCACAAGAAAATATTTCAATGAAGTGGAAGAATTCTTATAAATGAAAGGACTGATAAGAAAATGTCAAGGTCAAAAATAGGAACAACCGAAGCAGTTTTAATAATTTTAACAGTGATAATAAGCCACTCTATTTTATCCCTTCCAAGAGATTTGATAGTAAGAACAAAATCAGCAACAATTTTAAATATTATTTTTATTACAATAATTTGTACCATTTTAGCATTGCTAATTGTAAAGCTATTTAAAAAGTTTGGAAATGCTGATATTTTGGACATTTCTGAATATTTAGGTGGAAAATTATTTAAGCAAATAGTTGGAGCTATTTTCATTTTTTATTATATGGTAAGCTCTGCTATTTTGCTAAGAAACTTTTGCGAAGCTCTTGGGCTTGTATACTTTCAAATGACACCAATTATATTTTTAATATTATTATTTGTAATTGGTTCGTGCATTTCAAATAGGCTCGGCTTCAATGTTTCTTTAAAAGTCAATCTTCTAATTCTACCCATTGCGCTAGTTAGTATAGTTTTTATTTTTATTGCTAATTTTAAAAGTTTCGATATACAAAAAATATTCCCTATTTTAGGTGGCGGTTTTAAAGACACTTTTGTTACTGGATTGCTAAATATCTCTGCATTTGAAGGTTTGAAATATTTATATTTCATTCCACCATATTTAAAAGAGCCTGAAAAATACAAAAAAATATCTGTATTATCTGCAATTTTAACTGGAACATATTTAATTTTATGTGTTTCTATTATATTGTTTATATTTCCATCATTTTTTACAACAAACGAAATCATGCCTCTCTACTCTGCTGCAAGATACATTTCTTTTGGTAACTTTCTGCAAAGACTTGAATCTATTTTTATGATGGTATGGATTTTGTCATTTATAAGTTATTTAACAATTGCTACAAAGTTTGCTATTAGTATTTTTCAAAAAATGACTAATATAAAAAACACTAAGGAAATTATAAATGTTTTTGGGCTTTTGACTATTGCAATTTCTATGTTTCCCAAAAACCTTGCTGTATCAACATTTTGGGAAACAAAAATTTATAGTTATTTTTCTATAGCAATAATATTTGTTTTTGGTATTAGTATTCTAATACTTGCTAACATAAAAAAGCGAAAAAATCTTTAGTTTTTAACATTTTTTCACTTAACTACAAATTTGAATATATAGCTTTTTTGAATAAAAAGAAAGGATTTTAAAATGAAATATACATTTAAAAGAATTTTTGTATTAACTATTATTGTACTTTTGTTAGTTGCATTTTCTGGCTCTTATAAATCTTTAAGTATTGATAAACTGGCTTATGTTGTTGCTATTGGAATAGACAAATCTTCTTCTCAAGGTTACAATTTCAGTTTTCAATTTACAAATGTAACATCAAATTCAGAATCTGGAACTGCAGAAAAAAGTCCATCAATTGTTAATAATGTTGAAGCAAATTCAATAGGCTCTGCTATAAATTTAATGAATTCTTATATTGGAAAAAGAATCAATTTATCCCATTGTAAAGTTATTGTAATTTCTGAAGAGGTTGCTTCAGAAGGAATTTCTAAACATATTTATACTTTAATGAATGATACTCAAATTAGACCTTCTGCAAACATAGTTGTAAGCAAGTGTACAGCCAAATATTATATACAAAATTCAAAACCAATTTTGGAAAATTTAATAACTAAATATTACGATATATTTGACTATTCTAGCAATTTCACAGGATATTCATCTGATGCAACTATTGGAGATTTCTTAAATAAACTTGAATGTGATACCTGTAATCCTGTTGCAATTTTGGGAGGAATGAATACAGAAAATATATCTTACCCAACTGATATAACCGAAAATCAATCTTCAAGTGTTAAAGCAAATGAATCTACAATTTCTGGTAAACGAGGCTCTGAAAATATTGGACTTGCTGTTTTTAGAGATGACAAGCTAGTTGGTGAATTAAATGCATTAGAATGCTTATCTTACTTAAACATGACAAATAAAGCCAAAGGATTTTTTATAACAATTCCTGACCCTGAATCTGAAAATAGTTATTTAGATATTTATATGTCCCCTACAAATCCTACCAAAATATCTATAAAGATCACAAATGGTTCCCCATACATTAAAGTTAAATGTTATTTTTCAGGTAGAATTTATTCAGTTGACTCAAATAGACAATATTTAGATGAGAAAAAGTTAGAAGCAATTTCTGATATTTGTGATAGTTACTTAGAATCAGCCTTTTCAGATTATTTATACAAAACTTCAAAAGAATTTAAAGCTGATATCAATGAATTTGGAAAATATGCACTTTCTTTGTTTTTAACTACAAATGATTTTAATAATTATAATTGGAATGAAAATTACAAAAATGCTTTTTTTGATGTAAAAATCGATTCAATAGTTGAATCTAGTATTCTTTTAACAGAAACTTAAGTTTATAAAAGCAAGTTATATTAAAAAAGTGAGTCCGCGTAGGCGTAGCGCAGCGGAGCGGTGAAGCGACCCGACGAACTAGTATTTTTAAAATAAGGAGGGTCGTGACAACAAGGACGAACGGTTTAATATAACTTGCTTAATAATAATATATAACTTCCTCTATAATATGATTAAGGAGAGATTTTTAATGTTTAATTTTATTTATGATTTTATTTTTGCAATTGCTAGCCTCTACATTTTGGCAAAAGCAATTACCTATGGAATTTATGAAATAAATACCGAAAATAATAAAAGTGGCGGAATAAGTGTTATTGCTTTTTCTGTTTTGGTTACACTTTTTGTTGATGTAATAATTTGGATTAAGTAAAAAGGAATTTAGGGACACTCTAAAAATGCTATGTGGCATTTTTAGAGTGTCCCATTTTGCAAGATTGCTCATCAGTTCTTTTTTTCTACATATTAGCAAGTTTTTCATCTATGTCTGCTAATACTGCTTTGTATTCTTCAAATTTCTTTCTTTGTTCATTTACAACCTTTTCAGGTGCTTTGTCTACAAATCCAGGTTTTGTAAGTATTGCTTCAACTTTTGCTGCTTCTTCTTCAATTTTTGCTTTTTTAGTTAGCAATCTTTCTTTTTCTGCTTCAAAATCTACTAACCCTTCAAATGGAATATATAATTCTATATCATCTTTTAAGATTTTTATAGCATTTTCTTTTATTCCTTCTTTATTGTTTTGAACTTTTATTTCACTTCCAAAACCTAATTTTAAAATAAAGTCTTTTGCTTGAACTATTTTTTCTCCATCTTCTGTTACAAAAATCAATTCTGATTTTCTAGATGGATGTATATTCATGTTTGCTCTAACATTTCTAATTTGTGTAATTATGTCTTTCATTTTTTCCATGAACTCTTCTTCTTTTTCATATCCCATGTTTGGTATAGCCACTGGAAAATGTGAAACCATAATATCATGTGGATCTGACATCATTGCACTATAAATTTTTGATGTTATAAATGGCATAAATGGATGTAATAATTTTAATACATTTGTAAATACATTTATTAGTGTAAAGCAAACTCTTACTTTTTCCTCTTCATTTTCGCTATATAATCTTGGTTTTACAATTTCTATGTACCAATCGCAAAATTCGTTCCATGCAAATGTATAAATTTTATCTAGTGCAATTCCTAACTCATAGTTTTCTAAGTTCTTAGTAACTTCTTTTATTAGCTCGTTGCATTTTGAAATTATCCATTTATCTTCAATTCTTAGGCAATCATCATTTAATTTGTTTGTTTCAGTGTTGATGTTTTTCATAAAGAATTCTTTTATTTTTTCTTCGTCAACTAATGAATTTAATATAAATTTAGATGCATTCCAAATCTTGTTTGCAAAATTTGATGCTTGTTCAAGTTTTTCTTCCATAAATCTTATATCATTTCCCATTGTTGTTCCAGATATAACTGAAAATCTTAATGCATCTGCTCCATATTTTTCAATAACATCTATTGGATCAATACCATTACCAAGTGTTTTTGACATCTTTCTTCCTTGGCTATCCCTTACTAAACCATGTATTACAACATCTTTAAATGGTGGTACATCTGTAAATTCTAAACCTTGTGTCATCATTCTAGATACCCAGAATGTTATAATATCAAAACCAGTTACTAATACATTTGTAGGATAGAAAGTTTTATAGTCTTCTGTTTCAGTATTTGGCCAGCCTAATGTTGAAAATGGCCATAATGCTGAACTAAACCATGTATCTAGTGTATCTTCATCTTGATGTAAATGTGTTCCTCCACATTTTTTACATGTTTCTGGTTTTGTTTTTGCTACATTTATTTCTCCACAATCTTCACAATAATATGCTGGAATTCTATGTCCCCACCATAATTGACGAGATATACACCAATCTTGAATATTATCTAACCAATTGAAATATTGTTTTTCATATCTTTTTGGAACAAAGTTCATTTCACCATTACGTACGCTATCTGCTGCTCTTTTAGCCATATCTTTCATGTTTACAAACCATTGTGTAGAAATTTTAGGTTCTATTGTATGCTTACATCTTTCACATTTTGCAACATTGTGTGTGTATTCTTCTTCTTTAACTAATGCTCCAATTTCTTTTAATTTTTCTACTATTAGTTTTCTTGCCTCTATTAAATCCATTCCTTTATATTCTGGAACTAGATTTCCCATTTTGAAGTTTTCATCAAATACTTCTATTATTTCTAAGTTATGTCTTAAACCAGCTTGATAATCGTTCATATCGTGTGCAGGTGTAATTTTAACACAACCTGTTCCAAATTCCTTTTCAACAAATTCATCTGCTATTATTGGAATTTCTTTGTTCATTATTGGTAAGATACATGTTTTTCCAACTAAATCTTTATATCTTTCGTCATCTGGATGCACTGCTACTGCTGTATCTCCAAGCATTGTTTCTGGTCTTGTTGTTGCAACTATTATGTATTGATCTTCTGTTCCAGAAATTTTATATCTAATATGCCATAAATGTGATGGTTCTTCTTTATATTCAACTTCTGCATCTGAAATTGATGTATTACAACTTGTACACCAGTTTACCATTCTTTTACCTTTGTAGATTAATCCTTTATCATATAGTTTAACAAATTGCTCTAAAACTGCATCGCTCATGCCTTCGTCCATTGTAAATCTATTTCTTTCCCAATCACAAGAGCAACCAAGCATTCTTTGTTGTTTTTGAATTATTCCACCATATTCGTGTGTCCAATCCCATGTTTCTTCTAAGAATTTTTCTCTTCCTATATCTTGCTTTGTTTTACCTTCTTTTGCTAATTTTTGAACAACTTTCATTTCTGTTGAAATTGCTGCATGGTCTGAACCAGGTAACCACAAAGTATTATATCCTTGCATTCTTTTAAATCTTATTAAAATATCTTGAATTGTACCATCCAATGCATGCCCCATGTGTAGTTTTCCTGTTACATTTGGAGGTGGCATCATTATACAAAAAGCTTCTTTTGTTTTGTCCATGCTTGGTTTAAAGTAGCCTTTTTCCTCCCATTTTTTATACAATTCTCCTTCAAATTCTTGTGGATTGTATTTTCCTTCTAATTCTTCTTTACTCATCTTTTTTCCTCCTTAATAAAATAATACTTTATATTTACAATTAAATTTTTCATCTTTTTTTAATTTTAATATATTTTCTTTTTCGTCAAACTTTCCATCTGAATTAACACTATCTGTATGATTTTGCCATGGTTCTATGCAGACAAATGGTGCTCCTTTTTTTGACCATATTGCAAGATATGGAAAACCTTCAAAATCAAATTCTAAGTACTTATTATTATTTTCTTTTAAAATAACTTTATTAGAATTTATATTTTTCATTATTATAGCATCTTCATCAAATATGTTTTTTGTTAATTTAATATTATTATTTTCTAAAATTGATGGAATTGGTTCACTTTTAATTAATCCATCTTGCAGTTTATAAAATTCAATTTTATCTTCTATTTCTTCAAATTCTATTACATATTTTTCTGAACTATAATCACAAATAAATGCAGGATGTCCTCCAATTCCAAACAGCATTTCTTTTTTATCTTTATTTACAACTGTATATTCTGTTGTAAGTTCATTTTCATTGATTTTATATTCAACATATAATTCAAATTTAAAAGGATATTTTTTTAATGTTTCTTCATTAGATCTTAATAGATATTTGTTTTCTTCGATCTTTTCAAAATCCATGTCTCTAGCAAACCCATGTTGTGACATTTCATATACTTCGCCATTAATTTGAGTTTTGTTATTTTTTAATTTTCCTACGATAGGAAATAAAATTGGCGCATGTCTTCCCCAATAAGCTTTTCCATTTTCATCTAAAACATCATTTGCTTGATGCAATTTTTCTATTCCATCCAATTTGATACTCGTTAATTCTGCACCATGTATTGAACTTTTTATTTCAAGCATTATATTTATCCTCCTTTATTATCTTTATTAGCCAAAAAAGCCTTACCCTATAATAAGGGCAAGACTTGCATCTCACGGTACCACCTTAATTAATGTTTATAAAACATTATCTCATTTTAGCTTTTAACGCAGCCAACGCGAATATATCTACTTTTATTTCAATATATCAACTCCAAAGCTACCTTCAGTTTACCTTTTGTTTTAGAAGCTTTCAGCCGATGACTTCTATTCTCTTTTAAACTAGTATAAACTTACTCCTCTTTTTCCTCGTTTTTATTTATTTTATATATTATTACATTTTTTATGAAAAAAATCAAGTATTTTACTAAATTTTCTTTTATAATCTAGTAAAACGCTTATCTAATTATACAGAAATATCAAAATATTTCACAGTTTGACATGTTTTTACAAATTTTACATAACTGTCAATCATTTTTGAAAATGTCTTAAAAAATTTTATTTATTAGCACTAAATTTTTTTGAATTTAGTGCTAATATTTTAAGCAACATTTTCTTTTC
>Ga0129311_1002068_pt1 | contig 12826 bp, 10 predicted proteins | sample Go1ome_FD_94435 | JGI IMG/M metagenome (GOLD analysis project Ga0129311, IMG submission 94435) | Western lowland gorrila individual fecal microbial communities from Wisconsin, USA - Go1022B metagenome | ecosystem: Host-associated > Mammals > Digestive system > Large intestine > Fecal | place... | reverse complement strand
ATAAGCTGATACTTCAGTGATGAACTACCACAATTAATTACAAGAACCTTCATTTCAATCCTCCTGCACAACTTATGTGTAAATAAATCATCTTTAACAATTATTTTTATTATCTCTCTTTTGGAGTTACCTTCATTCTGCCCTCTTCCTGAGCTTGAGCCTGGATAGCTGTTATGGCAACAACTCCAACGATATCATCGGCAACACATCCTCTTGACAGATCGTTTACAGGCTTTGCTATACCCTGTGTAACAGGACCGTATGCATCAGCCTTAGCAAGTCTCTGTACAAGCTTGTATCCGATATTTGCTGCATCGAGATCCGGGAACACAAGAACATTGGCATGTCCAGCAACCTTGCTTCCTGGAGCCTTGGATGCTGCGACTTCAGGAACGAGTGCTGCATCTGACTGTAGTTCACCGTCACACAGAAGATCCGGGAACTCTGCGTTGACGATCTCTGTAGCCTCGATAACCTTGTCAACATCAGGATGTTTAGCACTGCCCTTTGTAGAATGTGACAGCATGGCCACAACAGGTGTCTCATCAACCAGAAGCTCAAATGACTTGGCTGACTGCTCTGCGATATCTGCAAGTTCTGACGCTGATGGGCTCTGATTTAGTCCTGCATCTGCAAATACAAATGTTCCGTTGGCACCATACTGACAGTCTGGGACCACAACCAGGAAGAATGCTGATACAATTCTTGTTCCCGGAGCAGTCTTCAGTGTCTGAAGTGCTGCACGGAGTACATCTGCTGAAGCGTTGATCGCACCGGCAACCATTCCGTCTGCATCATCCTGCTTAACCATCATACATCCAAAATATAATGGATTTGTTAAAAGCAATTCCTTAGCCCTGGCCTCAGTCATGCCTTTCTTTCTTCTCATCTCTACAAAAGCATCCACGTATTCATCAAATTTCTCATAATTCTTAGGGTCAACAAATGATGCTCCGCTGAGATCGATATCACCAGCTCTGCTCATGATATCTTCCTTGTCTCCAACCAGGATAATGTTCGCAATGCCCTCTGCCAATACCTTACCGGCTGCCTCGATAGTTCTCATGTCTGATGTCTCAGGCAGTACGATCGTTTTCTTATTCTGTTTGGCTTTTTCTTTTAACTGATCAATAAACTTCATGTTTATTTCCCCCTTTGAAATAATGAAAACACACATATTTAAAGTTTAACTCATTGACCCATTATTCTCAATAGAAATAGCCAAAAAAATTGTCTTTTTATCCGTACAATCCGTGATAATAACTAAAAAATATATCACTCAATTTCCATTGCAGACCTAAGCTGATCTCTCAATTTTTTTAAATCGCCTGAATTGTCTATTTTTTTCACACAATTTGTCTCGTAATAGCTGTCAGGTTCCTGTGAATTTATAACTTTTCGGGCTTTTTCTTCGGTAAATCCACGATAAGTACACAGACGCTCTATTCGCCTGGATATATCTGCATATACAAACCACATTTCATTGCATATATCCAGATAGCCATCCTGGATAAGCAATGCAGCTTCCAGAACATAAAGCTTACATCCATTGGTACGCTGATCTTCCATAGACTGAAGAATTGCTTTTTTTACATTCGGATGTGTGATTGAGTTAAGTAATTTGAGTTTATCCTGATCGCCGAAAACAATTGCGGAGAGCTTTGCTCTGTCTATATGTTTGTCGTCTCCAAGAATTTCATCTCCAAAATGTGCAACAATATCATTGTAAGACTGTTGACCAGGTTCCATCAGTCTGTGCGCAAGGGCATCGGCCTCCATGATAAATGCGCCATATTCGTCGTGCAGAATGTTTAACACAGCGGTTTTTCCTGAACCTATTCCTCCGGTTATACCTATAATTTTCATTCATTACTCCTTTTATTTGGCTTCATACCAGTTTGTTCCGGAAGCAACCCCTACCTCAAGCGGTACAGACATGTCTGCTGCATGCATCATCTCATCTACAAGGATTTTCTTCACTGTGTCTACCTCGTCCTCAGCGGTCTCGATGAGAAGTTCGTCGTGTATCTGAAGAATAAGCTGGGATTTGAGTCCAAGTTCTTTAAGCTTCATATTAACACGTATCATTGCTATCTTAATTATATCAGCGGCAGTTCCCTGTATCGGTGAGTTCATAGCAACTCTCTCACCAAAGCTTCTCTGCATGAAATTGGATGATTTGAGTTCAGGTATCGGCCTGATCCTTCCAAACATCGTGGTGACATACCCATTTTCCTTTGCGTGTGTGACCTGCTCATCAAGATAAGTTTTTATGCTTTTGTAGGTGTCATAATACTTAGCTATAAAATCAGATGCTTCTTTTCTTGATATTCCAAGATCCTCACTGAGACCAAATGCACTTATACCATAAACGATTCCGAAATTGACAGCCTTTGCATGTCTTCTCTGCAATGGAGTAACCGCATCTATCGGTACTTCAAATACTTCGGATGCGGTTGTCGCATGTATATCCACATTGTTAAGAAAGGCATTTTTCATAACATCGTCCCCGGACAAATGTGCAAGAACCCTAAGTTCGACCTGAGAATAATCTGCATCAACAAAAACAAACCCATCCTTCGGTATGAATGCTTTTCTTATAAGTCTTCCCAGTTCAAGCTTCATAGGAATATTCTGTAAATTTGGCTCTGTCGAACTGATCCTGCCCGTTGCAGTTATTGTCTGGTTGAATGTTCCGTGAATTCTTCCATCGTCTGAAATATAGTTTACAAGTCCCACCGCATAGGTGGAATTAAGTTTTGTAAGCTGACGGTATTCAAGAATATCATTTATTATAGGATGCTCATTTTTAACCTTCTCAAGCACATCAACACTGGTTGAATATCCTGTTTTGGTCTTTTTGCCGCCAGGTATTCCAAGATCCTCAAACAATATTGGACCGAGCTGCTTAGGCGAGTTAATATTAAATTCCTTTCCGGCGTATGCGATGATGGAATCATGCAGTTCCTGTATACGGCCCTGAAGCTTCTGACTGTATTCTTCCAGTGCATTTCTGTCTACACGTATACCTCTCCGTTCCATATCGAACAATGTATATACAGTTGGAAGCTCGATGTCAAAATACAGGTCGTACATACCAGCTTTTTTAAGCCTGTCAAACAATGTATCATATGCAAGCACTGGAATCAGCGCGTTATAGGCAAATAATTCAAGAAAATTATCACTTATAAATGTAAATACATTAAGTTCCTCTTTATTTATCAGTTCCTTTTCGGATGGAAGTATCATATCCAGATACTCCTTGGATATATCATCATAGTCATATGAATCTTCCATAGGGTTTAACAGATATGCTGCGACTCCTATATCAAGCACGCCTGTATCCTGTTCAATAAAATGTATATATCTGAGAGTCCTTTTCAGATTAAGAACACATATTTTTACACCATGTTCCTTGATATTTACAAGCATATCAGACACATCATCAAAATCAATTCCCGACGATGTATTTATCACATATACTTCTGATTCGCTGCATGCTATAGAAACGCCGAGGATACTGTCTTCAGATGAGACAATGTACAGACCGATACGACCACAGTCAATTGCCCGCTGCACTATGTTATCCATATCGGATGGATCATTTACTACAGTTATATCGGGCTTTAAGCTTTTGGGTGCACCTGAATTCATATTATCAAATTTATTCAGCAGGCTTTTAAATCCAAGTCTCTTGAATATATTATATGAATTCTCGTTGAACACATTGTCAATATTTGTATCATCAATACTGAAATCCAGTTCGCAGTCGAGTTTTATTGCTGCAAGTTCTCTGGACATCATTGCCTGATCTGAAAACTCTGCAAGATTTTTCTGCGCCTTTGGCGGTTTTATCTGATCAATATGTGCTATCGCGTTTTCAACAGATCCCCACTCCTGTATAATCTTGGATGCAGTCTTTTCTCCTATGCCTGGAACTCCCGGGATATTGTCAGAGGTATCCCCCATCAACCCCTTCATATCAATAAACTGAATTGGGGTAACCCCATATAGAGTCTTCACATCATCTGCATAGTAATTCTCTACAGTCGTACCTCCTGCTTTGGTTTTGGGGATTCTGATCAAAATATTGTCTGTGGCCAGCTGAAGAAGATCCCTGTCACCTGACACTATCACAACCTTATAACCGGAAGCATCAGCTATCCTTGAAAGAGTTCCTATTATATCATCAGCCTCATAACCACCCTTTTCCAGAATAGTTATGTTCATAGATGTAAGTACCTCTTTGACAAGAGGTACCTGTTCACGAAGTTCATCGGGCATAGGTTTTCTTGTACCCTTATACTCTTTGAACATAAGATGTCTGAATGTAGGTTGTTTTACATCAAAAGCTACGCACATATTAGTGGGTTTTTCTTCATCTATTATTTTGAAAATTATATTCAAGAAACCAAGAACCGCATTGGTATGAAGTCCTTCATAATTGGTCAGTTCAGGCAACCCGTAAAATGCCCTGTTAAGAATACTGTGTCCATCAACGATCAAAATCTTTTTGTCTGCCATATTATATATAATCCTCCAGCAAATATATGTTTAATCCATTCCTTTGTGGTTCTCGTTATACCTCTGTATCTTCTCAAAGAATAATTCTGCGGAATCAGAATCGATGTTCTGAGACTCATAATACTTTTCAATATCACCTGCATCGTACTTTTCATCCGACAACAGCCTTGAGGAAAAAAAATCGGCATAGTAATATTGAGTCTGCTCGTTAAGTTTGGAATTCTGTTCATAATTATAGACTTTGTCAAGTGCTCCACTATAAAGCCATATAAGACCGGCTACGACTGCAGCTATGGCAACAAGGATAGTAGAATTGGCAATTCTTTTAACGGTTGTCAGTCTGTTCATTTCCTCTTCAAGCTTTTTATCCAGCGCATTCTCAAAATCTGTTGATATATTATCCTCTTCATCCAGCTGTTTCATTCCAACAATAAGTGTATAATATATTTCCAGCTCTTCATAACAGTTTTTACAAGATCTGACATGCTTAATAAACTCTCTAAGTTCATCATCAGGGAGTTTATTTTCAATAAATGCCATTATCTTTGACTGTGCTTCCAAACAATTCATATGATCCACCTAGTTAATCTCAAACGATCCATCATCCTGAGTGTTCTCGATTTTCCTGATTACAACATAATAAGGATCTCCCTTTTCAGGAATAACCTGTACTCTGTCTCCGACTTTGTGTCCCATGATTGCTTTCCCAATAGGGGATACATTACTGACACGTCCGTCAAGCACATCAGCTCTTACACTTGTAACTACACGATATGTCTCTTCCTCATCGTCATCTTCAAAAAATAAAGTTACAGTATTATCTATTCCAACCTCATCATCTGCAGAGGTATCCTCTATAACATCTGCTGTTCTGACAAGTCTGTCCAGATATCTTATACGTCTTTCATTGGCGTTTTTATCTTTTTTTGCTGCATAATACTCAAAATTCTCACTGAGATCTCCCTGTGCCCTTGCCTCTTTCACGGCTTCAAGTTTCTCTTTTCGTACTACACATTTTCTATATTCAATCTCCTGCTCCATCTTTTCAATATCTTTTCTGGTCAACTGTTTTCCCATAATACATATGCCTCCCATATAAATCAGAGCAATTTCCAATACAATGCTTTCTATATACTATCACAAAAATCTGTCAAAGTAAAATTAGCACCAGCATATCTTTCAGTCATATTATTGAATATAAAAATCCCGGTCATAACTGTGATAACAAAGTTTATGACCGGGATTGCTTATTCTAAATTATATTAGTAAGTCAGAATTAGTTGTTGATGAGCTTATCTGACTCATTGTTCCAGCTATAAAGAGCTCTGATCTGCTCTCCAACCTTCTCTGATGGATGCTCAGAAGCAAGCTTTCTCATAGCCTTGAAGTGAACCTGACGTCCTGCTGGTGACATGTCAAGGAGGAACTCCTTAGCAAATGTACCATCCTGGATGTCCTTAAGGATCTGCTTCATAGCCTTCTTTGTCTCAGCTGTAACGATCTTAGGACCTGTTACATAATCACCATACTCAGCTGTGTTTGAGATTGAATATCTCATTCCAGCGAAGCCTGACTGGTAGATAAGGTCTACGATGAGCTTCATCTCATGGATACACTCGAAGTATGCGTTTCTTGGATCATAACCAGCCTCGCAGAGTGTCTCAAAACCAGCCTGCATAAGTGCACAAACACCACCGCAAAGAACTGCCTGCTCACCGAAGAGGTCTGTCTCTGTCTCTGTTCTGAATGTAGTCTCAAGAACACCAGCTCTTGCTCCACCGATTGCAAGTGCATATGCAAGTGCGATGTCAAGTGCCTTTCCTGTTGCATCCTGCTCTACAGCTACAAGACAAGGTGTACCCTTTCCTGCCTGATACTCTGAACGTACTGTGTGTCCAGGTGCCTTAGGTGCGATCATTGTTACATCAACATCCTTAGGTGGCTTGATACAGCCAAAGTGAATGTTGAAACCATGAGCGAACATAAGCATGTTGCCTGGCTCAAGGTTTGGCTCGATATCCTTCTTGTACATATCTGCCTGTAACTCGTCGTTGATAAGAATCATAATTATATCAGCCTGCTTTGCAGCCTCAGCAGCTGTATATACCTTAAATCCCTGTGCCTCAGCCTTAGCCCATGACTTACTTCCTTCGTAAAGACCGATGATGACATTACATCCTGACTCCTTAGCGTTGAGGGCATGTGCATGACCCTGACTACCATATCCAATGATTGCGATTGTCTTTCCATCAAGTAATGAGAGATTACAATCCTGCTGATAATAAATCTTTGCTTCTGCCATTTTTTTATCCTCCTAAATTTGTATAAAATGACTTATATATTAACTACCACTAAGGATAATTAAATACTTACTTAACCTCTTATAAGACCGGTGAGTCCGGTTCTTACAAGTTCTACTATCTCATGTCCATCCAATAATCTGAGGAACGCCTCACACTTGGTCGTTGTTCCAGTAAGCTCAATTATAACTGAATCCTTGGAAACATCAACTATGTTAGCCCTGAATATATCTGCAACAGAGATGATATCCTTTCTCTCGGATGGAGATGCCTTAACCTTAACGAGAACAAGCTCTCTGCACACCGATTTCCCGGATTCCAGTTCAACAATACTTACAACGTCCTCCAGCTTATTAAGCTGCTTCTTGATCTGAATAAGGCTTGCTTCATCGCCACTTACAGCAACAGTCATTCTGGAATAAGCAGGATTCTCGGTCTCTCCTACTGTCACACTGTCAATGTTATAACCTCTTCTACTGAACAGTCCTGACACTCTGCTCAAAACTCCTGATGTGTTGTCAACCAGCAGTGACAAAACGATATTACCCATCTATAAGTACCACCTTTCAACTTGTCTCTTTAAAATGTACTAAATTATTATAGTTATAATCTTCTTTAATGTCAATTTATAACGTTAATTTTATCGTTATTTTTATTCCAGACCCAAAAGTTTTTTGACAACGACCACACAATTGGCGGCATCTTCTGAATAACCATCAGCACCTATCTCCTCCGCATAGCTCTCTGTTATAACTGCGCCTCCGATTACAACCTTGCATGAAAGGCCTTTTTCTTTCACGGCTTCCACTACATCCTTCATCTTTACCATGGTTGTTGTCATAAGAGCTGAAAGGCCTATAATGCTTGCATTGTTATCAATAGCTGACTGTATGATCACATCACATGGCACATCTTTGCCAAGGTCTATCACGTTAAATCCATAATTTCTGAGCATCAGAACGACAAGATTCTTGCCTATGTCGTGTATATCTCCTTCAACAGTAGCAATAACGATGGTTGGCATGTTAGAACTGTCTTTTCCGCCCATAATCAGGGGACTTATAATTCCTATGGCCATCTCCATGGTTTCCGCACTTGAGATCAGCTGCGGAAGAAAATATTTTTTCTTCTCAAACAACTTTCCAACCTCATTGATTGCACCTATCAGATCATTGTCTATGATCGACTGAGGATCAACACCTTCAGCCAGCGCAGAATTGACATCATCAAGAATAGCTCTCTTATTCCCCTTAAGGACGTCTATGTATATCTGGCTTTTGCCGTCGAGATCAGAACCTGCTTTGCCTCCGGAAGTTCCTGTTCCAGGAGCTGCTATGTCAAGAGGCTTGACATTCTCTATATATCTTACGTCACTCTCATCCTTGAAGAGGAGCATATCAGATGCAAATGCTGCATTCATAAGCATGGTCTGTGATGGGTTTGCAATGGCCATTGTGAGTCCACGTTCAATGGCCATAGTGAGAAATGCAGTGTTTACAAACATTCTCTCAGGCAGACCAAATGAAATATTTGAGAGTCCGCATATGGTTGCAAGTCCATTATTATAACAATAGTTGATCGTCTTGAGACAGTTGACTGCGGCATCCTTCTGCGCGCCAACTGTAGCTACAAGTCCATCTACCACAACATCATTCTTGGTAAAGCCCATATCACAGGCAGCTTTTAACACAGTGCCAATGATATCCTCCTTTTCCTTTGAATTTTTGGGAAGTCCCTCGTCAGACAGAGGAAGAAGTATGAACATAGCACCATATTTTCTGACAAGCGGAAGTATTTCCTCCATCTTGACTTTTTCAAGAGATACCGAGTTAACCAGTGCCCTGCCCGGATATATCCTCAGAGCGGCTTCAAGGACTTCCGGCGAACTTGAATCAAGGCACAGAGGAAGGTTGACAGCCTGAGATACCTGGTATACCACTTTGAGCATCATTTCACGCTCATCTATACCATTCATGCCGACATTGATATCAAGTATCGATGCCCCCTTTTCCACCTGTTCTTCGGCCATATTCATTACAAGCTCCAGAGAACCCTCTCTGAGTTCAGCCTGCAGTTTCTTTTTGCCGGTTGGATTGATTCTTTCTCCGACTACTTTGAATGGAGCATCCAGGTCAATGATAAGTGATGAACGCTCAGACGAAATACATCTCACATGTTCGCTGCTGATCTCCGGGACAGACATCTGTGCGGCCATATCTGCAAGAGCTCTGATATGTTCAGGCCTTGTACCACAGCAGCCGCCAACCATATTGGCTCCAGCCTCTATGATCATCTTCATATCCAGTGCAAATTCTTCCGGTGTCATACGATAAACGCTCTTATCGTCTATGAGCTCCGGCATCCCGGCATTCGGCTTGGCAAACACAGGTATAAATGCAATCTTCTTCATTTGTCTGACGAGATCTACCATCTTGTCAGGACCGGTGGAACAGTTGACACCGATTGCAGCCACACCGAGGTTCTGAAGAACATTGACAGCAGTTACAGGATCGGTTCCATATAAAGTGCGTCCATCCTCATTGAAAGTCAGACTTGCTATAATAGGAAGATCTGACACTTCGTTTGCAGCAATAACTGCAGCTCTTGTTTCAGCAAGGCTCATCATAGTCTCAACAACCAGCAGATCACATCCGTTGTCATCCAATACTTTTATCTGTTCCTTATATACGTCAACAAGTTCCTCAAACTGTAATTTGCCCATAGGATAAAGCATTTCACCTGTCATTGTGATGTCTCCGGCAACTAGGCCGTGTCTGGCAGCTTCAACCGCACGTTTTGACAGCTGTACAAGTCTTCTGTTCATATCCTCAAGATCATCTGCAAGTCCATATTCATTGAGTTTTATTCTGTTACATGTAAATGTTGGAGCATAAAGTATATCTGTACCGGATTCAAGATATGCAGTCTGAAGATCCAACATAACCTGCTCGTGCTCCAATATCCATTTTTCAGGACACACTCCAAGTGGCATTCCGGCAGCCATGAGATTCGTTCCGGTAGCTCCATCAAGTATCAGTATTTTTTCATCAAATAGTTTGCGAAAATCCTGCTTGTTCATATCAATTCTCCTCGTATATCTGTTTATTCAAGACCTTCATCCACAATTTTGGAATCGCCGTCTGCCGCAGCAGTTGCTAACATATCACATCTCTCGTTTCCAGGATTGCCAGCATGTCCTTTAACCCACACAAATTCAACATTGTGCGGAGCTTTTGCAGCAAGAAGTCTCTCCCACAGATCACGATTCTTAACAGCTTCGTTCTTGCCACGTTTCCATCCTTTTTTGATCCATCCATCTATCCAGTGATTATTAAATGCGTTGCACAGATACTGGGAATCAGAATATAGTTTCACATTACACGGCTTGATAAGTGCTTCAAGCCCGACTATTGCAGCCATTAGTTCCATTCTGTTGTTTGTTGTTCTAATATATCCCTGACTGTATTCTCTTTCGTGTACCTGTCCTTTTGAATCGGTATAATTGAGAACAGCACCGTAACCTCCAGGACCATTGGGATTGCCTCTTGCAGCCCCATCAGTATAAAGTATCACATCCATATTTTATATCTCCGTATTATGATAAATTCCACCGTAATTATTATATTTTCTGAATAAAAGACCCAATAATGAGAGCAAGCCTGTCTGACGCTTCATCTCCAGCCGCTATGATCTCTTCATGGGATAGTTCTCCACCGAGCCCGGCAGCTTTATTGCATATAGAAGATAATGCGGCAATCTTCATGCCCATATGTCTTGCGGCAACAGCCTCGCACACGGTGCTCATACCGACTGCATCCGCCCCCAACGCTGAAAACATCCTGATCTCTGCCGGTGTTTCATACTGCGGACCAGTAACCTGCAGATATACTCCGGACTTAAAAGAAATATCATTCTCCTCGTAGGCAGCCTTTATATGGTCGCAAAGTTCAGGATCATATACATGGGTCATATCCGGAAATCTTACACCCAATTTGTCGTAGTAACTGCATATAAGGGGTGATGTGATAAACGATGATATGTGATCATTTATCATCATAATATCACCTGGTTCAAGTCCATTGGATATTCCACCTGCGGCATTTGTGAGAAGCAGTTTATCTATTCCAAGGATACCCATAACTCTGACTGGCATAACAACCTGGCTCATATCATAGCCTTCATAGAAATGAATTCTCCCCTGCATGATAAGAATTTTTCTGCCATAAAGTTTTCCGTACACAAATCGTCCATGGTGTCCCTGCACAGTAGATATGGGGAAATTAGGAATATCTTTATAGTCTATATATATAGGATCTGTTATGGCATCTGCCATATGTCCAAGACCGCTTCCAAGTACAATTCCAAGATCCGGAATGTCACATATTATATGCCTTATATATTCAGCAGCTTCTGTCAGTTGTGCGTAAGTTACCATATATTATTCTCCCATAACACAAAACAAGGTCAGGATGTTATTCCTGACCAGGATAAATGTATAAGCAGTAACGGAGATGGAGGGATTTGAACCCTCGCGCCGGTTACCCGACCTACCGCATTTCGAGTGCGGACCCTTCAACCTCTTGGGTACATCTCCAGTTATACTTTAATAATAGCAGATAACAGGCATTCCGTCATATGCTATATTAAACAATTTTTCTGCGGCGGATACAGGAAGATTGACACATCCATGTGATCCACTGTTCTTGTAGATATCTCCGCCAAATGAACTTCTCCACGATGCATCGTGAAAGCCAATTCCAAGTTCACCGATAAATGGCATCCAGTATTTTACAGGAGTTTCATAATCTTCTCCTATAAGTGTTGCAGGTGACTTGGTATATAATATCGTATACACTCCCTCAGGGGTTCTGTATTTGTTGTTGTTGGCAAGACTTCCCGATACACACTCAGAATCCCATACAAGCTCACCATCAATATAAGCATATACATGCTGCTGACCAAAGTCACATTCTATGTACGAATCACCAATATCATCTCCGCCGTCATGATAAACGGCTGCATAACAGTCAAATGGTGGAGTATGCTTAACAGATTCACCTGCTTTAAGCAGTTTCATAAGCTCTTCTGTCTCGCCGGACACATCAATCATCCATCCATACCATGAGTCGGCAAGAGTTATAACTCTGTCATCATGGGTCCTAAAATTCCTTGGAACACCATATGTATCATATCTGGAAGCGATATCCTGGACATATTCACGGACTTTATCCTCGGAAAATGTCCATTTGCCATTGTCATTGATGATCCAGTCGCCATACTCATCACTTGTGAGAGTCCATGAGATCTGGTCAATTTCATAGGTGATCGTCATTTCAAGTATCTTGGCAAGCTCCTTCTGTTCTTTGATGATCTCTTCACTCTCTGCGGTAAGTTCCGGTCTCAGATATGCATCTGTCTCAGACACATCAAGAACAGACTCGCCTTTGACAATAGCTTCATCTATTATACTGCATAATTTGTCAAAATCAAGATAATTCCCATCAGTTTCAGGAATAATTGTCGCCTGACCTTTGTCAATGGTCACATATGCATCAGTCGGTTTACTCATATTTGACTCTTTGAGGTCGTCAAAACTGTGGAGTAAATCTGCCAGTGTATCTTTGTTATATGATGCAGAGTAATAAAGGTCATAATTCTTTTTTATACACATGTAGTATGGCCACAGAAACCCGTTCTGCTCTTTGATGATTTTTTTGGCCGTTATATTCGGCTTGATATCAAGCGATATCTGCTCCGGTTTTATAACATATTTATCGCCCCCACGCATCTTTAGGGTGAGCGAATAATCCATGATATAGCTTTCTATGTACTCATCCACATCGTCAAGAGAATAAAAAGAATAATCTATACCGTTGATATATGTCTTATAATTATAGTGGAACATGAACCATACAGATACTGTAAGATATGTGCATATAATAATTGCGCCAAGCACAGCCATCACAATCTTTAAAGCTTTATGCTTTTTTCTGGTCCGTTTT
>Ga0129311_1002064_pt1 | contig 12850 bp, 5 predicted proteins | sample Go1ome_FD_94435 | JGI IMG/M metagenome (GOLD analysis project Ga0129311, IMG submission 94435) | Western lowland gorrila individual fecal microbial communities from Wisconsin, USA - Go1022B metagenome | ecosystem: Host-associated > Mammals > Digestive system > Large intestine > Fecal | place... | reverse complement strand
TTATAGTCCGTAGCGAGATCTATCTTGAGATTTTTCAAATCGGCACCGTAAGGCAGGGTAAAAAGATAGTCCGAGCCGTCGAGCTCAGCCTTTATATAATAGTCTTTCAGTTCGAACCATTTGATTTTAACTATATCCGAAGCGGCCACACGTGCCGAGAAGGTATACTTGCGGGATGCTCCGTTAGGAGCGGTGACGAAAATGGGGAAAGTCTTTCTGAGGTCTACCGACGAGCCCGACTTAGGATCGCTCGTACAACCCTCTGCGAGGTCCATCTCCAAAGTAGCACTTCCTAAAATAGAGCCGAAAGGAAGCTCGGCGTCTATGACGGACGCGTTTTCGTCTATGGTCAGCACGGCCTTAGGATATTCTGAGAGTCGAGCAGACACTATCTTCGGCTCCACCGCATCGGGGGTAGGCTTTTCCGGGTCAGGAGTATCCGGAGAAACAGATGTAGGCGTGCAGGAGAATAGCGAAATGGCTACCGCTAAAGAGAGAAACAAAGGTGTCATAAAGCGTGCTATCATAAGTGACTTTTGAAAGAGACAAAAATAATAAAAATAATCAGCACAAAAAAGGGGTCGACCCTGCGGCCGACCCCAAATAATCAACTTATAACTTATGATTTCTCATTATGGAATGAACTTGATGACGCCGATTTCACCGTGACGAAGACCATAACCGATATTACAGCCATATCCGTCCTTTTCTACGCCAAGTCCGGCAAATCCATTACCTGCAGCAGTTGCAGAGATAGGAATCTGCATCATCTTGATGTCTGAAGCCTCAACTTTCTGAAGTGTCTCAGCGAGGTTCTCATTCTTAACAGGAAGAACGCATACCCAACCACCATTGAAGTTAGAGCTTGCATAGTTAGCGTGCATGAATATCATATACTCCTTACCACGAATAGTTACGAACTGTGGAGTACGAATAACCTTAGTATTCTCACCCTCAGCTACGAAGTTAGTCATATCCATAGTAGCTACATAAGAGAATTGGTCTGCCTCGCGCTTTACTACGACAGGAGCCAAGCCTTCTGAAGTGATGATGTACTGATCTCCCTTGTAATGATAGATACCGGCTGCACCGTTCTTCTTACTCATAACGTCGGCAGCAAGAGCTATCTTGACAGGCTCCTTAGCTACGACACCATCCTTAACTGCGAATGAGTAAACATTCTTACCGGTATTGTTAGCAGCACAGACGAGGATCTCACCATCCTGCCAAGTTCCGCGGAATGAAAGGTAATCTCCGGCACGCTCAGCCTCAGCCTCAGGCATAGTCCACTTGAGAGCTATTTCGTATTTGTCAGGACTTGTGAAGTGATATACATAGAAATCGTAGTTAGTAGCTGCCCACTTATTACCTGTAGCTACCACGCCGCAAGCGATAAGATCCTGCTTTCCTGCATTCTCCACTACTGTTACGCCAGTTACCCAACCGGTAAATCCTGCACCTTCGGTAAGAGTAGCAAGTGTCTTGGAAACAGCACCGTTAGCTACGGTTACCATAGGAGCAGAGTTAAGATAATTCATCTTTTCGTCCTTATCACCGAAAGCAACTCCACAAAGGACCTCTCCGTTCCACATAGTGAAACCACGAGAGTCGTTGATACCGAGTGCATCGATATTAGCTGACCAGAGTTTCTCCCAAACCGGCTCGATGACTACAGTTTCCTTCCTTCCGAAAACGACCTCTGTAGGGAAGAACATAGCACCTGCTTCAAGTCTAGCTTTCTTGTCTCCGTTAAGAGCTACCTCTACTTCAGAAGCATAGATGTTATCATCGGTCTTACCATCACCCAAAGTGAGAACACCCTTGAATGTGTTAAGCACGTCGATAGCATATTTAGAATGGAAAGTGTTGTTACGAATGGTAACGTCAGAAGCAGCAGCTACGCGAATAGACCATTCCTTCTTACCACCACCCACGAATTCATTTCCTTCGAATACGACATTTCTAGAATCGTAAGTCTGATTAGGGCAGTATGCACCATCTGCAGTAGTTACGATCTTACAATTTCTGATAGTTACATCCCAAGCCTGTGAAATCCAAATGGTAGAAACTGAGTTCTTGAAATCTGCCGTAGCATCGTTATCATCGGCGATAACGTTAGCATTCTCGAGAAGAACACCCGATGCACCATTCTCTACACGGAAGAGGAACTTGTGTCCCCAAGCATAACTACCGCCGGCATATTTAAGATCCGCATTAGTCACACCTGCTTTCTCCTTAACGGTAAGATTCTTAACGGTAACACCTGAAGCGATCTCCATATTACCTGCGATGATTGAAGTCTCGCGGTTCTTACCCTGGATAGTTACATTCTTATTAATCTTAACGTTTTCAGCATATTCCTGCTCACCGATAGTGATGACATCACCTGCCTTAGCAGCATCGATAGCTTCCTGAACCGTAGCGTATGTGAAAGCTCCGTTAAGAGCTACTGTACCAGCCTCGACAGCCTTACCGATAGTAACGGTAACACCCTCTTTCTGAGGATCCACTGCCTTTACGGTCACCTTCTCTGAGTAACGGTTATTGTCTACGCCGTTCTCACCGAGAGTAATGGTAGATGTAGCAGCAATAGTCTTATAAATATCGACAACCTTAGGAGTGTCTATGGTATTGTTCGTCATCAACAGATGAGCGTTAGCATCGCCGACACGTACGGCATAGCTTGCATAGCTGTTAGCGATACGGCAAGCATTGAACTTGACATTACCTCCGTAAACCTGAGAGATACGTGAGCCACGTCCGTCAATCTGACATCCGTCGAAAGTTACGAGTCCGGTAGAAGGACAAACATAAAGAAGTGTAGCGTCCTTATATGCTACCAATTCGTCGCTGACCTTAAAGATAACGTTCTTAACGGTAATAGGCTTGCTTGCATCCTGCTCAACACAGAAGCCATAAGGATGAGCAAAATATCCCGCACCATATTTGTCGCCTTCCTTTGCAAGAGGACGATTGCCCTTGAAAGCCACTGTCGGTTCGATAGTAATGTCCTTAACCTCAAGTTCGGTATTACGAACGTCGATACCACGAACGACACAGTTTTCTGCCTTACCACCACCGATGGCGCGAACACGAACAACCCATTTCATATCGCTTTCAGGAATGGCGATTATCTCTTCGATAGGAGCCTGAGCTTCTGAAATGGCGATATCTACATAACCATTGGTCTTAACGTCTGCGTTAGCAGCCACACCTGCGATAGCTTCTGCGATAGTCTTGTAACCGGTATTGAATACCATTACAGGAGATGTTCCACCCTGAGCTATCTTGACGGTTTGAACTACGTTATCGAAAGCATCCCTTACATAAACCTCACCGGTACGTGTATAAGCACAAGGAGAAGGAAGAACCTTTACGGTAACGACGTTATCAACTACAGCCTTAGTGCTGACTACCTCGATCCAAGGAACGCTTGTAGTAACTGAATAAGCTACGTTAGAAGTCACCTTGAACTTAGCCTCGCTTCCCCAGAAGAATGCGGCGCCATTATATTCACCTACTTCAAATGTGTGCTCTTCGAAATTAAGGGACTTGATGGAAGTCTTACCGTGACCATTATCAGCTACAAGAAGAACGGCATCCTTAGTAATTACTGAAGGAATCTTAACGATTACTGCGTCACCTTTAATCTCAGCCTCATAAGCACCACCTGCCAAAACATAAACTTCGGTCTCGGCAGTCTTACCTATGATAGTAAAAGGAATCTTAACCTTTGTGTTCGGCTCGACAGCAATTTCTCTCGAATCTAAAGAGATGGCAAACTCCTGCATAAGAGGAACCTCAAAAGTAGTTCCATCAGTAAGAGTGAAGATAACCATTCCGTCCTTAACCTCTACTGACTTGAAGAAAGCATCACCGTCCTTACCATCTGCGCCCGGCTTTCCGTCAGCACCTGCTGCACCGTTATAAAGAGCAAGAACAGAACCATCGCTCAAAGTAACTGACCATCCTGTTGCGGTCTGTTCTACCTTAGAGATGAAATTAGCTTTCTGAAGGGCTTCAATAGCCTTCTTGTTAGACTCGACCTGCTTTTCGATCTGGTCGACCCTACTTGTAAGATTGTCCAGATCACTGGTCAAATCTTTGGCGCATCCTGCAAACAGCATCGCTGCACCGAGAATCAATAATAGACTCTTTTTCATAGAAATAATGTTATTAATAACTAAGTATAAAAAATTTATTTAATTTCAAATAATGATAATCCCGTTCCGGTAACGAAGGCAGCATAATAAAGTTTTCCGTTTATCATTCGCAGTGCGCCCTCGCCACTTCCGTTAGCATTCTTTATATAAACACCGTCTTCCTTAGCATTAGGGTCACCCAGATAGAAGGCATATGACTTCTCGAGGACGTCGATGCTTTCGGCAAGAGTTTCGCGAGTAAGAGGAGATACCCTGAACTGCCCGTCACTATAATTATTACGCAGAACTACATAAGCCATATAGTTCTCTTCGTTAAAGGTGAAGAACCTGACGCCGTGGGTAGGAGAAGCGATGGTCGCGGTAGGGAAAGCGTATTTCGCTTCAGCCAAAGTGCCATCCACGGTAAAGAGCGTGCTGGCTACGCCTGCGCCGCCACCCCATACGTATTGGTTATCCTTATAAGGATAGAATGCTCCGTAATTACCCATCTTGTCGCTGAGATTTATCACCTTAGGTTTAGCATTTACCTTACCGTCGGAAACCGTGAAGCAAAGCATCACATTTCCGGATTTGGAATCGTAGCACCAGATCTTTCCGTCGTTCCAAGTACCTTCCGCAGTAATCTTGTCTCCCAAACGCATATCGGAAGTAGTAGTATATTCGATAATGAGCTTAGGGTCTGCCGTTACGGAATCCCACGCATAAACCTTGAAGGATGCGCCATTACCCATAGTAAAGCCGGCTGCGATTACGGTATTCTCAAGCGTAGTAATGCCGAAAAAGCGTGTACCTTCAGGAAGTCCGTTCTGAGAAAGGATTCTAACTGAATTAGGATCCGAAATGCTTACGGCATATACTCCTCCTGTAGGATTAACGCTATCCTTATCCTTAGAAAGGAAGACATATTCGTCGTTCATAGCGACCGTACGGATGATGTTATTCTCTCCTGATACCTGTGAGCCGAACCACTTTGCGTCCACGCCCTCGGTTACAGGCTTATAGTATACACCCCATACTCGGCTGATTTCGGAGATGCCGGTAGTTACGGCCTTTACATTAAAAGTCTTTTCTACGGAGCCCACGCGCGCTACGAAGGTAACGCCGTTAAGCTTGTCCGAAAAGTCGAAAGAATCGCCTGAGGCGATCTCCTTGTCTCCCACGAAGACTTTAGTGTCGGAAGGAGAAACGACGAACTCTACTACGAGCGAAGTAAGGTCCATAGCGGTTGAGACCTTGAACTCTCCCGATGTGGCATCTACGCCTGCTACGGTGAAAGAAGTGAATTTGATGGTCGGCTGACCCACCTCCACCGAGAATGTGTAGACAAATTCCGTCTCACTCTTCACGAAAGTAATCTGCTGAGGACCTTGTGCATAGTTAAATGTCTTAGCATACTTAACTTCCACACCTTCATCAAGACCTTTGAAATCGATATCGAGAGCCTTTATGTTCTCTTTATCGGCATAATCCACGAAAATCGATACAGTCTTAGCCTTGTTATCCACGGAAACCACGCTTTCGTGCTCTAATCCGGCCAATACTATATTATTATCGGATAACGAAAAACTAACCTCAGGTTTTACCGGGTCATTGTTTTTAGTGTTACACGCTACCGCTGCAAAAAGTATGGCAGCAATAGGAAATAATTTAAAAATTTTCATAATGCGGAAACAAATATAAAAATAATTTTTAGTTTTGACAACGGGTTTGTATTTTAAAATTTTTAGTATCTCCGTTATCCGCTACTATATTAAAATAAAGCGAGGTGTTATATAAATTATGCCAACCCTCTAATCCACAACTCTTTTCATTACCGTTTTCGTCGGTCATAACGAGTCTGGCAGCCGAAGGGAGACTGGCTTCCACCCGGCATTTTTTTAATGAACTTTCGTTAAATTTTTCTGCATCATCGGGAAAAGTGTAGCTCGCGAGCCCTTTTTCCTCTATATACATACCACTTAACAAATCCACTTCTTCGTATTTCGAGAGGTTCGATTCGTCGTAATAGACGAAAGCCTTCAGCGAACGTAATTCCGTAGAGGCATCACGCACCCTCTCGTCCGGCTTCACGCAGGAAAGCAGCGCGAAAGCCATCGTCATAAATAAAGCTATCTTTTTCATATCCACTACCAATCACTGTTTTGACGAGCCTTTGTATTATTCTTAGTCTCACTCTGCGGAATAGGGAACCTGTCGAATCTCTCGGGATAGCGATGCGCCGCTACGTCCGCAGCCACCGAAGATGGAGTAAACGAACCGTCCGGTGCCTTCTTCCAAAGCACTCCCGTGTATTTTTTCCCATCCAGAACGGCGTGAGCCCTGCCGGTTCTTCTCAAATCCCAGAAACGATGTCCCTCGTAGCAGAGTTCTATCATCCTCTCGTGCAAGATGGCATCGAGAGCCGTGTCCCATGAAGAAATCGGCGCGGTGTAGACATCGTCGCGTCCGAAACGCTTGATTCTAAGGTCATTGATGACAGTGCGAGCCTCCGCGTACTTGCCAGCGCGAGCCAGACACTCTGCCTTTATGAGCTCCAGCTCGGCATACCTGAATTCGGGCCAAGGCTGATATGAACCATTCAACACGAAATCCCGGTTCGTCTCATCCAAGAGTTTACGCATATAGTATCCGGTCACGGTGTTTCCCGGAGACTTGGTGGCTCCATAAGGCATATACTTCTGGTCCTCACCACCTTCGAAGCATTCGAGGGTGCGTCCTTTCCACAATGCACCGTTATAGAGTACGGAGCTTGCGAGACGAGGGTCGCGGGCGGAGACATTGGCATTAGTAATGAAACGTTTGGAGGCATCCGAAGCGTCGAACGGAGTGCCGTCGGCATTATCGAAGGCGTCTACGAATTCCTGGGTAGGTCCGGCATAGCCGCCGCCCTTGCTTCCGCTCAGGCAGTAATCTCCCGGCATAGAGTATTTCATATCGAAGGAGTGGGTAAGCACTGCGCTCGAATAGGCCACGCCCCAGATGACTTCGGAATTGGCCAAGTCTTGGAAGATAGCATCGTAGGAGTCGATGTAGCCGTACAGACCACTGGCTTCCACTGCCTGAACTGCAGCCAGCGCATCGGTGTAGCGCTCGGCATAGAGCATCGCACGGGCCTTAAGGGCGTAGGCAGCATATCTATGCACGCGTCCACGGGCCGATGCAGGCTCCGGAAGGTTCTCGCAAGCGAAGTCGATGTCTTGCAGGATGGCATCCCAAGACTCAGACAGGCTCTTTCGGGCAGTGTTTTTCCCTTCTATGGACATTTCGTCCAAGGTCTTGTATATGATGATGCCGAGGTCATCCTTTTTCGAGGCGTGAACCCTCATCATATTGAACTGGACGATGGAGCGGAAGAAGAGGAGCTCTCCGCGAATACGAGCGGCCGAAGCGTTGGAAAAATTGGCCTTATAGGTGTCGAGAGCCTTCAGGGCCTCGTTTATGCGGCGAATGAGTCCGTAGCCGGTAGTCCAGCTGTCGAAATAATTCTGGTCGACGCGCTGCTGCCCGTCCACTGTCATAATCAGGTTACAGTCTCCCGCACCGGCAGCCGTAGCTCCGTATTTGAGGATGTCGGTAAGTCCGTCGGAGAGGTTTGAATTGGCCCCGCCGAGAGCGCAGGAGCCGAAACTTCCCCACTGCGCGCCTATGGAGTAGAACGAATTGAGGTAAAGCTGGGCATTCGCCTCATTTTTCATCGCGTAGGCGAGGTCGTATCTGTCGGTAGGAGTCAGGTCCACTGAACTGCAGGCAGCCAATACGCCGACGGCCGCCATGGCACATATTAAATTTCTAATTCTCATACCTTAAAATGTTAAGCTTGCGCCGAGACTTACTACTCTCTGCTGCGGATAATAACCATTGTTTACACTTGGAGCTTCCGGGTCTATTCCCAATGCGGAAAGGCCTGAAATGGTAAAGACGTTCGATGCGCTTACGTACAGGCGAAGGGCGTCTACGTAGAATTTGCGGGTGACAGTCTTAGGGAAAGTGTAGCCCAATTGCACGTTCTTAAGCCTCAGGTAAGAAGCGTCACGCGCCCAGAAGTCACTGGTATAGACATTATTAGGGCTCGACTGAGTACTGAGGCGAGGATAAGAGGCATCGGTGTGGTCAGGAGTCCAGCTGCCTTCCACGAGATATTTAGGAGGGTTGCTTCCCCACTTGAATGCCTGCGTGTAATAGGTGCCATCCGAATAGCCCAATGCGGAGTATGTACCGCAAAGCATAATCTCGGTATTCGTCGCTCCCTGGAAGAAGAGGACGGCATCGAAACCGCGCCATTTGAAATTGAAATCCAGTCCGAACATTACCTCCGGAATAGGAGAGCGGGCTATCCAAGTCCTGTCTTCGGCGGTAATCTTGCCGTCGCCGTTCAAATCCTTGTACTTGATGTCCCCGACACGGACCGCATTGCTGGTCTTAGGCGATGATGCCAAGTCCTGCTCGTCGCGATAGAGTCCGTCGGACACATAGCCAAGCACTGCTCCCAGACTCTGGCCAAGTTTGCTCTGGTAAGCCGGGATGTTGTCCGAATCGTTTATGGAGATGTACCTGTTTCGGGCAAATGAAGTATTGGCCCCTATCGTATAGGCCAATTCGCCCACCTTGTTCTCGTGCTTGAGCGAAAGTTCGAAACCTTTCACATCGACCACGCCGCTATTCACGATAGCCGGGAAGTTCGATCCGATGGAAGGAGGGTTTTCTCCCGCCTGACTTTGCAAGATATTGGTGGTCACCTTATAAAACACATCTGCTTCTGCGCTGAGAAGTCCGTCCCACAGGCGCAAGTCTGCACCTACATTATAGGTAGTGGTGGTCTCCCAAGTGATGTCGCTGTTAGGAACGGAGGTGGTGGAGATGCTCTGCACCGGTTTTCCGTTTATGACGGCAGTAGGCTTGGTAGACAATGACACACCCTGGACATAGAGGAAGTCGGAGATGCTGTCGTTACCGAGCACGCCCCACGAAGCGCGAAGCTTGAGGGCTTCGTTCATTCTCCAGCCAAGTGACAGCGCCGGGAACACTCCGAGCCTGTGGCTCTTGGAGAACTTGGCCGACCAGTCGTTACGCAGCGAGGCAGACACGATGTACTTGCCGTCGTAGACGTAATTGGCCCGAAGAAGAAGGCCCTGGCGGCCGGTATTAGAGTGGTATCCGCGCACGGAGTTAGGCGTCACGTCGGTAGAGAAGTCCAAATCGGGGATTTCGGTTATGGCGAAGTTCTGCTTTCCGGCTGCGAAATATCTCGACGAGGTGCCGCTCTGTTCCCAGACCAAGTCCGCGCCTACTTCGTGCAGGTCGAAGGTGTTCTGGTAGTTGAGCTGGGCAGTGAAGGTGTAGCGAGAGAAAAGCTGATGCGATTCGGTGAGCTGGTTCACTCCGGAAGCGAGGTGAGGGCTGTTTCCCGGGGTAAGGGTCAGTGTCTCGTCCGCGCTTGAGTATTTAGGGGTCACCTGATCGCAAGGAAGCAGGAGCTTTTTCTGAAGGGTATTCTGGAAGTCGTAACTTCCCATAGCCTTGGCCGTAAGTCCCTTAATGAAAGGTACGTTATACTGAAGGGTCACTCCCGTCTGCACGAAAGAGCGATTCTTTTCCTGAAAACCGGAAGCGTCGCGAGCGGCAAGCGGGTTCTGATAACCTATATAGACTCCGTCGGGGGTCATAGGCTTGGTGGTAGGTCTGGCAGAGAGGGCGTAGAAGACTATGTTCTTATAGCCGTACTCCGCGCCACCGTTATCCAGGGATGCCGTAGGGTCGCTCGAACCTGCACTCACACCATTCTGATGGCGGTTCTCGATACGTCCGGACACGTCCAGCTTCAGCGTAAGGTCGTCGGAAAGGTTAATGTCGACATTAGAACGGAGGTTATATCGCTTGAACCACACGTTGTCGATGATACCGTCTTGGTCGAGATAGCTTCCGCCCACGAAATAGCGGACGGACTTCGAGCCTCCGCTTATGCTGAGGTTATGGTTCTGTCCATAAGCCACTTTCTTGAAGATAAGGTCGAGGTAGTCAGTGTTCCCGAAGATGCCCTGAGGGTCGTTTCCATTACGGATATAGCCTATCTGCTGCTCAGAATACTCGCGCATAAGCCCGTCAAGGTCGCTCGCCTTGTTATGCCAATACGCAAACTCCTCACCGTCGAGAAGCTCTATCATCTCGGCGTTTCCGCTCATAGTGACTGATGCGTTATAAGTCACCGTGGTGCTCGCCACGTCGCCACGTCGAGTGGTCACGAGGATGACTCCGTTCGCGCCCTTGACTCCGTAGACGGCGGCAGACGCCGCATCCTTAAGGATGGTTATGTCGGCGATTTCGCTTGGGTCGAGATTAGAGAAATCCCTTTCCACGCCATCGACCAGCACCAGCGGAGTGGAAGTGCCCGTAGTGCTTATGCCTCGAATGTATATCTGGGCCTCGTTTTCTCCCGGAACGCCGGAAGTCTGCCTGCTGACAAGTCCCGGAAGCTTTCCTCCCAGCATATTGCTCATATTGTCAGTAGGAGCAGAGGAGAGTTTCTCTCGGTTTATCGAGGCGATGGAACTGGTAAGGGTACCTTTTTTCTGTACGCCATAACCCACTACCACCGCTTCGTCCAGAAACGTGGTGTCGTCTTTCAGCGTCACATTAAAATGACGCTTGGCACCTACCGGCTCTTCGGCGTCCTGATATCCCATCAGAGTAAAGAGAAGTACCGCATCTGCTGATGATACAGACAGGGAGAAGTTACCGTTTTCGTCCGTCATCGCTCCCATGGAGCCGGACGATTTCTGCATTACCACCACTCCTGGGAGGGGCTCACCATCAGCATCTACCACTCTACCCTTCACGGGAATCTGCGCGAACGCCTGAATGCAGAAAAATAATGCAATTAATAATGTTAATGTCTTTTTCATCTTTCACAAGACATTTTATATTCAAGAATTCCGCCTTCGAGCAACTCCTCGTGAGTGACGAAAGGTCGGTCAAGCAACACGCCATTAAGGCGAACTTCCTTAATATAAGGAGTTTCATACGAATTACCTTCCGCTATGACAGTAAGGGTTCTGCCATTCGAAAGATGCAGCTGGGCCCGCGTGCAAAGAGGCGAGCCGAAAACATACTTTCCGTCCGCAGGGAATACCGGGTAGAATCCCAGGGCGGAGAAAACATACCAAGCCGACATCTGTCCGCAATCCTCGTTCCCTATAAGCCCGTCCGGAGATGTCGTGTAAAAATCGCTGCACACCTGCCTTATGAGCTCGGCGGCTCTGTCAGTGCGACCCAGCAGGCTGTACAAGTAAATCGTGTGGTGACTCGGTTCGTTACCGTGGGCGTATTGGCCAATCATACCGGTAATATCGGCCGAAGCGCCTTCATTCAGGGCAGAGTCAGCCGCGAACAAATCGTCCAATTTGTAAACTAATTGTTTACATCCGCCGTACAATTGCGCAAGCCCATCCACGTCGTGCGGGACTAAAAACGAGTACTGCCAAGCGTTACCTTCCACATAATCAGCTTCTTCGTGCAGAGAGAACGCCGGATCGAACGGTTCGGTGAATGTACCATTTGAGTTTACACCGCGCATAAATCCGGTACGTGCATCGAAATGGCGACGGTAGCGCTGCGCTCTCTTCTCGAATTCTTCGGCCAATTCGTCCTCGCCCAAATCCCTCGCCAGAAGTGCTATGCAACGGGCATTTATGCAATACTCCAGCTCCACAGACACGGACCAATTCACCTTGTCTGCAGGAAGATAACCATATTCATCCCACAAAGACATACCATAGGTAGGCTGGGAAAGCATAGAGGAGCAGGCATCGAGAACCCGCCTGCGATCTACCCCTTTCACGTGCTTGAGAGCGGCTTCGCAGAGAACGGAGATGCTGTGGATGCCCACCATACAATCAGTCTCTTGATAGCCTAAAGGCCAAACCGGCAGCCTTCCGGTGCGATCGTAAATGTCAAGCAAAGAGTTACAATAATCCCCTGCGCGCGAATCTATAAGATTATAAAGAGGATGGACGGCGCGGTAGGTGTCCCATAAGGAGAATATGGTATAGTGCGGCCTTTCGCCGCGATCGCTTAAAAGCTGAGGAGAAGTAGCCGTATGATAGAGGGAAGTGTAGAAAATAGTATCCTGTTTCGTATCGAACCCTTCGAACTCTATGGTCGACAGTTCCTTTTCCCACTTTTTACGTGCATCTGAAAGAGCGCTTTCGAAATTACGGACTTCCCTAAGGTTTTTATCAAGTCTTTGCGCTCCGTTCTGCGAAACGGCCACCCTGACCTCCAGCTCTTCCGGAGAATTCTCGAATTCTATTACGAGATGGCTTTCCGAAGAGGAGTATATCTTTTTGATATCACGAGATGTCGTGAGCTTGAACCAGATGGGCTGGTCAAAGGTCCATTCGCTCGATATGCGTTCGCCTTCTATGGTGCGGCTGTTCCTAACATTCAAATAGCCGCCATTATAGGCTTTCCTGAAAAGTAGCGACTGAGCCCCGCGGCGCAAATCTATCACCAGAAAGCAAGGCTCCCCTTCAGGATAGGAAAAACGATAGACTCCGCAGTGCTCGCTAGCCGTTACTCGAGCCTTTATGCCATCGGAAATGGTAACTGAATAGTAACCCGGAGTACATTCTTCGGTAGATTTGAGAAAATGCTCGCTAGGGTCGAATGCAGATGTGAGTTGCGGGCGAATG
>Ga0129311_1002063_pt1 | contig 12851 bp, 10 predicted proteins | sample Go1ome_FD_94435 | JGI IMG/M metagenome (GOLD analysis project Ga0129311, IMG submission 94435) | Western lowland gorrila individual fecal microbial communities from Wisconsin, USA - Go1022B metagenome | ecosystem: Host-associated > Mammals > Digestive system > Large intestine > Fecal | place... | reverse complement strand
TACACTTGTATAAATATTACATCAGTAAGATTTATAAGTCAAGTTATCTTTATATAAAAAGGCTCCTGCCAGAAGGTATCACACATTTTCGCAAAAGTGATACCTTTTAGCAAAAGCCTATTATTCAGCAGAGTCTTGCACCACCCCACTGTTTCAATATTCAAATGTTTCTTTCAAAAGATCGGAAAACACACATCTATTTTCTTTCCTTAATATCCCACAAACCGCAGAAAATCAAGGTTTCTTTGAAAGCAGACAAACGGTTTCAATATTCCCTGAACACTTATTTTATACTGCATAGCGAAAGTATGCAATAGGTTTTCAAAGTGGGGTAACGGTTTTATCCTCTCTTATACTCTTCCCAAGATTTTTCAAACAACTGCCTACAACACACATCTCTTAACAATAGTCTGAAACCTCTTAAAAAATTGATATTGACGCTACCCTCTTGCTTTTCGTAAATATACCGCCAATATTCAAATGCATTGGATGCTTCACTCAGTAACTCATCAAACATATTTGCATTCGTAGAATTAAACCATTCACGCATTCTTTCCTCAACAAAAGCTGCAGTTGCATTGTCTAACGTCTTGAATTCTTTCCATAATGTTTTTAACTTATGCCCTTTTATTTCTGAAATTGTTTTTCCATGAAATACCAACAAAGTTTTAATAAATACCTCACAAGCAAATGCTGAATTTACAATTCCAGAAACAGTATGGGAGTGCATTCTATATTCAATATTATTAGGCTCTACTTCACAAAATTTTGCACAATCACAAAATGCACATGCATGTTCAAACATACGCTGTGAATCCAGCATCGCACTCTCGCCCATTTTATCATCCTCCTGCTTACTAACAACTTTTACGAAAAAGTATCTTTTCGCCAAAATGTATACTCCCGTTCCCCAAAGCCTATCCCCTGGGGTAAACTCTGCTTATATCATCACTCTACAGAAACAGAAACACACATCCATTTTTCTTCCAAAATCGCAGAAACCTTTGATTTATTGGGCTTTTCTCGACAGAAGACAGACCGTCTCAACATGCCCCGTCCATGGGAACATATCATACGGCCATGCCTCTCCGGCCACATACCCCTGTTTCACCAGATATTTCAGATCCCGTGCCAGAGTTTCCGGATTGCAGGAGATGTACACGATCCGTTCCGGTGCCAGCTTCACGACAGAAGACAGAAATGCCTCATCACTACCGGCCCGCGGAGGATCCATGAATACCACGTCTGCATGCTCCCCCTGCTCTGCCATCTGAACCATATAGGCTCCGGCATCTGCCTGATAGAACCGGATGTTTTTCACACCGTTTACCTTTGCATTGCGGATGGCATCCCGGACAGCATCCGGATTCAGTTCGATTCCCAGTGTCTCTGCTGCTCCGTCACTCACAATGAGTCCGATCGTTCCGATTCCGCAATACGCATCTATGACCCGTTCCTTTCCGGTCAGGCCGGCCAGCTCCACAGCCTTTCTGTACAGAAACTCTGTCTGCACCGGATTTACCTGATAAAACGACTTTGCCGAAATACGAAATGTCTTCCCGCACAGCTGATCCTCGATATAACCCTTTCCATATAACAGAATCTCACGTTCTCCAAGTACCATACTCGTTTTCCGGTCATTAATATTCTGAATAATCGTTGTAATCTCCGGATGCAGCTTCCGTAATGCTTTTATGAAATTATTCTTAGATGGAAATACCGGTGTGCCGGTCACCAGCACAACCATGATTTCTCCACTATGGAATCCACGACGGATCAGTACATGCCGCAGGAACCCGAAGCCTCGATCCTCATCATAAGCCTTCATACGGAATGATTTTAACAGTCCACGAATATCCTGAATGATCTGATCCGCTTTCCGGTCCTCGATCCAGCACTCCTCCACCGGCACTACCCGGTGTGTCCCTTCCTGATACACACCGGAAATAACACCCTGTTTGGTATTTGCATAGACTGCATGCACCTTATTCCGATAATGATACGGATCCTGCATTCCGGTGATCGGCATGACCTTACAGATTCCCTGCAGATACCCCTCGACCAGCTTCTGTTTCAGCTTTAAATGACCGACATAATCTCCATCCAGCATATTGCAGCCGCCACACTTCTTTACATACGAGCAGCCGCCGGTAGCGGTTCCGTTTCTGTGCACTTCACTTTTATGCATTTCATCCCCGGTCTTCCTTTTCTTCCCGGTTCTTATCTCCTGGCTCATCAGTGCAGATCCTCCTGAATCAGTTTCCATTCATCATATTTCAAATATTTATTCTCCAATGCCCGGATACCATGGTAGAACACTTCATTTACCGGAGTCGGAATGCCTAATTCCTTACCCATACGGCATACCATGCCGGAGAACATTTCTATCTCTGTTTTCCTGTGGTTCTCCAGATCCTGCAGTGTAGACGGCTTATTATGCGGTCCGACATGCGTCATTACATAGTCCTGCGCCTTCATTTCCTTTTCTCCCAGCATGATTCCCTTCGCATTTGCAATCGCTGCGACCTCTCTCATGGCTGCATGTCGGATCCAGTTCGCATCTTCACTGTAACGGAATGCGCCAAACGGCAGACTTAATAACGCGCAGGTCAGGTTCTCTCCTACATTTGCCATGAATTTCCACCACATAGAGAATAATACATCCTCTTCTACCTGATATGGAATACCTGCTTTCTTAAACACTTCGGCCACCATTGCGACCCGCTCGGATGGTACAAAGCTATCCCCACTGCCATGCCCCTCTTTATCACCGAAATGTACCTTACCTCCCTCCGGATCATAATGTGTCTTATGATCCTGCATCACTACTGACATCCGCATCAGAGAATAGATCACATGCTCCCATCCATAGATTGCGGCAGCCTTCTCCTCCGATTCTACTCCATTCAGCACCGCCATGATAATGGTATGTGCACCCACCTGATTTCGGATATCCTCCAGTGCCTGATCAAGTCCGGTATCCTTCGTTGCTATAATGATCAGATCCGATGGCTCCCGATTCTCAGAATCAATTACCGGAAAGAAATACTGTCTGTCATTTACCCAGATACCCTCGGTCTCTAGTCGTTTCTTCCGGTCTCCGTTTGCAAGCACCCGGAAATCATCTCCATAGCAGGCCTGCAATCTCGGTGCAAAGAACGACCCCATCGCACCCAGTCCAATTAATGTTATCTTCTGAATCATAATCTGCCTCCTGAACATCATTCTCGTCATATACAGATATTTTATCATGTCAGAGTCTGTTTTTCCATACTCAACTATAATCCCGACAATTGCGCCAAAATAACATAAAAAGCGCAGCAACCCGAAAGCTGCTACGCCTCTGTAATATAATATTCTGTTTATTTTTCTGCAGCTACTTCTACTACAGATTTTGCCAGACCTGCCAGTCCCTGAATCTCAGAAGGGATAATGATCTTTGTTGCCTGACCGTCTGCTGCCTTTGCAAAAGCCTCCAGACTCTTGATCTGAATAACTGCATCGCTTGGATTTGCCTCGTTCAAATAAGCAAGTCCGGCTGCATTCGCCTTCTGCACTGCTTCGATGGCCTGTGCCTGACCTTCTGCCTCACGGATTGTAGCCTCCTTCTTTGCCTCTGCACGAAGGATTGCTGCCTGCTTATCAGCCTCTGCCTGAAGGATCAATGACTCCTTCTGACCTTCTGCACGAAGGATTGCAGACTTCTTCTCACCTTCTGCGATCAGAATCTGCTCACGACGCTCACGCTCTGCCTTCATCTGCTTCTCCATGGCATCCTGAATGGCTGCCGGTGGAATAATATTCTTAAGCTCGACACGGTTAACCTTGATACCCCATGGGTCGGTTGCCTCATCCAGGGTTGCTCGCATCTTGGTATTAATGGTCTCTCTGGATGTCAGTGTCTGGTCTAACTCCAGATCACCGATGATGTTACGAAGTGTGGTAGCTGTCAGGTTCTCGATTGCCATGATCGGATTCTCAACACCATAGCAGAACAGCTTAGGATCTGTAATCTGGAAGAATACAACCGTATCGATCCGCATCGTTACATTATCCTTTGTGATAACCGGCTGTGGTGCGAAGTCAACTACCTGCTCCTTTAAGGTCACACGCTTTGCCACCTTATCAATAAACGGTGCCTTAAAATGAAGACCTACGGACCATGTTCCACGATAGGTTCCCAGTCGCTCTACAACATACGCATATGCCTGTGGTACGATCTTAATGCAGGATACTGCAATGATAATCAGAATTACAACAATAAAAATCGTAAATCCAATCATACCGCTTGCTAATGCTGCTCCTGCTGCAGCTGTTCCAATAATTCCCATTGAAATACCTCCATCATTCTTATTCATTATAAAGAACTGCCCTTCCGGCAATCACTCCATACATTATCTGGTCTCCTCTGCTGCTGTCTCTGTCGAGGTCCCGTCAACAGGCTCAACCATACATTTCACACCGGAAATCTCCCGGATTACAACCTTCTGATCCTTCGGAATCACGATTCCGTCTGTTACACTTCTGGCAGTCCATTCCACATCACCGATTCGGATTTTTCCACTTGGTGCCACATTATCAATCGTCTCAATCACAATCGACTGCTTTCCTACCAGACTCTCTGCATTCGTCTTCTCCAACCGGTTATTCAGATGTTTCACTGCAAACTTTCTGGTACATGCCAATAAAACCGCCGATACTACAATAAACAGTATCACCTGCAACCAGACCGGTGCGCCGAACATTGCTGCCAGTGCCGATACCAATGCTCCTGCCGCAAACCAGATACTGGTCAGCCCCAGAGTCATGATCTCTATAATAACAAACAATAATACAAGTGCCAGCCATATAATGACCACAGTTCCTATCTGCATACACAACTCCCCTTTCTTACAAACCGGAAGTAATTGTACTCCGCTACTTTATTATACTTGATTTCTATATACATAACAATTTACAAACTTCTTACGATTCTGTAATATTCACGTAAAATCAGTTCTTCTTGAAATCCTCCAGCTCCAGTCCTTCATTATTCTCCAGAACGATTCGGATAGACCACTCATTGGCAAACAGAAGCAACGGATTATCCTTCATATCCTTTACCTTCTTGCAGTCACTGATCCGTTTTAATTTATTCAGATCTGTAGCCGGGTCCTTTACCCAACGGATATAATTATATGGCAGTGGCTCCAGACGCACCTCACAGTTATACTCATTCTCCAGACGATACTTCAGCACATCGAACTGCAGAACACCGACAACACCGACGATAATCTCTGACATATCCAGAGAATAATCCTTAAATATCTGAATCGCACCTTCCTGTGCGATCTGGGTAACACCCTTCATGAACTGCTTCCGTTTCATGGAATCCAGGGATACCAGTCGGCAGAAATGCTCCGGTGCGAAGGTCGGGATTCCCTCATATTCGAACTTCTTTCCCGGCGTACAGATTGTATCACCGATTGAGAAAATACCCGGATCAAAAATACCGATTACATCACCCGCATATGCTTCCTCAATTACCTTCCGATCCTGTGCCATGATCTGCTGCGGCTGTGACAGCTTCAGCTTTCGACCACTCTGCACATGATAGACATCCTTGCTTGCATCGAACTTACCGGAACAGATCCGCATAAATGCGATCCGGTCATGATGTGCTTTATTCATATTTGCCTGAATCTTGAATATAAATCCGGAGAATGGTGCCTCGATTGGATCGATCAGACCTTCATTTGACATTCTCGGAAGCGGTGACTTCGTCATCTTCAGGAAATGCTCCAGAAATGTCTCGATACCGAAGGTCGTAAGTGCTGATCCGAAAAATACCGGAGACAGCTTTCCCTGATCTACCAGTTCCTGATCAAAGGTATCACTGGCTCCATCCAGCAGTTCTACTTCATCCAGCAACTGCTGATATAACTCATCGCCAACAGCTTCCTTCAGTGCAGGATCATTCAGGTCATAATCGGTCTCTGCCGCAGACTTTGCACCACCCACAGATACTGCCCGGAACATAGATACCTGCTTCGTCTCCCGGTCATATACGCCCTTGAACCGCTTACCGGCTCCGATCGGCCAGTTGATTGGACAAGTCCTGATACCCAGTACCGTCTCAATATCATCTAACAGTTCAAAAGAATCTCTTGCCTCCAGATCCATCTTGTTAATGAATGTAAAGATCGGAATATGACGCATAACACATACCTTAAACAGCTTAATGGTCTGCGCCTCAACACCCTTTGATGCATCGATTACCATTACCGCAGAATCCGCTGCCATCAGGGTACGATAAGTGTCCTCCGAGAAATCCTGATGTCCCGGAGTATCCAGAATATTAATACAATATCCATCATAATTAAACTGTAATACAGACGAGGTAACCGAAATACCTCTTTCCTTCTCAATGCCCATCCAGTCAGAAACCGCATATTTGGAATTTGCCTTTCCCTTTACCGAACCGGCTGTATTGATTGCCCCACCATAAAGCAGGAATTTCTCGGTTAATGTTGTCTTACCTGCATCCGGGTGTGATATAATCGCAAATGTTCTTCGTTTTTCAATTTCCTTTTGGTACTCCTGTGCCATAACAGCCTCCTAATTTTGTCAGTCTTACAATGTTATATCATGTATGGACAGATTTTTCCACTCTTTTCAGTCTGTTCCTTATCCGATTGCCCGGCGGTTCAGAAACCGCTTCTCGTATTCATCTGCCGGAACCGGTCTTGAGAAATAGTATCCCTGAATATCATCACAACGATGCGCCTGCAGGAACTGATACTGTTCATCGTTCTCCACGCCCTCAGCCGTAACACTCATACCAAGAGAAGTTGCGAACTCGATAATACTGATGACGATCTTATCACCACGTTCATCTCCGATGCTGTCAATAAAGCTCTTATCCACCTTCAATATATCGACCGGAATGACCTTTAATGACATCATGGAAGAATATCCCACGCCAAAGTCATCGATCAAAACCTTCATTCCCATATCATGAAGACGATCTACCGTATTTCTCAGAATCTCTTCATTATTAAACATTGCACTCTCTGTAAACTCCAGTCCGATATATTCCGGCGGCAATCCGGTCTCATCCAGAATCCTCTGATAATAATCAACCAGATTCCGATCAGCCAGTTGTACTCTGGAAAGGTTGACAGATACCGGAACAATTGACTTCCCCTCATCCAGCCACTGCTTCTGCTGGAGACATACCTCACGGAACATATAACGGTCCAGCTCTACAATAGAATCATTATTCTCCAACACCGGTATAAATCTTCCCGGCGGAATAATTGTTCCGTCCGGACGAATCCAGCGCACCAGTGCTTCTGCACCTGTGATCTGCTGTGTTTCTGCATTTATTTTGGCTTGATAGAACACCACAAATTCCCTATTTTTCAATGCGGTATCAAAATCATCCTCTACCAGCTTTTCCCAGATAAGCTGTTCTTCCATTTCTTCATTATAGAATGCGTAAAAATGCTTCTCGGAATCCTTTGCCGCGGCAAATGCCATCATAGAGCGGCTATATGCTGTTGAGAATGACTCCTTCGTTCCCTGCAGCAGATAAACTCCGATTCTCAGGCTCAGATTATATCGATTCTTCGTTGTTTCGCGGAGCAGCTTCCGATAATCCCGAATCCGGAGCTCCAATTCCTCCCTGCTCTGATAGGTCAGAAGAACTGCAAAACGATCTGCCATTCTGTGTCCGCAATACTCATGCTCCCGGAAGATTTCCTTCCAGATCCGATCCATGTTCTGAAGGATCCGATCTCCTTCTTCACTTCCGTACATATCGTTAATCATCTTGAACCGGTTCAGGTCCAACGATAGTAGTGCAAATGACACATTGGGGCAGCCACTAACTGTCTCTTCATAGTCCTTCTGGAATTTTGCAAACGTATCACCACCGGTTACCGGATCTACATATGCCAGGGTCTTTAACTCTGCCTGCTTCTTTCTGTACTGATTCACAAGCAGCAGGATCATAGCAATAAAGATACCCGCCAGCACCACGACCAGAATGATCGTATTCCGTACCACAACATTCATCTGTGTATCTACCACACTCACCGGAACAACCGTCATCAGATACCAGTTATTGACAGATAACGGATAGCAGTACAGATACTTGTCTACTTTATTTCGGAACACAATCCTTCCTGCCTCTCGTTGTTCTATCAGCTGACGCAGTTCATTTGCCGTCGTTGCATTCTTTCCATCCGCTTCTTCAATAGAAGTAAAAATATTTTCCATATTCTGGAAAGAAGTTGCGTGCGAAGAATCCACTACGGTATCTCCCTTCGCATCTACCATATAGGAGTATCCTTCGCCGTGAAAGGATGGAGTCTCCATCGTAGCTCTGAAATTTCTCGTATTATACGTTGCATAAAGAACGCCGATCACCTCACCGGTTTTCTCATCATGAATCGGTGTTGCATATACATTCACATAGTCCTTCGCCACCCGATCCAATGTAATTCTTCCGGATAATACACTTTCTCCGTTCCATGCCCTCTGATAAAATTCCTGATCCTTTATATCCATGATCTCGCCTCTGGTTGAATATGCCCTCCCATCTTCCAGGGCGACTCCCATACCGCGTAATCCATTCTCTTCTACAATTGGCTGCAATTGTGTATGTACACTTTTCAATATAGCATCCGGTTCTGCATCTATATCGATTTCCATAACATGCGACAGATCCGAGAGCATATCCTGCTTCCGCTGAATCTCGGTTTCAATCGCCATCGCCTCCTGTGAAGACACCTCTTCCAGCGTCCGAAAGACCTCCCGTTCAAAATTCTCATTCAGATTGTCAATATAAAACAGTACTGATACGACCAATATCACTGTCAACAATACCAGTGACAGCCATAGTTGCATCATTGAATTCCGTTTCATTCCGTCACCTCACCTATAACTCCGAATATGCAAAACGATACTTAATATCATTGTATCGGTTCTTTTCTATATTTTCAACCGATTTTTGCATATTCGGAGTTATTCGGAGTTATTTTAAGCTATTTCCGTTAACCAAGTGTCACATCCAGAATCATCATAATTGAGAACCCCGCTGCAAACATCAGTGTTCCAATATTGGAATGCTTTCCTTCTGCCATTTCCGGTATCAGCTCTTCAACCACAACATATAACATTGCTCCGGCTGCAAAGCTTAAGAAATATGGCAATACCGGCACCAAGATAGATGACAACAAGATTGTGATCAAGGCAGCAACCGGTTCTACCGCTCCAGATGCTATCCCATATAAGCACGCTTTTCTCCGACTCATTCCCTGGCTTCGCAATGGCATAGACACAATCGCTCCTTCCGGGAAATTCTGAATTGCAATTCCAAGTGACAATGCCAGTGCCCCAAGCATTGTAATCTCTGACTGTTCGGCTAACAATCCGGCATAAACCACACCAACAGCCATTCCTTCCGGAATATTGTGAATGGTCACCGCCAAAACCAGCTTGGTTGTATTCTTCAGATTACTCTTAGGTCCTTCCGGTTCATCACTATTCATATGCAGATGTGGCGTAACTGTATCCAGAAATAACAGGAACAAAATACCTAGCCAGAATCCAACTGCTGCTGGAACAAATGCCATTTTTCCCATAGCTTCTGACTGATTGATTGACGGAATGATCAGACTCCAGACAGAGGCCGCCACCATAACACCAGCAGCAAATCCTGTCAGTGCCTTCCGAACCTGATCATTCATTTCCCTTTTCATAAACAACACACACAATGCTCCTAACGAAGTTCCTAAAAACGGAATCAATAATCCCTTTGCAATATTTAAGTACATAATTTATACCTTTTAACCCTTTCCGACATACTTAATATGCCCCTGTAGCTTCACATGCCATGGCATAATATGATTCATCTGCATTTTAACAGATTAGATTTCAAAAATCCATCCTTTTAGTTAGTTTTGACTAATTTTATACGTTTTATTTATATGCCTTACTCCTATTTCGGATTTTATCCTATTTACTGTTTATTTATACTATTCTATTTTCGGATATTTTCCGTATCGTTATATTTTCAATCGTTTATACTTATTTATAAAGGAGTTGAAACTATGAACGAAAATTACATTCGGGAACGCATCTTTGAATTAATCGATGCCTCCGATATCTCTGCCTCCCATTTATGTGAGGAATTACATCTGAATAAAGGATATTTCGCAGATGTCCGCAGAGAAAAACAGGGTGTCCCTTATGATATTCTGGTTCGTATTTGCGATTACTTTGGCATATCACTTTCTACCTTCTTTGACCGTGAATATTCACTCAAGGATTCCTACCGTGAGATTAATATCCTATGTCAGAAAATTCCGGAAGATCAGTTAGAAACCGTAATCATTCCTATTCTGAAAAAGTTTGCGGAACAGACAGCTTCTACGACTGTTTCCCATGATTCTTCAACCGAACATCCAGAATCAAAATAAGAATACTGATTCCGGCTGCTATACCGGCAGTCACCGGAACTGTATTGTCTCCGGTCTGAACCGCCTTTACGGATACCGGAGTTTTTTGAGTTGCTGTCGTTGATGCCATTTCTTTTTCTGTTGTGGTAATGCCGCCGCCTTCCGTTGTCGTAGTTGTGTTTCTGTCTTCAGTCGTAGTCATTCCACCGTTTTCAGTCGTCGTTGTTCCGCCGCTCTCGGTTGTAGTCGTTCCTCTGTTTTCAGTCGTCGTTGTTCCGCCGCTCTCGGTTGTAGTCGTTCCTCTGTCTTCAGTCGTCGTTGTTCCGCCGCTCTCGGTTGTAGTCGTTCCTCTGTCTTCGGTCGTCGTTGTTCCGCCGCTTTCGGTTGTCGTTGTTCCGCCTTTCTCGGTCGTAGTCGTTCCTCTGTCTTCAGTCGTCGTTGTTCCGCCGCTTTCGGTCGTCGTTGTTCCGCCACTTTCGGTCGTCGTCCCCGGTTCCTTCGGGTGGTATGGATAAAAATGAGCTTCTGATTCTGTATGCAGAGAAGCTGCGATGACACCGCCCTCATGGCGTCCACCTACTACACTTACATGTGCATCCGGTGCTATCAGATGCCCATTTAGATTACAATATGTCAATTCAGATACATTCGGATAATTCCAGATTAAATTCATTCCCTGCAGATAATACTGCCCTCCGGTAGATGCACTGCCTTCGCTGTGTGCGATTGCATATTCCTTAAACTGCTGATCCAACGTCTTTCCATTCAGCCATATCATCTGTGCATTTATATTACCTGCGCCACTTCCTGTAAAAGAAACTATATAACTCGCTTTCATCAATTCGTCAATCGTGATATTCTCCAGTGTGATTTTCTGAATCTGTGCCAATGACTCGGAAACTGTTACACTGGTCGCTTTCTTAAAATCAATCTTCACCTCACCTGCTTCATAAATATATGCATCCCTATTACCGGATGCTGCCATTGCCGCCGATTCGGTTCTGACCGCCTGCATAGCAGTTCCTACATTAATATAATCCGGATTACAGAACAGTACATTATCCTTGGTATTGTTTTCTCCTTCATTATAGAACAGATATCCTGGCACGGATGTATCTACCGTGCCATAATAAACAACCCGTTTCTCCTGTAGATATTCTGTGCCTGGAAATGGGGCATTCATATATCCTAAGCCTTTTATATGGTTTATATAGGATGGTGCCACCATAATATTTCCAAAGCCGGATGCTGTAAAATCCAATTCGCCACCTACAATGATTGCTCCGGACGTATGTGCCACTGCATTTCCACTCATATTCCCATTAACAAAATAACTATAATTTCCAAGAATATGTGCGATAGAATAATCGCTTCCGAATCGATCTTCTGTAGATATCATAGAATCTGCAAGAAATATTCCTGTACTTAAATTAAAGACCAGTACAGATATTACGACTGATATAAGAAACAGTCGTTTCACCAGCATTGAAATTTTCATTCTATGCTCCTTTAGCTTTTCTTTACATTATAATAAATGTCGAATAGCCTGTACTTAAGTGTCTTTTTTTAGATTTTTTAGTTTTTCAAGCTCACACGTAATGATAAAACACACTTTATGAGTATTATCGATTAATTAAACACAAAAAAATGAGATAACCAAACTATCTCATTCTTACTTTCTAATTACTGTAACGACCCAGAAGGGACTCGAACCCTCGACCTTCGCCGTGACAGGGCGACGCTCTAACCAACTGAGCCACTGGGCCATATATATTTAATATATAAATCTAATTCCCAAAAGAGTGGACCCTCAGGGACTCGAACCCTGGACCGATCGGTTATGAGCCGATTGCTCTAACCAACTGAGCTAAAGGTCCATTTCACGAGTCTCAAAACCCGTACTATTCATATTTATGAAAAAAAGCCGATAAACGGACTCGAACCGTTAACCTGCTGATTACAAATCAGCTGCTCTGCCAATTGAGCCATATCGGCATAAACAAAAACTCCCCGAGTAGGGCTCGAACCTACAACCCTTCGGTTAACAGCCGAATGCTCTACCATTGAGCTATCGAGGATTATATATGAGGTGCATATTCTTCAACCATGCTATCCGCATGTCCGATTCATCATGCTTCATCTCGTCTCCACTACGTTTCGACTCGATGTATGACATTCGTCATATACTCGCTCTGCCTGTCAGATATATGAATGCAAGCATTCATATCTGCCATTCATAGCTCGTGCATGATTCATGTACCTTCAAAACATCATACAAAAAGTTTCTTTCCAATCATTTCTCCATTCTCTGGTCAAGCCCTCGACCTATTAGTACTTCTCAGCTCCATGCATTGCTACACTTCCACCCGAAGCCTATCAACCTCGTCGTCTTCAAGGGGTCTTACT
>Ga0129311_1002061_pt1 | contig 12856 bp, 11 predicted proteins | sample Go1ome_FD_94435 | JGI IMG/M metagenome (GOLD analysis project Ga0129311, IMG submission 94435) | Western lowland gorrila individual fecal microbial communities from Wisconsin, USA - Go1022B metagenome | ecosystem: Host-associated > Mammals > Digestive system > Large intestine > Fecal | place... | reverse complement strand
GCTTGCCCCGGGTTCTGTGGAGCATGGAAGCAACCTTGCTCTGGCTGAATCCGGTGATTTTCCCGATGGCTTCCACGGAATCCATATACCAGTAGCGGCACAGGAATACATTCCGTTCCGTCTCCGGCAGACCGGATAGAAAGTGATTGAGCACCCTCGTCAGCTCCCGCTGGGAGAGTTCCGCTTCCAGGGTGTCGGGGGCAACGCATTCCCCCAATTCTTCCAGCGCCAGAATCATCTCCTTGCCGCCCCGCTTCTGGGCGCTGCGCTTGCGCCAGCGGTCGATGGAAATGTGCCGGGTGATTTTGCCCAGAAAGGCATTGAGGAAATTCGGCTTCCGGGGCGGGATGGTATTCCATGCCGCCAGGTATGTATCGCTGACGCTCTCCTCGGTGTCTTCCGGGTTGGATAAAATGTTGTAGGCAATGCTGTAGCAGTATGCGCCGTACTTCTTGTCTACTTCTGCAATGGCCTGCTCCGAGCGGTCAAAGAACAGCGCCACAATTCCCTGGTCCTCCAAGGAATCACCTCCTGTTATATGTCCTTCACTGATATAGGCGTAAAATGGGAGGGGAATATTGCATAGGAAGCGTAAATTTCTAAAAATATTTTACCACCGGGGAGGCGGAGCGGTCAAGGTGTGGAAATTATACAGACATCCCCCAAAAGTCCGGGGAGAAAAATCTGATACTACACGGAAAGGTGTTGCGATTGTTCAAGTTTTGGAATATAATAATACTGCTGAACATGGAGGTATAAAGATGGAATTTATGTCTGCAAGAGAAGCAGCGGATCGGTGGGGAATCTCGCAAAGGCGGGTTGCCGTTCTCTGCTCTGAAAATAGAATTGATAATGCGTCTATGGTTGGAAATATGTGGATTATTCCCACAACCGCCGAGAAGCCCTTCGATGCAAGAAGCAGCCGCTATACAAAAAGCAGCAGCAAGAAGGTAAAACCGTTTTTGAAATGGGCTGGTGGTAAAGGGCAACTGTTGGACGAAATAGAAAAATACTATCCCTTTGAAAACGGTAAAATAAAGAAATATGCGGAGCCTTTTGTGGGCGGTGGTGCAGTACTGTTTGACATATTGAGTAAATATGAATTACAGGCTGTATATATCAGTGATATTAACGATGAGTTGATTAACACCTACCGGGTAATTCGGGATGATATTGATGCGCTGATTGCCATGCTCACTGTGATGCAGCGTGAGTTTTTGCCGGCGGATACGGAACAGCGAAAAATCTGTTATCTCTCCAAACGGGAACGGTTCAACGCCTTGAAGGTTAACGGTGATGAAAATATCAATATTGAAAAAGCAGCGCTTATGATTTTCTTGAATAAAACCTGCTTTAACGGATTATTTCGAGTGAATAAAAAGGGTATGTTCAACGTTCCAATGGGTTCTTACAAGAATCCTGTAATATGTGACGAGGAGAATCTGCGAGCTGTTTCCAGAAAATTGCAAAAAGTGACGATTGTACAAGGAGATTACAGCGCAGCGGCGGACTTTATCGATGACAGCACCTTTGTCTATTTCGATCCTCCGTATCGTCCTATTTCTGAAACTGCGAGCTTCACGGCATACACAGAGAATCTGTTCAGCGATGAGGAGCAGATTGCGCTTGCACAGTTTGTGGACGAAATGCACCAAAAGGGTGCAATGGTGGTTGTCAGCAATTCCGACCCTAAGAACTCCAACGCTGAGGACAATTTTTTTGATAATATCTATTCCGCACATAAAATTAAGCGGGTGGAGGCAACCCGTATGATTAACTGCCGCAGCGACGCAAGAGGGAAGATCAAAGAACTTCTAATTTCAAATTTTTAAGGGAGAACGGTATGGAAGTCAGAGAGGGTACACAGCTTATCGAACGGGGTTCAAAGAAGGCAATTATTGAATTTGTTTTTGCCGACTATATCATTTATGTTTTTCAAGGAACCCTGTCCCAGTTTGACATTGTAATCAAGTACAAGAAGGATGGAAAACGGATTCGCACGCCCAAGCACATTCATTGGGTGGTGGATGTTTTGATGAAAATGCAGGGAAATGAAGCCCTTGCCAAACAGTATTTGGAGGCCATTCAAAACTGCTGGAATACCTGCACGCCCCTGCCCTGCAACGATTTTGACACATTAAAAGCGTTGATTGAACACGGCGAAGAGCAAATTGAGATAGAACGGTATCTTGGGTTAAATGCCTTTGGCGAATACGATGTGGAGTTTTTGTACGTTTTGATGGAGCTTTTGGCTGTACAGGAAAAAACGAACCGAGAAGATGCGTATATGTTCGGAAGAATTATCGAAGAACTGTTGGAAGCCGACCGGGATATTTTTAAGATTATCTCCACTGCCGGTTTTGGTGGAAGAGGGGGTTAATATGGCAAACAGAGATTTTAATACCTGGTTTTCAGGTTTGCGGGAGAGCATTGCGGATTACGGCTACTACATTGACTTTGAAAAAGTTCATCGCAACGTCAATGCCGTCCGTGTCGAGCTGCATATACTCAACTCATTGATTGGTTCTAAAAACATTCGAGAAGACTTCATAGCGTTAATCACGAAGTATCCTGAAACGCTGAAATGCATTCCTTTGCTGCTTGCGGTCAGAGCAAACGAGATTTACTGTCAGGATGAACACGGCGGCTATTTGTATCCGTTTAACGTTGGCAGTTGTCCGGCCGTTGAACATGAACGCTATGCCTATTTCATGGAACATACAGGTCTATTTGATTTGCTTGAAAACCACATTATCAATAATCTTGTAGATTATGTTACCGGTGTGGAAACAGGGCTTGATTCCAATGGTCGCAAAAATCGGGGCGGTCATTTAATGGAAAATCTGGTGGAAGCCTTTATTCAGCAAGCCGGATTTGTAAAAAATGAGAATTACTTTAAGGAAATGTACATCCACGAGATTGCCGAAAAATGGGGCGTAGACCTTTCTGCAATTTCCAATCAGGGCAAGATGGAAAAGCGATTTGATTACGTTGTTAAAACGCCATCCATGATATACGTTGTCGAAACAAATTTCTATGGTACCGCCGGAAGCAAGCTCAACGAAACCGCCCGCAGCTATAAAACGCTGGCGTTGGAAATAGACACCATTGACGCAGTCACGTTTGTCTGGTTCACAGACGGTAGGGGCTGGAACAGTGCCAGAAACAATCTGGAAGAAACATTTGATGCGATGGAACACATCTACAATATTCGGGATTTGGAAAACGGGATAATTTCCGAGGTTTTCAGATAATGCAGAAGAAAATTACAAAATGGGCGCCGGAAGACTTCGAGTTGGAAATGACAACCCATTGGTCTTTTCCAAAACGGGGAGATTGGGCAACTCATGATGCCAAGTGGCGGGGAAATTGGTCCCCTTACATTCCAAGAAATATTATACTTCGGTATTCCCAGGAAGGAGATCTGGTGCTTGATCAGTTTGCCGGTGGCGGCACAACACTGGTAGAAGCAAAGTTACTTAACCGCAATATCATTGGTGTCGATGTAAACGATGTGGCACTGGCACGCTGCAAGGAAAAAGTGGATTTTGAACATGAGGGAGCGGAGGGCAAGGTCTACATCCGCAAAGGGGATGCCCGCCATCTGGATTTTCTTCGGGATGATAGCATCGACCTTATTTGCACCCACCCGCCCTATGCAGATATTATTCGTTATAGCGAGGATATACCGGAAGATTTGTCACATTTGAAGATTCAGGATTTTCTTGAAGAAATGAAGCTGGTAGCAGCTGAAAGCTATCGTGTGCTCAAACCGGGAAAGTTTTGTGCCGTTTTAATGGGTGATACCCGCCAAAAGGGGCATATGATTCCCATGTCGTTTGAGGTAATGCGCATTTTTGAGAACTCTGGGTTCCGGCTGAAAGAGCTGATCATCAAGGAGCAGCATAACTGTAAGGCAACAGGATATTGGAAGACAAACAGCGTAAAATATAACTTTCTCTTGATAGCCCATGAGTACCTGTTTGTATTTAGAAAACAATAGTACAAGCGGCTATTCCAATCACACACACCGGCTCTGCTGAGGGACTCATCAGCAGAGCCATGATTTTTAGATAGCGTTGGGGAAATCGGGAATTGGCCTGTAACGCAAATGCGTTGCAATATACGAAGGCAACAGCAATGCATCTTCGGGTAAAGCAGTCAAAAGCGCAGCCCGCCGGTTATGGAATCGGCAGGCTGTGCTTTTTGGGTTTTGGGAGGATTCCGGAGGCGCAGGATTGCGGTCCGGTATCTCCCTGAGGCGGTTATATGGGTTTATCGGTCGATGGCCAGGTTTTGGATCCATTTGCCCTGGTGCAGGAAGATGTAGCCCAGCACGGCCTTGAGCATGTTGGTGCTCTGGCAAATCAGGTACAGCGGGAGGATAGCCATGCCGGTGAAGCGGCTGAGGCAATAGGCCAGGGGGACCATCACTGCCCAGACGAAGCCGCTGTCGAACAGGAAGGTGATATAGGTCTGGCCGCCGGAGCGCAGGATGAAATAGGCTGCATTGGCAAAGGCATCAAAGGCCATGAAGGCTGCCATAATCAGAATCAGCCGCCCGGCCAATGTGCGCACCTCATGGGAGGTGTTGTAGATATGGGGGAACACAGCGGAAAGCGCCGCCGTCAGGCCGCCAAAAAACACGCCTGCGGTTACGGAGATGGCAATCAGCTTCCGGCTGTAGTCCTTCACTTCCTCCTTGGGGGCGGAGGCGCCCAGCATCTGGCCCATCAGGATGCCGTCTGCCACGCCCATGGACATAAACACCACACTGGTCAGGTTAAACAGAGTGGAGGAAATGTTCAGCGCCGGAACTACATCCAGGCCGCAGGTGGAGTAGCACTGGTTCAGGAAGGTCATGCCGGTGGCCCAGGTCAGCTCATTGGCCAGCAGGGGCAATCCCTTGATGACAATGTTCCGCAGCAGCCCCGCCGGAACCCACATGGAGCGATAGGCCCCCACGATAAAGGCATTCCGCTCTTTGTGCTGATGGGTCCAGCCCGCTACAATGGCCAGCTCTGCAAAGCGGGAGATAACCGTAGCCAGGGCAGCGCCCTCCACGCCCATGGCCGGGGCGCCGAAGTGGCCGAAGATAAAGGCATAGTTCAGCACCAGGTTCACCAAGGTAGCCGCCACACCGGCCAGCATGGGAACCATGGTCTCGCCGGTCTCCTTCAGGGTGCCGGCATAGACGCTGGTCAGGGCAAAGGGAAGCAGACCGGGGAGCATCATTTTTAAGTATGCCTCACCGTAGCCCAGGATGGCGGCTGCGTCCTCCGGGTTGCCGTCGCCGGTGAGGAACAGGGAAATCAGCGGGGTATCCGCCGCAAAGAACAGCCCAGTGCCCACCAGGCCCAGGAAGGTGCAAATTATAAACTTCACCCGGAAGGTATGCCGGATGCCCTCCGTATCCCCGGAGCCCTGGAACTGGGCGGTAAAGATGCCCGCACCGGCAGTGGCACCGAAGATGCACAGGTTGAACACGAACAGCAGCTGGTTCACAATGGAAACGCCGCTCATGGGCAGCGTGCCCACCTGGCCTACCATGATATTATCCAGCAGGGAAACGAAGTTGGTAATGCCGTTCTGAATGATAATGGGAATGACAATGGTGATGACTCGTTTGTAAAACGCCTTGTCACCGATATAACGATTTCGCATAGTTACCTCTCTTTCGTCAATGAAGCTCAAGGTTGGATTCTATCATGGTTCTCAGGGAAATGCAAGTGCTTTTGACGACATAATATGTGCTCTTTTTGACAATTTGATATACCTTTGTGCTGACATCCCCCCTGGGGCGAAAACCAGTTGAAGGGAGCCGGGAAATCTGATACAATAAAGCCGCACCCTTAACCCCAAAAGGAGCGATTGGAATGAAACAGCGAATTCGGAATTTAGAAGGATACCAAAAGGCCATTTTGCTTGCCATGGCAGCAATGGTGCTGGTATTTTCGGCGGTTTACCTCTTGACAGTCCGGCGGGTAGGGTATCTGTACCAGGGTGCCATTCTGGTTCCCACCCAGGAGGACGGTGCCACAGTGTACACCGGCTCCATCCGGAACACTGCGGCCCAATTTCGGGTAACGGAAAATCAGGTAACATTCCGGTATGGAGACATCCAATACGGCCCCTATACCATGGAAAGTGACCCCACGGCCGTTCCCAGTCAGCAGGACGCCGGAGAAGGCTTTGTAGGCATTGAAATCCGGGACAAGGGGAAGATGCTATTCCGGGGCGGTGTGCGGGCGCTACAGGATTACTGTTTTTTCATCCATTCCGACGGCAGCAGCGATTTTCTCAGCATTTATGAGGATGGAGTCACCGGCGTGGCATACAATGCAGAAACCGGCGAAGTGTATGACCGCATGGCCCCCACCCTCCGGGACATTTACGCCCTGCTCACCAACCCGCCCCTGACCCACAAGGGGGAAGGCATGGCCTGGCTTGCCGGTGTGGTGATGTGCATTGTGAATGCGGTGACGCTGCTGTTTGCCGATGAGCTGTTTTATTGGAAGATGTCCTTCCTGGTGCGCAATGCGCAGGGCGCTGAGCCCTCCGACTGGGCGTTGGGCCAGCGCTTCATCGGCTGGGCCGCCCTGGGGATTCTGGCACTGGTGGTATTCGTGCTGGGGTTACAATAGGGCCGGGAATCCCTCCAAATCTGTGTTTCCAATTTGTTTTCAATTTTGTGAAGTACCGTTCAAAACCCCATGGTATTTTGATTTCAGGAAGGGATGCGGAAGCCGTGAGCCGCCCCTTTCCAAAGCCCCCCAAAACTCCTCTTTTCTATCTCTTTTCTTTCTAACGAAATCCCCGCCGCCTTGGGCAGCGGGGATTTTGCCGACTCAAAGAGACCGCCCGGGACAAAAGCTGCCCAAAAGCCGTCAAGAACCGGACTTGTAACTTGGGATGCGGTGTGGTATGATGGCCCGGAAAAAGGAGGCGGATTTTTTGGTTATCAAAAACAGAACTGCGGGATATTCTGCCATTCAGAGCTTCTTCTGGATGGGCTATGCGGGGATAATGGGCTTTGTCAGCCTGTATTTGCTCCACGCCGGATTCGACAATGCCCAGGTGGGGCTGCTGATTGCGGCGGCGGGACTGCTCTCCGCCCTGCTCCAGCCGGTGGTGGCTGCCTATGCCGACCGGCCGGGGAGCATTCCGCTGAAATGGCTGATTGCATTGGCCGGGGGCCTCAATCTGGTCTGCGCCCTGGTTATGGGGGTTGCCGGGCAGAACAAATACATTGCCGGTGGGTGCTACGGCATGTGCATGGTGCTGCTTCAGCTGAGCACTCCCCTGGTGAATTCCCTGGGTATCGCCACGGTAAACGGCGGCGAGAAGATGAATTTCAGCCTTGCCCGGGGCTTTGGCTCCCTGGGCTACGGCGTGGCAGTTTACGGAATCGGCGTCCTCACCCGGCGCTATGGGGCACCGGCGGTGCCGGTATGCATCGGGGCCGGGCTGGTAGGGCTGCTGCTGGCCACGGCGGACTACCGGAGGACTGCCAATCCCCCCAGGCAGGAGAAGCCCGCTGCCGGTACCCGGGGCGGCTTTCTGGGGCGGTATCCCCGGTTTTGCTGCCTGCTGGTGGGGCTGGTGCTGATTTTCATCAGCCATGCCGTGCTGAACAGCTTTACCTACCAAATTGTCCTGGACCGGGGCGGCGACAGCCAGAGCATGGGCACCGCCATGGCCCTGGCCTCCCTGATAGAGCTTCCGGTAATGTTCCTCTTCGGATGGATGATGCAGAAGGTGCGCTGCGACCTGTGGTTCCGCATCTCCGGCCTTTTCTTCCTGCTGAAAACCCTGGGCACCTGGCTGTGCACGGATATGACAGGCTTTTATGCCGTGCAGCTGTTTCAGATGGGGGGCTTTGCCCTGATTACCGTCAGCTCCGTATTTTATGTCAACTCCATCATGGCCCCGGGGGATGCGGTAAAGGGGCAAGCCTGCTACACCATGACCATGACCCTGGGCAATGTGCTGGGGGCCATAGCCGCCGGGCAGATTCTGGATACCCTGGGCGTACAGCCCATGCTTCTCGCCGCCACCCTCTGTGCCCTGGTGGGCGCAGGGATTATGCTGCTGTGCACCCAGAAGGTGACATAGGCCCTCAAACCCACGCAAATACCCCTGCCAAGGAAGGCGGGTGTCCGTAACACAGTAATTCTATGAATTATCTATTACGGCATCTGTCTTGCAGGGTTGGTAACACGAAAATAGGCGATACCCGGTCTTTTCGACTGGGTATCGCTTATTTTTTATGAAATGAAATGTGTATCTCGATGAGTATATTTTAGATTTCATATCGTAGTTTGAAATGCCACTGAGTTTTTGATAGTGATCACTTAAAAGGGTATTCTGATATAGGCTTCATGGTGATCTCCAGGTGTTCATAAAAAGCGATAATGGATATTGCTTCTTTTTCTGAGATAGGCTCCAATGTAATATCCTGTCCAGTCAAATCCGGGCTGCGAAACCACGGATTATCAGGACTTTTATCCACATCGTAGCGCAAATACTCGATTAACTCAGCCTGATCGCCTTTCAACTGATAATAGCGATATGTTTTATTAACCGGACCATAGTGCTGGACTGCTTCAATAATACCATTCTGGCACGGGGCGATACTGCCATCACTCACCATTCTGTAAGGACGAACCCCACCATCAACCATGGTATAGATTGTAACGCGTCCATCTTCGCTCCAAATCAGTTCATCTATGCCATCATCATTCAGATCCTGAATATTATATTTCCAACGGGGCCACTGTTCTTCTGGAGAAGTTAAGCGCAATAGGATTTTCTCTTCGTAATTGTTGAATTCCTCAACATAGTTTTCATTTCTTTCAGAGAACTGTACTTTCTCATTCAGGGGATATTCTGTCAGAGGCAGGAAGGTGATCGGTACTCGTACAAAGGAGTTCATAATGCTTTCGAATTTTTCCTTCGTGATAACCTCGTACTTGTTCCAAGACTCCATATCACCCTTTTGGTATTCTCCCTCTGGATGACCGGGAACATATTTCAAGTTTGCAACACCATTCATAGTCCCGTTATCGGCATGGGTAAAGAAATAATTGGTGCCCCAGGGTACCAGAACATAACCGACTGTCTGATTCTCGCAAGGGAATAGAATCGCAGCCGCATCGGCAAACTGCTCTGTTTCTCCATCTACTTCCCAGTAAATTGCTAAGCAGTAGCCATCACGACCAATCAGCAGATCGTCCACACCATTTCCATCAATGTCATAAAAAGCAAACCCTAAATCATTTACTTCTTCGTAGGTTCTACCTTCGATGGCTTGCCGAACCCATGCAGAAAAATCTCCTTTCTTCAAGGAATCTTTCCACTGGGCTTCCATTTTGAGCCATTCCTGATGTTCTAACTCATCTAATCTCTGAATTTCATTTTTCGCAGATTGCCACTCGTCTGGCGAAAGTGTATGAGGAACAATGGAGAAATCAAATAGGTCTGCAACCATTTCCATGGTTTCTTTTGTCATAGTAGAGATACCCACATGGGGATCAAAATGTACGCAGAATGTGCCGTTTTTGCGCTCTGCTATGATCAATGCATCATCTTCACCCAACGCCAAAAGTGCGGTTTCTCCATCGGGCATTGTATATATCCACTCTTGGAAGCTATCTAGATTTTCAACGCAAATATAATAATATTTGAAATATCCTTTTTGGTAATACTGGAAGTCAGCGTGGATGGTGTAAGGCCACTTCAACAGTTCGTTGTCTGGTTCAATATTTACGCGGATATCAAAGGTTCCCTCCGGGTGGAAAATACCACCTTGATACTTTATTTCAGCATAAGGTTGGGACTTACAAACACCGGGAAGATGCAAGGATTCCAGCAGAACATATCCTTGATTATAGCTTACATCAATACCATCGCTTAGCATTTTCAAGCCGTATTTTTGTGCAATCTCCTGCATTTTTTCTGTATTGGTTATATTATCTTCACTCGTGGAGTCGATATAGTCCCTGAATTCCTTCACCGCTTGTTGATTTGGACTGTCGGAATAACCTTGTACAGATAGAACTTCAATAGTTTTCTCTTTTGCCTCAATAACTTCCCAGTTGGGACCATAGTGTTCTGGCTCTGTTACAGAGTACTCACCGAGCTTCATATCATGCAAGTTCAACACATAAACGACAGCACAGCCCACCAAAAGTAGCGTCAGCGCAATCACAGCGGCAATCAACCATATCTTCCGTGTGGACAGACGCTTGATCTGTGCTTTCTGCTTACCCTGACGGAATTCCTCCGCACTGATCACATAGGAATCCTTTACGCTTCCAAAGCCAACCAGCAAATCCATTGTTTTCATACATATCCCTCCTCGCTGAGCTTCTTCCGTAGTTTCCCACGCAGCCGATGGAGCATGGATGTCACCTTGCTCTGACTGAAACCGGAAACCTCAGAAATGATCTGAATGGAATCCAGATACCAGTACCGGCACAGGAACACATTCCGTTCTGTCTCCGGCAGGGAAGACAGGAACGCATTAAGAACCCGTGTCAATTCCTTTTTCGCCAGTTCGGTTTCTACATTGCGGGTGTCTACGCATTCTTCCAGTTCCTCCAATGCGAGAATGATTTCCCTACCGCCCCGCTTTTTTGCACTGAGCTTGCGCCAGCGGTCAATGGAAATATGCCGGGTCATTTTGGCAAGAAAAGCGTTCAGAAAGTTGGGACACCTGGGCGGAATCGTATTCCACGCCGCCAGATATGTATCGCTGACGCTTTCCTCCGAATCTTTCCGGTTGGAGAGAATGTTGTAGGCAATGCTGTAGCAGTACCCGCCGTACTTTTTGTCTGTTTCTTCAATGGCCTGTTCAGACCGCTCAAAGAACAAGGCAATGATACCCTGATCCTCCAAGGAATCACCTCCAGTGTTTTTTCGTTTCACTTATATAGGCGTAAAAAGAGAGGAAGATATTGCATGGGATTTGAAAAATTTTGTGAGAGTATTTTACCACCGAAGCGCAGGTTCTTCAAGCATGCTTCACCATAGAAGATCGGCAGTCAAGAGAAACGGGACACCTGAAGTCCCTTAGGATACTAAGGGCGCACTTCTATACGGGTATTCCCCGTATGTGCGCTCTGGGAGACCGAACAGCCCGGACACCGGAATATCCGGGCTGTTTTGCGTCACTATGTTCCGAACAAGGGACTGCACCCCTTGCGCCGCTATGCGGCTATCCTTGCAGACTTGGTCAGCAGAAACGGTTTTGCAAACCATTCCCTCTGACCAAGTTTTTATATCGTAAATCTGACCGTCAGTAAATTCTATGCCCGTGACACCAGCCGTAAAATCCGGGCTGTCAACAAAGCGAAGGGCGAACGGGGTGTTCCGCTGACCACCAATGTTCCCTATGTGGGGCATTGAGGAGCTTGACCCCTATGCCCTGAGAGAACTGGTGAAGGCAATCTATGTGGATGCTCCGGTGAAAGTCAACGGCAAGCGCACCCAGCATATCCACATCCAGTATGACGGTATTGGATTCATCCCTCTGGACGAACTTCTGAAAGAAGAAACGGCGTGACCGAAGCCACGCCGTCCCTCGAAAACCAACGGTTTTCAGATTTTTGAATTTAACTGTCTTACGAACCCCCCGCTAACCGGCAGGGGTATTTCCATATCCGAAAAATATTACAGCTCTTCCAGCAGGCACACTGCGTGGCAGCACATGCCCTCGCCGCTGCCGGTGAAGCCCAGGTGCTCTTCGGTGGTTGCCTTTACATTCACCCGCTCCGCCGGAAGTTCCAGTGTCCGGGCAATGTTCTGCGTCATCTGGGGAATATAGTCCTTCAGCTTCGGTTTTTGGGCAATCATGGTCACATCGATGTTGCCCACCCGATAACCGGCAGCGGTGAGCTTCTGCCCCACTGCCTCCAGCAGCTTCCGGGAGTCCGCCCCCTTATAAGCCGGGTCCGTATCGGGAAAATGGTAGCCGATGTCCCGCAGGGCGGCTGCCCCCAGCAGCGCATCCATCACCGCATGGAGCAGCACATCCGCATCGGAGTGCCCCTCCAGCCCCAGCCCATAGGGAATCTTCACGCCGCCCAAAATCAAGTCCCGCCCGCTCACCAGCCGGTGAACGTCGTAGCCGTGGCCAATTCTCATTGCATTTCCTCCAGAAGCATTTCTGCAATTTTCAAATCCATGGGGGTGGTGACCTTGAGATTCCGCTCGTCACCTTCCACAATTTTCACCTTCATGCCCAGCCGCTCCACCGCAGAGCAGTCGTCGGTGACGGCGGCATTTTCTTCCTGGGCCTTCTTCAGTGCCCCCCGCAGCAGGTCGAAATCAAACACCTGGGGGGTCTGCACCCCTTGCAGGGTGGCTCGCTCCGGGGTCTTTTCCACCAGGCCCCCCACGACCACCTTGATGGTGTCCTTCACCGGCACCGCCGGGGCCGCTGCGCCATAGCTGTTGGCGGCCCGCACCGTGCGGTCAATCACCGCCTCGGTAATCAGGGGTCTGGCCCCGTCGTGGATGGCAGCCAGCTCCACATTTTTAGACAGGGCATTCAGCCCCAACCCCACGGATTCCTGGCGGCTGCTGCCCCCGGCAACCACCGCCCGCACCTTGTCCATTCCGGCACACAGGGCGGAAATGGGGCGAATCAAATCCGGCCGGGTGACAATCACGATTTCTGCGATGGCATCGCAGCCTTGAAAGGCGGCAACCGTCCGGGCAACCATGGGCTTCCCCCCCAAGGGGGCCATCACCTTGTCGATGCCCCCCATCCGGGAGGCAGACCCGGCTGCCACAATCACTGCGCCGCAGCGTTTCAGGGGCAGCGCCTTCCGCCCCCATTTCGTCAGCTTCT
>Ga0129311_1002059_pt1 | contig 12876 bp, 11 predicted proteins | sample Go1ome_FD_94435 | JGI IMG/M metagenome (GOLD analysis project Ga0129311, IMG submission 94435) | Western lowland gorrila individual fecal microbial communities from Wisconsin, USA - Go1022B metagenome | ecosystem: Host-associated > Mammals > Digestive system > Large intestine > Fecal | place... | reverse complement strand
TCCCAGCTCCTTGGCTCGTTTTAACAGATTGTAATGTCCCTCATGGAACATATCGAAAGTACCGTAAGTAATAACCTTTTTCATCGATTGTTCTGCTTTCATTTTGCATTATAAGTCAAATTATATTTTACTCTATCTGGCGCAAAAAGTCCACCCTTTGAGAAGGGTGGATAGCCATTAAATATACAACTATTTTGACAAACCGTCATTCGTTTGGCGTCATTCGTTTTTCAAAAAGAGGTCTGCATTTTTAATCTTTCTTTATAACGTTCCCATGCAGTTACACCCATACACTGATGAAATTCTCCAGAAGAAATCAAGTTTTCAAAATCATCAAAAGTAAAGATATGCACTTCTATTTTTTCTAAAGCATCTAACTGTTGACCTTTATTAGCAACACAATCTGCTTGATATAAAAAAACTTTTTCTGTTGTTGATCCAACAGACAAATGATACCAGCCCAGATATTCTAACTTTTCAACAGCATAACCTGTTTCCTCTAACACTTCCCTCTTTGCTGCTTCATATGGGTCTTCATTCTTCTCTACCGTCCCCGCAGGGATTTCATATTCCCACTCTTTCAACGTGTGTCTATATTGTCGTAGTAAAAGTACTAAGCCATCTTTAATACATAATACCGCTGCACAATTTTTTATCTGTACATAAGAGTACGGGTATTCCTTACCTTTTTCCAAAATAGTATCGCAAATAATATCAAATCGCCCCACATGCTCAGTACTACTGTTAATCACATTATATTCATCAGATTTTTTGCTCAAGATGAAAAATCTCCCTCAATTTTATAGCGACACACATATCGCTCCCACAATAATTAGAGCAACACCTATGTTTTTCTTTATAGTAATCTTTTCTTTCAAAACAAGATACGATAACAGCATTGTCCAGATATATGTAATTGCGGTCAGTGGAAGCACTATCGAATAATCCAAGTATCTCAGTATATAAATATTCAGCACTGCAGATGTAAGATAAAGCAGACCGCCTATATACAAATTGATATTCTTTATAAGTCCTAAAAGACCTTCTATTCCTGAGGCTCTTTTAAGGAACAATGATGCAACAGAACCAATCATAGTCATTACTACAAGAAGTGTAAAGTATATTGTCATTCTTCGTCACCTCCCGCAATACAGATTACTCCGGACATTATCACAAGAACCCCTACAACCTTAAGTGCTGTTATCGTTTCATCTAGAAATACAAATCCCAACACAATGCTAAGAGCATAATTCAAACTCAATATTGGTTGTAACACAGAAAGCTTTCCAAATTTATAAGCTATAATCATGATCAATGCTCCGGCTCCATAAAAAACAAAGCCTAAAAACATAATCACAAGTCCCTGCGCGGCTGACAGTTTCCATAAAAGCTGTCCTATGCATGCGCATATAGACGAGCATATCATCAAAATAATACCCTTTTTGTTTCTTTTTAATGATTCGAGCACTACGCTATTCCCCTTTCCGGAAGAAATGTGCTTCCAGCATATGACACCAACAATGATATATTGGCAAATGCATTTCCTGAATCTTGTACGTTTCTTTCTCTGGCACTATCACAGCTACATCTGCAACTTTTGCCAGTTCACCACCTGAATTACCGGTAAGTCCTATTACTTTTAATCCCATTGCTCTCGCTACAACAGTAGCGCTGAGCACATTCTTACTATTTCCGGATGTAGATATTCCAAGGAACACATCTCCCGCTTTTCCGTAGCCATATAATTGTTGAGCAAACACACCCAAACCATCTACATCGTTAAGATATGCAGTAGTAAGAGCCTCGTGTGCAACCAGTGGAATAGCCATTAAAGGTTGTTCAAGATTTCTTGCCAGCACTGGTCCGCGTATAGAATCAACCGCAATAAGTTTTTCAGCAAATTTCTCTGGAATCGGTCTTGGAACCTGGAATCTCTTCATCAATTCCCCTGCTATATGCTCGCTATCCGCCGCAGATCCACCATTTCCTGCAATGAGTAGTTTACCACCGTTTTCATATGCGGTCTCCATTATCAAGTATCCATCAATTATGTCCTGTTTAATTGGTACTAACGCCGGATATCTTTCTATCAATTCCTCTATATAAATTTCATTTTGCCGCTCCATCAAATCTCCTTCTGAACAAAATCAAGTAAAGAATCAACCGTTAAATCCTGTCCATAATCATTCTTACCAATCAATGCAGTTTTACAACCAGCCGTCTTACCTGCTTTAATATCATTTTTGCCATCACCTATCATCCAACTCTCTGACAATTCAATATTGAACTTCTCTGCTGCTTTTATAAGCATTCCCGGTTTGGGTTTTCTACACTCACAATCAATTTTAAGTTCAGGGATCTCTCCCTCAAATCCCTTGTCAGGATGATGTGGACAATAAAAGAGACCATCTATGTATGCACCTTCATTTCCCAGTAATGTTTCCATTTTTCTATGAATTTCTGCTAACTGTTCTCTAGTGACCTCACCTCTGGCAATCACCGGCTGATTCGTAACGACTATAGCTAAATATCCTGACTCATTAATCTTCTTTATCGCTTCTACGACCCCTGGAATAAGTCGGAATTCATTTATATGCTTAAGAAAACCCACATACTCATTAATGGTGCCATCCCGATCGATGAAAATTGCTTTTTGCTTATTTAAAAGATTACGCTTTTTAACAAATCCGCTCTGCCATTCATCGCAAACTTTCGCATAACGTTCTGGCGTCCCCATATCCTTAACATACTCAGGACTATCATATGCAACCATTTTTCCTGTTCCTGCAAGTGGTTTGAGAATTTGTCTGTCCAAATCCACTTTCATCGTATCCGGCCTGTTTTCAAGCACCTTAAGATTTAATATGTGTAATCCCGCATTAACTCTGTTGTTGTAGTACTCAGGTCTTTCATCTTCCCTGGCAAGCCAACGAACAACTCTATTTTCTTCGTCTGCAATTATTAAGCCACTGTCATATGGATGATTATTAGGATGTGTGAAAAGTGTTGCCCAAGCACCATGCTTTTGGTGATATTCAACCATCCTATTAAAGTCAACATTAAAAAGCGAATCAGCATTTAAAAGTAAAAAATCCTCTGTCAGAAGATGTTTTACTTCATAAAGAGCTCCAGCGTTACCCAGAGGTTCTTTTTCAAAATAGTATTCAATATTAACTCCAAATGACTTTCCTGTTGTTGGCGAGATCTTAGAACCATCTCCAAAGTAATCCATAATTACTTCCCCAAGGTGGCTAACAGTGATAATGATATTTGTAAATCCTTGCTCTCTAAGACAATCTATCTCATGCTCAAGCACTGGCTTGTCCGCAATCTTAATCATAGGCTTAGGAATATTATTTGCGACAGCTGAAATACGAGTTCCCTTTCCGCCTGCCATTATAACGCATTTCATAGCTATTTCTCCAAAACATAACTATCCATTTTACCGCCTTCAAGTTCTACCCCAAGACTGTACATAGTTACTAATATTGAATCTTCTAAATAATCAAAATCATGAGTAATATAAGGTCCGATTCTAAAGAAATCACCAGCCTTAAACACCTCTGTCTCTTCTTCGCCATTACGTCTAGCTGTTACACGACAACTTCCTTCGATAATGTAATAAGCTTCTGTATTTAGTTCGTGATAATGTCCACCTCTAAAAACACCGCCCTTTGAAGTAACAACATTAATTTGTGAAAATCCCTTATGAATAAGCTGAGTTAATGTTCCTCTTTCATCCTTATGTTCAAAATCAACTTTTAATCTTTCCATCAACATATTTGTTACTCCCTTTATCTTGTAAGGAAATTGCCTTTCTTTACACGTTCTCTCCAATAGTTTAGCAAATCTTCCATAGTCTGCTCATAAGAAATCTGAGGCTCCCAACCTGTATGCTCCTTAAACTTTCTGCAATCAGGCACCTGAAGATCAGCATCAATAGGGCGAAGTCTCTCTGGATCTGTTACAACTTTGATTTTGTCTTTTGCAGTTGAAAGAGATATAAGTGTATTCAAAGTATCCTCAACTTCACAAGTATATGAACCGCCAATGTTATAATACTCTCCAGGAATAGGATCCACTGTTACAAGCATATAATATGCTCTTACAGCATCTCGCACATCCGCATATGTTCTGAGAGATTTAAGATTACCAACCTTTACTTCCGGTTCGATTAATCCTGCTTCAATCATGGCAATCTGCTTAGCAAAAGTAGACTCGTGGAATACATCACCACGACGAGGGCCTGTATGAGTAAACATACGCGTTGTCATTACTGTCATACCATAAGCTTCTGCATAGTATCGACCAAGAAGATCTGTTCCAACCTTTGAGATTGCATAAGGTGACGCTGGATGAAAAGGGCACTCTTCATGGATACCAGTCTCCGGCTTCTTTTCAGGTGGAATCTTGCCAAATACTTCTGATGATGCACATACATGAATGACTGGCTTATATTCCTTATCCTGTTCCATAGACAATCTCACACTTTCCAGCAGTCTGCATGTTCCCAAAATGTTTGTATTTAACGTATCTACAGGTGCAGTAAAGCTAGTAAGCGGATAGCTCTGCGCTGCAAGGTGAAAAATATAATCAGGTTTAACCGACTGGATAACTGTAATAAGTGATACCTGATCATTAAGATCGGCGTATTCAAAGAAAACTCTGTCCTTATTATTAACCCTCTCAAGAAGATGTTCTACATTATCAAGAGGACTTCTCCATCTGCAGACGCCATATACATCCCAATCTGTGTTCTCCAGCAGGAAATCGCATAAATGAGATCCTACCATTCCTGTAATTCCGGTGATTAATGCTTTCATTTCTTTCTTCCTCCTAAATATTAGTCGTTGGCCTCTTCGGGATTAAATTCCTCAGCCTGGTAATAGATTATTTTTGTTCCTTCGTTTTCAAATTCGAATGGAATATATAACAAATTGTTTAGCGCCTTTCTCACAAATGGCTGTTTATCCCTTTCGACATACAATAAAATAAATCCACCGCCCCCGGCTCCAAGTAGTTTTCCACCTAAAGCTCCTGCTTCGATTGCCTTCTTATACATTTCATCAATAGAATCATTTGAAATGATACTTGTAATACCCCTTTTTAATTTCCATGTATAATCAAGCATCCGACCGAATTCATTTAGAGCAGTTTCAGTAACAAGTACTTTCTCTGCTTCATTAACAAGATTCTGCATTTCTTTAAGTTCTGCCTGCTTTTCTTTAATACTCTTTTCCTGTGCTGCTGCTATTTCCCCCGAGAATCTTGCAAATCCGGTAAAAAAGAGCATCAAATTTTCATTAAGCATCTTCTTTCTTTTAGATGAAATAACGATAGGGCTTACATTAAATCCCCCATCATAAAAATCAATACGATTAAGTCCTCCATACGCAGCCGCAATCTGATCCTGAACACCTCCACTTTCATTGCAAAGTGTTCTCTCCAAATAAATAGCTTCCTCTGCAAGTCTATGCTTATCCACATATTTCCCTTTTAATGCATAAAATGCATTAAGCATACCAACTGCAAATGAACTGCTTGTTCCAAGCCCAGATCTGGCAGGAAGATCCGCCTCATAATCTATACGCAGTTCATGCATATCAAGATATTTCATCGCGTTTCTGACAGCAGGATGTTCTATCTCATCAACTGTTTTCGTTCTTTCTATCTTACTATATGTAAGCTGATTTGAATACTCAAAAAATCTTGGCAGATGTCCGACTGATACCATACAATATTTATCAAATGTTGTTGAAATAACAGCTCCACCATGTTCCTTATAATATCCTGGGAAATCAGTACCACCACCAAAGAATGACATTCTAAAAGGTGTTTTGGTAATAATCATTTGTTTATTCCCCCTCTTTATTTAGTAACTTAACAGACAGCACTATCAATAGTATAATAATATATCTTTATCCTACAGCACCAACTTTATTTCTTTAATTCCAAGAACTTCCTTTACTTTTGAATTATCCATAAGTGTTGATTGAGCTCTTTTTGCTACAAAAATTCCATCCGACGAAGCTGTACTAATTGGAACAACCAATTTACTATCAACTCCCAGTTTTTCTGCTATCATTAGTCCGATATCATATTTCGACAAATCATCATCGCCACAGATATTAAGAACTTTCGGAATATCTTCACTGTAATTTTCCATAAGTTCAATAAGCAAAGAGGCTCCCGTATCAAAACTCATGGATGATCTAAATGAATCCGTAAACATTTCCATCTTCTGTCCACCCTGAAGATGTTCTACAATGGCATCGTAAAAATGTCTTTTAACCGGAGATAAGCTTGTGGCAATCAAGAACGGATACCTAACAACATTATACCCATGCCACATAACAATACTTTCTGCCGCACATTTCTGTTTTCCATATTCATTCACAGGATTCAATGTGTCATTTTCCTTAAATCTATAACCATCTATACTGTTTCCATATACACTATCAGTAGATGGATAGAATAGACATTTAACATTATTGAGTGTATTGATAAAATATGAAAGAGATGTAACATTAATATTCCATGCAAACTCAGGATTTTTTTCTACCAAATCAGGATTATGATATGCTGCAAGGCAAATTACTTTAATATCACTAAATGCTTCTACTTTCTCGCGAAGCATGTCAACCTGTATTTTATCAGAAATATCGCAGCTAATCCACTTAATTCTCGGATTATTCGTTACCATCTCAATATTTCTTGCAACAGCGATAATATCATCCTGTGTTTTTTTTATAATATTCTTAAGCATATATGAGCCTAAAAATCCATTAGCGCCTACTACTAAATACATATTCCTACTTCTCCTTAAAAACATATTTGCTTTCTGGATTATAATGTTTCCAGATGCAGTGATGTAAAATGCTAAGCTGATAGAGATTCCCTTTTATCCCCCCTACCTTCGAAGGTACCTCTCCCTTTGGATAACCTCGATATACCGGCACCTCACATACTTTAAAACCTTTTCTGCATGCCCTAATAGGGAGATAATAAATCAATTCATAACCCCAAAAGCAATCTCGAAAAGGTAGAACTTGCTCATCAGTCATAAATCTTCTTGAATAAGCTCTAAATCCATTTGTAGTGTCCGTAAGATGATGATGTGCGCACCAAGTCATTACCGGTTCGTTAATCAATTTAAGTGCGACCTTTCTAATGAATGGTGTATTTACTTCTATCCCTCCCTTCACATATCTTGAACCTTGAATATAATCATATCCCTCATCAAGCTTCTGAATAAACAGGTCTATTGCTTCAGTGCCGTCTTTGTCATTTCCGTCAACGCTGACAAACCCCTTATATCCCTCTTTAAGAGCCCAATAATACCCCATCTTTAAGTCAGTCGAATATCTACCTTTGCCTTTTCTAACAAGTAATGCTCTATGTCCAGTTTCTTTTAAAAAATCATGATCTGTTGTCCCATCCTTGGAACCTGCATCACAAATAATAACATCAACCTTATTAAAGAGTCCACTTTTCTGCATCTTCTTCACTTGACTAAAATATCTTTCTCCTTCATTAAAAAGCGGAATCAAAAGGCAATACTTATTCCTTTTTTCAAAATAAACTGTCTCTTCATATTTAGGTACTGATAGTTCCATGTATTTAATCTCCCTGTAAAATATTTATTTCTGGTTTGCTTAATTCTTCGCTACATTCAATCTTAAATGCATTCACATCATTTAAGGTCCAATAATAGTCACTACTAATTCTAAACAGATACTCATGCAAGCCTTCCTTAATCGTGAAATTGAATCTATATTTTTCGGTAAATTCACCATTAGTATATTTACCGGCAATCAATGCAGCAGGGATATATTCATCCTCATCTTCTATATTGCCTAATGTATCTGCACCATAATATGTAGTTTTCAAAGATGCATAATTTCCATTTTGTCTATCCGTTGCGGCTAATTTATCAAAAATAAAGTATCCATCTTTCATTTCGGTTTCATCCATAATAGAATTGTTCACAGCCTTTTTCTCATCAAGTTCTGCCCAGTATAATGGTAGTCTATCTACCGAGTATATATGCTGTTGGCTATCATATCCGGCATCGATAAATGACCAGTCATCCTGTAACGATACTGTAATATTCCTTATGGTTACATTGCTCTCCTCAGGTATATCAAATCTAATCCTAGTTCCTTCAGAAATTGGTATGTTGAAAAATGCATGTCCAGCACCATCTATCTGCTGCGATACGGAATTTGTTTCATTAAAAATATCTGTAGACGATGTAGTGTAGAATGCTTGCATTTTCCCTGCCGTATCAGTAATATAGTCCACATCGAGACAGACCGTCTTTCCGCTGAACGCAGAAAGTCCTAATACATCTTGGATGTCAATAATCTTTGGAGCAATAGATGTTGTGACAAGTGTCAAAGTTCCATCAGCATTCTTTTCAACCTCACAGTTTTCTACAGTATACGAATCCGAGCATACTAAAGAATCCATTTTTGATATGTGGGTTGCAATTGTAGCCAATCTAATTGAATATATAGTAACTGAACTCTGATTAGGAATATCTAATCTTAAACTTGTATATTCGCTAACAGGAATTTCAAAATGTGCAACACCATGACCGCTTATCCATGTAGTACATACTTTTACTGCCGAATACGTTTCATTCTTATTCAATGTATAGAAAAGCTGCATTTCACCCTCAGTATCAGTTTTATATTCAATATCTATTGGTATTGTCATATCTCGATACTTTGATAAATCTATACAATTCTCAAATCCATATGCATACGGATCATCGCCCACCGAGTTAAGAACTATTTTCTCTTCATAGTCTTCAGCAGTACAGTTCGAAGTAGTTAACTGGGTTATATCAATCTGACTAATCACATCATATCCTTGTAATTTTTGAACCATCTCATTATATCTGTCATTTAGACACCATACCGAAAAATATCCATAATTACAAAGTGGTTTGTAGTTAGCGTAGATAAATTCAGCAACTTTATAATACTTGAAATTAAGCTTAATGCCATCCATATCGCTGTATGCCCCAGTATCATTAGGCATAAAAGCAATAGGTATATTTTCTATATTTGACTTTAATTCATCAATAAAATACTCCTGTGAAAGTTCGCCAGAAAGCATCGTTGGTGATTGTGCGGCATATACAGGATCCAATCTCTTGTATTCCGAATATATATATGAGTTATAAATAAAATCAAGAAAAGTATCGTCTTCATCCAAAAGTGTCAATATTACATAACCAAACGGTTCAACTGCCTGTTTAAATTCTTCCGAATATGTAACTCTTTGTTTAACGTCCTGTTCCGCTTTTATCTTAGTCCAATAAGTAGCCACTGAACCATCCACTTCATAAGCGCGTTCTTCTTCAGCAAATCTTGGTAAAGTCCATCCATCAGAAAAATCACCCATTCTTGCAAAAGCCATATCTGCAATTGGATTTTCATTATAATTTGCATCCGTCAAAAACAAAGTATTGCAAAGAATAAAAAAAACAAATGTTGGCAAAAAAAATTGGTTTTTCTTTAATATACAAGCAAATAAAAGTGCTAGGAAAAGGTATCCCGTCCATATAACTATCCCCGTTGCCATTTCATTAAGGCTATGCCTCGCCAAAGCTCTTGAATAATTTGCAAAATATGAAAAACCCAGCATTAACAAAGCAATCCATATCCCTTTACCCATGCTTTTTCTTATACTTTTATCAAAGACAGCATATAAAAGTCCAATTATTACCGCAAAGGGAATTATTACATAACACCAACTAAATACAGTATTTCCGGAATTTCCGATTGTATTTGGTGCCCAGTTTATTGTTGCCGCAAATAGTTTAATAAACTCAATCAATCTAGTTACCGGATTAATCCCCTTAATTAAACATAAGGTACACCACCCCCCCACTCCAGCAATTCCTATACCAATTAGTGGAAGTAGCAACTGTTTAATTGCCTTCCAGTTTTTCTCGACAATTATATATATTGTAAGCGACACAAAACACGCTATTCCAAAGGCCAATCCAATATCTGCTCTAGAAAGACAACACCATACAAAAGCAAGCCATATTGCACATGCCCTGCCATATGAATTTTTTTCAACATAAGCAACCACAGTAATAACGAGAAGAATGCCCCAGGCAAACTCCTTCCAATAACTATGAAAAGGAAATAATAACGTTACCCATAATGCCATCCTTTCATCCCATATTTTTCTAATAAACAAATAGAAAAGCAGCATGAATGGTACTGCAACATATCCTGAGTAGGGACTAACAATAGCACCGGAAAAATCCTGATTTAAAATAGCATAAATTATTCCTTCCCAAACGTTCAACATCATATGATGTCCCAAATGTTCAACAATAGGAATTTCTTTAAAATTTAAAAAGCTACTTATCAGAACACTATAATTAGCTGACTCAAAGATATCCGGTGTATATGTATTTTCCAACGCTATATTTTGGCTAAGGCAACCTACTCCCACTACCATCCAAATATTGGACCACTTTTCCCACCAACCAAGTTTCCAATGTTTTTTATTAGCAGAAAAAAGAAATACTATAAATAAAACAAAAATAAATGTACATATCAAACTATAATTTCTTCTATGGTGCGCAATAAATATTTCAAATTGATTTGCAATATTTATTGCCTCTATATATAAGGAAGTCACAAACGGTATCGGTGCACATATAATAACAGCTGCTTTAGAAATTAATAATTTTTCATTCTTATCAGCTGCTTTAGGTATAAAATATATTGTTAGTACCAAAATCAAGCCAAGCAGCGCCTGGATTCCGATGAGAAGTTTATTATTCTCCCATTCTGTAATGTTTATAATGGCTAAAGGAATCGAAACCAGAAATCCTAATATAAGAATTTGATAATAGGTATTCGCTCTTATTTTTCTGTCAAGATGAAATACTAAATATATAATTCCAAACACTACGATTGTTGCTAATAAATAGGAAGCATAGTAAAAAATATTATCCCTTCGATAATCATCATAAAAATACGTAATGCATCTCAAAACAAGGTTTACATCTGCGAGTACTATAATTTTATCCAAAAAGTTATGAACTTTTTCAGCTTCTTCAGTGCGTTCCTTTTTCAGAAACCAATTTGTTACAAGAAAATATCCTGCAAATGCAATTGCGAAAATGGCAAACCATCTTGAAAAGTTAGAAATGGTTTTTGACGCATCATATCCTGTAAGATAGCCTGCTCCCATTTCTCTTGTAAATGTAGTTACATCGGTTCTTAAATTATCAAGCGGATTAAAAACGAAACTCGTACACACAGAAAAATAAAGTGCATACAAGAACCCCTCTTTTCTAGAATTACTTATATACTCAGCTATGATAGATTCAAAATTTAAAATTCCTAAGCAAAATATGCAGCCTAAAAAAATAATTAATATAAGTCGAAGTAAAAAGAATGCAAGGTTCCCCGGAGTTATGTACTGATATGTAAACTGAAAGCCTACAGAGACATAACCTTCGTATTCTGTTCCTCCCGTGGAATAGTTTCCATAAGTATCATAATATGAATGTTCAGACGGCAGAACATATAAATATACTCCCTTTGCATCTGTCGCAATGTTTAATGTATAGCATGCATTTCGTTCAAGCCCAAAAATGTCTACGTCTATCTGCGAATAAACACTCTGTGAAAGATCCGAAAATGGATAGTCTCCTTCAAAAATAACCTTCGAATTCGAATCAATAATTGAAAGATTGAAAATAGCATCTTCATTCACATTTCCCGCATACATAACATAGAACTTATCAATCAAATTTCCTTTTGCAAAAAACATCTGCGAAATTCCATCTGCCATTGCAATTTTTGAATTTGAATTTATATCCACGCTATTCTGTATAGAATAATCCCTATTGTTATAATACGGTGTCATTCCATCAATTAACGCATTTTTTAACAGTACCAAAAGGGTTAATATGCACATTATTGCCTTAACCCCACATATAAACTTCTTATTTTTCTTTAAAAATAACTTAGTATTCATCTACAAATTTACTTTCAATAATCTTATATATACAAAAATCTATAATTTCTATAAATAATACCAGATTTTTTCTTAAATGTAAATTTTTTTATGTAATTTTCAGCACCGAAAGGTAAATTGATTTTATAGCCTGCTATTTTAGGAAATTCATTTTGTTCGCATTTTCTTTCATTTTTTTAAAGTTATCCACATCGGCAGATGGCACTTATTCCTTTTTCAAAAAAATGTGTATAATTTTTTCAATTTCCTCTTGGCAGGCATCACCTTCTTTGCTACAATTATCTCAGTTTAGAACTGATTCGTTCAGTTGAGCTGGTATATCTTCTGTTTCTGTTAGTTGCCGTCCAAAGCTGTCTAATAATTCAGAAGATATATTTTTTTGCAGCTTCCTTATTCCATTTCTCTCGAGATAGAAATACTCATAGAGTTGCTTTATGAAGTCCGCTATCTGCTCCATCAGGTAATGATTCTTTTGTGCCTGTTCATGGAAACTGTTTGCATGCTCTATGTTTCCCTGCCAATGTTTCTGTCGGTTAAATCCCTGATTCTCAATCTTCCAACGGTTTCGTCCGGCCTGGACAATCTTTCGTGCATTCCCTTTTGTGATCTCTATGTTGGTGATCCAAGCAAATTTTGTTACCTTTATTTTTCCGTCTGCCTGCTCTTTTTTCTCTGTATAGTAAATCAAATTTACATCATTCTCTTGTATGATAATTAGGAAGTTAATTATCTCACGTTTCCTTTCTTTTAATATCGTGGTTCAATACAATTCAGATACTATGGACTTTTGATTTGTTTTCTGTAGCTTGACTACTCAACTGGAGTGTATTGCTGCTACCTTTATCTGAATTGTTT
>Ga0129311_1002057_pt1 | contig 12889 bp, 10 predicted proteins | sample Go1ome_FD_94435 | JGI IMG/M metagenome (GOLD analysis project Ga0129311, IMG submission 94435) | Western lowland gorrila individual fecal microbial communities from Wisconsin, USA - Go1022B metagenome | ecosystem: Host-associated > Mammals > Digestive system > Large intestine > Fecal | place... | reverse complement strand
TCCCATATCTCAGGACCGGTTGTTGCCTTATGGATTGCAGGGTTTGCAGGATTAACGAACTGTCCTAAAATCACCGAACCAGGTATACTCTCCTTTAACTCTTCTGCCTTGGCAATAGCACCCTTCATACCCTTAGCACCCTCTGTCAAAACAAGCTCAGCACCATATGCCTGTAAGAGATTTCTTCTCTCAACGCTCATTGTGTCAGGAAGTGTAAGTATTGCCTTATATCCCTTTGCAGTAGCCACCGCTGCAAGGCCAATTCCTGTATTGCCTGATGTAGGCTCGATAATTGTTGCCCCCGGCTTAAGAGTACCCTTCTTCTCAGCATCCTCTATCATTGCAAATGCTATACGATCCTTAACTGAACCTGCCGGATTTAAGTATTCAAGCTTTGTCAAAATCTTTACATCCTTAACACCTGCATTAGCTGCATAACGACTGGCATTAAGAAGTGGTGTATTTCCTATTAACTCAAGTGAACTTTCGATTATTTTACTCATATTTATGTTCCTCCTTATTTTATTTCCTATTATCTTTCTAGGTTTTCTATGTTTTGCATTATATATCCTATATAACGATTTGTCAACAGTTATTTTTATACTATTTATAATCACAAAAAGAAGGATAACCTCCCACATGAATTCATATGTAAAAGGCTATCCTTCTGTAATTCTAAATTATATTCTTATATCTGATATATCATCTATACCTGCTCATACAATCTCTGATAGATCTCAGCCGAATTAGTCCAGCTATAATTCTGCTGCATTGCTCTCTCCTGCATATTCTGCCATGCATCCTTATAGTCAAAGAATATACGCTTAGAGTAGTTAATTGTATTAAGTAATTCAAATGCATTGTAATTTGCAAATGAGAAGCCGGTTCCCTGTCCTTCAAACTCGTTATAAGGCTGAACTGTGTCTTTAAGTCCACCTGTCTCTCTTACTATAGGAAGAGTTCCATATCTTAATGCCATGAGCTGTGTAAGACCACAAGGCTCAAATCTTGAAGGAACAAGCATCGCATCACATGCGGCATACATCTCATGTGAAAGGTCACCTGAGAAATATATATTAGCTGATACCTTAGCAGGATGTATACCCTGATAATACTTAAACATATCCTCGTATTTTCTGTCACCTGTACCAAGAACAACGAACTGTGTTCCATCTGTACAAATATCATTCATTACACGATCAACTAAATCCAATCCCTTCTGGTCAGTAAGACGTGAGATAATACCTATCATGTAAGCGTTAGGATCTTCCGGCAGTCCAAGCTTTTTCTGAAGCTGAATCTTATTCTGAACCTTGTTCTTACGGAAGTTCTTGATTGTATAATTCTTATATATCTTCTTATCTGTTGCAGGATTGTACTCATTGTAATCTATACCGTTGACAATACCCCACAAGGACTGATTTCTGGCACTCAAAAGACCCTCTAAGCCTTCACCATACTGAGGTGTCTGAATCTCCTGTGCATATGTATTTGACACAGTTGTAATCTTGTCAGCATATACAAGACCACCCTTTAACATACTGGCATCCTTGTGCATCTCAAGCTTATCAGGTGTGAACAGATAATCTGGCAGACCTGAATACTCCTGAATTGTCTTGATATCCCATCTTCCCTGAAACTGTAAATTATGAATTGTCATAATTGATTTCATGCCACTATAAAATGGATTATCCGCAAATAAAGTCTTAAGGTAAACAGGTACTAAGCCTGCCTGCCAGTCATGGCAATGGAGGATATCAGGCTGAAAGCCTACACTAGGTAAGATAGATAATGCTGCCTTACAGAAATAGCAGTACTTCTCTATATCCCATTTAACATCACCGTATATATTAAAACCATTAAAATAATACTCGTTATCTATAAAGTATACAGGTACTCCGTCATACTCCAAATACATTACACCAACGTACTGCTGTTTCCAGCCTATGTCCATATGAAAATGTGTAAGATAACGCATCTTCTCTTTATATTTTGCCGGAAGGCACATATAATTAGGAATAATAACCCTCACATCATATTCCTTTTTATCAAAAATCTTTGGCAAAGTCCCCACTACATCCGCAAGTCCACCTGTTTTTATAAATGGAACACACTCAGATGCTATATAAGCTATCTTCTTCATAACAATTATCCTCCTGGTAGCATAAAACTATAGATATTTTACCACATAGCTTTGAAATATTCAATCTGCATTATCTCGTGATATCGTGCATTTTTTTTAGTATTTTGCGGTCTGCCTCAACGCCTCCATACCTCACCTTACTGTAAAGCTCCGAAATCTCGTGTGCGGATTCTATTTCAAACTTCTCCATTTCCTGCTCTATCTCTCTACAAGTGGTTGACTTATCTAGTGACAGTTCATATATATGTCTCTCCACATAACTCTTATACATTCTCCTGAATCTTTGTGTGATATCCAGCCTTTCAACCTTTCTCTTAGGAAGCTTCTCCTTTACAATATGCTTCTTTACAGGTGCAGAAACATTTTCCACATTTCCATCCTCATGTCTGTATCTCACAAATATTATGCTGAGTATATACTTTCCAAGCCTGTACAAAGCATAAATAAGCAATGCGATAAGGGCAAGCTTCATTATCCCTTCCATAAGCTCTGCCAAATGCCCTGCCTCAGCACCTATTTGTTCACCATAATTACTGCTGTTTGCAGCGAGATTGCTCCTGCCCGTTGTAATCATGCTTCCTATTATTGCACCAATAAATGATATAACCGCCCATATAACCTTAAGTATAGCTGCAAATCCAAGCACAAGCTTAGAGGTAAGCCCTGTAAGGTCAAGTCTTCCGGATATTATAATAAGGCATAGTAACAGAAATGACACAAAACCTACTATACTGGTATTGGTGATAATTATACTTCTTATAGGAAGTCCTGATATATCACTTGTGGATATTACATACTTCTTTAGTCCATCTGCATATATACTGAACAAATATATGAATATTAAAATTACAGGAATGATATATATCCCCTTTATCATATCCAGGCTTTTAGTGAAATATCCATATATGTATATGACTAGACACATAAGAAATGTCACCCACGGAAAATCCGTCATAGGAAGAAGAACCATTCCCTTTCTTATGTACATATAAGATGCATCTGCCAAAAATATCATAAATAGTGAATAAAGAACTATATATTTTATCTCGATATTCATAAAGCAAAGAACAACAATAGGTATAATATGAATAACAAGCATTATAAAAATATTATTACTCTTCTCCCTCGCCACATAAGACAGCACATAAAATGCGACAATCGCAGCTATATTTTTATATGACACACTATCCTTATAGAATATCACTATCACAAATTCAAGCATGAGAACAGCAAACAAAAGCTCATAGAAAAATCTGAGCAGCTTTCGTATGATTTCTATATTATACCTCATCGTAAGCCACCTCCCATCCGCAGATGTAACTGCGATTAAACTTCTCGTTCTGTATATCATAATACGGAACAATCAGCTTAAAAGGGATATGTCTGACATTAAGATAATCCAGCTTAATCAGCAAATCCTCCTTGCAGTATGACGAAATAATCACATAGCTTATATTGTCATCCCTACATGAAAGCTCACTGTCAATAAGCTTCATAAAGCCATCAAGCCCTGAATTTCCCTTTATTCGAGAAAGACACTTGTCTATGGCTATAATATGCTCCTTTGAGGCTCCGACATCGACACGCCCCTCCATATCAGTTTCTTCATCTATACCATTTGTGACAAATGCTGTCGGAACATTACTGCTTATAAGCTTCTCCGCTACAGTACTTGCAAGCTTTATACATATCTCCTGCATTGTCTCTATCTTAAGCATCGCGTTAGGCTCTAAATCAAGCATAAGCTTAACCTTCTGCTCATAGCTGTGGTCATAGACATTAACCTTCATACTGCATGTCTTAGCACTGGCTTTCCAGTTAATTCTATTCATGGTAAATGAGGCATCATAATCCCTTATTCCTCTAAATGTATACGGATCCTCCACTAAAGACCGGTTCGATGTAAGCTCTCCTATCAAGGTACGGCAAAGCACACCAATCTCTACATTATCATACTTCTCAGGAAACACATAAAGTCCTGCTGTATTCTTAATCTGCTTTGCGAAGCTCCTTGTCATAAAGAAATCCTTAGCAACAAGCTCTATTGCAGATATCTTATATAATCCACGCTTAGCAGCCGTAAACTCAAGTCTCCTCGTTATCCGCTCATTACCCATTATTGAAAAAACATCGTTTCTGTGATAAGAGTCTGTTACAGAAGCATTTTCATTGTCCACAAATGTAAAACTCCTGTCCGTTGCAAACTTTACATGTATTACCGGAAGTGGAAGATACTTACTGTTTGTCACACTCTCCGACAAAAATGTTGTTGAGCCATTTTCTATGTATTCCTCATCAAAGGTAATGCTCACGGAAAGCCCGTTATCCCACAACTGTCTGTATATTCTCTGTTGAATTGTATATATCAATACTGCTATTACTATAACTATAACAATTCGCATTTATAACTCCCAATTTTCTATAGGTACTGTTACCTCTGACACAAGATTCCTTATTATCTCAAGCCCTCTTTTGTATGATGTTCCATAACCGGAAGCACATACTCTGTGGCTTAAAACATATGGTGCTACATATATCACATCATCAGGCTCAACATAGCTTCTTCCATTAATTGCCGCATATGCCTGACTGGCAGTTGTTAGCGCAAGTGTACCTCTTGAGCTTACTCCTGAGACAAGGCTTTTGCATTTTCTTGTTTCCATAATTATGTCAACTATATATTCCCTTACGCACTGATGTACATACACACCTGATACAGCTTTCTGTGCCTCTATTATCTCATCTATACCACACACAGGCTTAATGTCATTTAGTGGTGTACTATTGATATATCTGTCTATAATAGAAAGCTCATCTTGTTTTTCATTTTCTCCCATATCAAGCTTCATAAAAAATCTGTCAAGCTGTGCCTCCGGAAGTGGATAAGTGCCTGTAGTCTCAATCGGATTCTCTGTTGCAAGAACCATAAATGGTTCTCTAAGCTTTAATGTCTCACCATCTATAGTTACCTGTTTTTCTTCCATGGCTTCAAGCAGGCTTGACTGGGTTCTTGGAGTTGCCCTGTTAATCTCATCTGCAAGAAGAATATTGGTAAAGACAGGGCCTCTCATAAGCTTAAACTCAGCTTCCTTCTGGTTATATATATTAATTCCCGTCACGTCTGATGGCATAAGGTCTGGTGTAAACTGTATACGCTTAAATTCGCCACTCATACTTAATGCCACAGCCTTTGCAAGCATAGTTTTACCTGTCCCCGGTCTGTCCTCTATAAGCACATGTCCCTTAGATAAAAGTGCAACAATTATTAGCTCTATAGTTTTCCCCTTGCCAACTATAATATTTGATATATTACCATATAAACGGTCTCTTAAATCCTTAATATTCTGTATATCCATGTATTATCTCCTCACCTGCCAAACTTTCTTTTATAATAACATATTTTTACAAATTCAAGTATGAAATTAAGCATTTATATGTTAAAATTATTGCATAAGTTATATAAAATAGGAGGGGGAAATTATGTATTGTAAAAACTGCGGTCATCCTCTAAATGAGTATGGTATCTGCCCAGTCTGCAACCAGACCTACAATACTTATCAGGGAAACCAATATCAGAACAATAATCAGTATCAGGCTAACCAATACCAGAATTATAATCAGTATCAGGCTAACCAATACCAGAATTATAATCAATATCAGGCTAACCAATACCAGAATTATAATCAATATCAGAGCAGCCAATATCAGAATAATAGTCCATATAATAACGCTGCTTCTGTTCCAAACAAGCCTGCTTCAAAGCAAAAAAAGAAATGGCCTTTAATAACAGGTATCTCATGTGGTGTGGCAGTCATAATTGCAATTATCGTTGTTATCATTGTCAAAAACAATGACGTTAAGGATTACACTACAGATGACACAACTGAGATGACATCTGATTCATCAACTGAGGCATCAACCACGGAAACTCCGGTGGCAAGTACCGGCAGCAAGAAAACTATAATGATGTATATAGTTGGCTCAAATCTTGAGAGTGAGTATGGTGCTGCAACAGATGATATCAACGAAATTCTTAGTGCAGACCTTGATGAGGAGACTAACTATCTTATATACACGGGTGGAAGCAACGGATGGTACGACTCAGATATACCTGATGACGCCAATGCGACCTTCCTTGTACAGGACGGCGAATTAGTAGAGGTTTCAAGCGAGGATGCAAGAAATATGGGTGAGCCCGATACACTATCCGACTTCATGACATACTCATATGAGAATTATCCCGCTGACGAATATGGTCTTATACTCTGGAATCACGGCGGAGGTGCATTTTCAGGTTACGGATATGATGAGCTTACTGACGATTATCTTACTCTTGAGGAGTTATCTGAGGCATTTGACTCAAGTCCATTTAATGAGGATAACAAGCTTGAATGGGTTGGTTTTGATGCCTGCCTTATGGCTAACATAGAGACTGCACATATACTTAGTCCTTATTCCAATTACCTTATTGCCTCACAGGAGTCTGAACCGTCATGGGGTTGGGACTATAGCTTCTTAAGTGATATAAGCGATATGTCAGATGGTTCAGAAATTGGTACAGAAATTGCCGACCACTACATATCCGAGACAGAAAGTAATTTTTCATCAACACCATTCTCATACTGCGATATAACAATGTCAGTATTAGACTTAACCAAGATATCAGATGTTGAGAATGCACTTAATGATTTATTCCTAAAGGCTAACACATCTCTTAACAACGAAACATATGTAAAGTATTCAAGAATACGTTCAACAACCAAGGAGCTCGCCTCAGAGTTTACCAGCGAATACTCATATGATACAGTTGATTTGCTAGACCTTAGCCAGAACATGAAAACAGAGTTTTTGCCGGAAGCAACAGCACTTGAGGAGGCCGTATCAAGCTTTATAGTATATAACACCACCAATGAGGATAATGCAAATGGCGTTTCGATATACTATCCTTATAATGCTAAGCAGAGCTCAGGCTACTACATTCCTATGTACTATGGCTTCAACTTTGCTACAGACTATGCCGATTATATCTCTAACTTTGCCACTCTTCTATGTGGTGAGACAACACTCACAGCAGAATGGGATCCTAATACACTTATTCCGACTGTGAACGGAGATATGACATTTGGCTTACAGCTCACAGATGCACAGGCTGCAAGCTGCCAAAATGCATATTATGTAATATCAAGAGCTGACACAGACCAGCCGGGCAACTTCGTATTTGTTGCTATGAGTAATGATACTACTCTCTCAGATACAAATACACTTACTGCTAATTTTAACGGAAATATAATATATATACAGAATGATACAACACTAGATACCTACGAGCTTATGTATACAGAGCAGGAGGCAACTGACACATACACCAGATATCTTCTCTCAAGTATCTTATATAATGACGATATTGAGGGAGATGACGCCGAATATGTATACTTTGTAATGGAAACCTCAGCGGAACATCCTCAGGGACAAATCCTTGGTGCATATCCTATTGAGAACTACATTACAAGTAACGGAAATGAAATATTTCCTGACAGATATGAGGTTGATATTTCACAGTACCAGAACATTGCATTTGGAAGTGCCTCTCATCAGTTTACAGCAGAGGAAGACCTAACTAACTTCGATGAGGCAGACTGGAACGATGTATCTATATGGTACAATGATTTTCCTATAAGTGATGGCTTCTCAACAGTTATAGGAGACATGATTCCTGGTATTCCTTATTATGGTATGTTTATAATAGAGGATGCACAAGGAAACCGTCACTGTTCTAATCTTGTTCAGTTACAGTAAATACATACAATGTATTTTATCAAAACAATATTAGGTTTACTTAACAAAAAGAGTTGTCACACCAAGAATAAACTTAGTGTGACAACTCTTTTTTACTCTGCCTGTTATCTGCTGCACCCGCCTCGTCATATTTTCTCTGCAATGCATCTATCTCAGATTCATGCTTAATTGCCCCGTGATGCGGCAAATCATACCTTCTTCCGTTAGCCTCCAAAAATCTATAGGCTATCATAAATATACTCTCATCAAAAAATGTAAAGTATCTGGCATTTATACTCTCAACGCACTCATCAATAGTTGTAAACTTACCCGGATTGACATCTCTGAATATCTGGTCAAATGTATCTAAGCATATCTTCTTCTGCAAATCGAAATCGGAAGATACTGATTGAACTGAAAATGCTCTAAGGTATGCCCTGAGCCAGCCTGACTCACTGTTATACCATTGATACACTGAATCATAGCTCTTATCCATATCATATATCTCACGTTCCCAACAGTTTGACATATATGAGGCGTCGACGATTCTCTCCACCTCCTGCTCAGTAAGTGTGAGGTTATACTTCTTATTGAATTTATCTACTATCTTTTTTCTCTTTGCTACAGAACGGGTGAGCCCTGTTACTGTGGTTGCCGCACCCTTTCTTGTATCAGTATCCTTATAATGCTCCTGATAATATGTATAGTCATCCTTCTTATCATTTTTTGAGTTTTTACCTAAAGCCTTCTTTATAAGCCATATTGTAAACACAATAGGACCTACAGTAAATGCCAAAGTTACAGCAAGGGCTATCGAAAATCCCAAAAGTGATGGAATAAACGATGTACACATACTTAAAATTATAAGTCCCACTATAATCTTAGGAATTTTATCTCCTATGTTTTTATATACCTTGGGATTATTTCTTCCGGCTATTACATACCAGACTATAAAGATTATTAAAATTGGCATATTTCTTCCTCTTAAAAATGCTAGCAAGCTGCATTTTCATCCCTCTTACCGACTTCGTCGTTAAGAAAGGTCTTCGTAAAAAAATGCTAGCAAGCTGCATTTTTTTACTCATCCCAGTTATGATATACACTTTGGACATCGTCGTCCTCGTCAAGCATATCAAGGATTCTATTCATCTTCTTTATATCATCCTCGTTTGTAAGCTCAACATAATTCTGAGGTATCATTGTTACCTCTGCTGATGCCATAGGTATATTCTCCTTCTCAAGTGCCTCTCTTACCGCTGTAAAATCAGCAGGACTTGTGATAACCTCGTAGCTATCCTCCTCGTCAGCAAAATCCTCTGCACCTGCATCAAGAGCAATCATCATAAGGTCATCAGCATCCATGCAGCACTCTTCCTTATCTATGATAATCTGTCCCTTCTCATCAAACATAAATGATACACAGCCCGTTGTACCAACATTTCCGCCTCCCTTTGTAAATGCATTTCTAACATTAGAAGCTGTTCTGTTCTTGTTGTCTGTAAGTGCATTTACTATGATTGCTGTTCCACTTGGTCCATAACCTTCATATGTAATTGTGACGTAATTTACAGAGTTTGCATCACCAGCTGCCTTCTTGATACCTCTGTCTATTGTATCATTAGGCATGTTATTTGCCTTTGCCTTTGCGATAACATCACGAAGCTTGCTGTTATTGACAGGATCCGGACCTCCCTCCTTAACTGCTACAGCAATTTCACGACCTATAATAGTGAATATCTTACCCTTAGCAGCGTCGTTCTTCTCCTTCTTGTGCTTAATGTTCGCAAATTTTGAATGTCCTGACATATTTGTTTACTCCTTATCATCTTTTTCTTCTTGTTCATTTAGTTTTACTATTTTGACAAGCGTTATCATCTTGTCAGATATTTTAACCGGAATGAACTTGTAACCCTGATAGCTTATCTCAATCTTTTCATCCTCCATCGGAAGTCTTCCAAGCTTGTAAAGCAAAAATCCATTAAGGGTTTCAAAATCTTCATCCGGAAATTCTATCTCTATTGCATCCTCCAACTCGTCTAATTCAGCGTCACCCTTCACCAGATAATCTCCATTATGAAGCTTTCTCACGCTGATTTCTTCATCCTCGTCATGCTCATCTAAAATATTACCAACTATCTCCTCAATAATATCCTCCATGGCAACTAAGCCTTCCGTCTGACCATACTCATCAATTACGATAGACATATGTATCTTCTCAAGTTGCATTTTTTGTAACAGCTTAGATATATTATATGTAGGATGAATAAATATCGGTTCTTCTATAACATCCGTAACCGGAGTTTCAGGATTATTAAGATATGCAGCTATTAAATCCTTCAGGTGTACAACACCTATTATATTATCGATATCCTCCTCAAATACCGGGTATCTTGAAAACTGATTATCCAATGCAAAATGCAATGCCCAATCCACATCTACAGTGTTCTCTATTGCTATTATCTTCTGTCTGCTGGTCATTATATCCTTTGCATATTTGTCACTAAACTCAAATATATTGGATATCATCTCTGCCTCATTCTCTTCAATGACACCCTGCTCGTGACCTTCCTCTACCATAGAGAGAATTTCCTCTTCTACTTTTTCCTCCATTGCCTTTTTTGAAAAAATTTTTTTCAAACTACTGGGACCACCTTGGGACATATGTTCACTTTCTCCTCTTAAATTATAATTCAAGACTGATTCTAAGTGCCTCATTAACCCGATTAATAATCTGATTATCCAAATGACAGACCTTTTCCTTCAGCCTTTGTTTGTCTATAGTTCTTACCTGTTCTAATAGTATAACAGAATCTTTGGCTATATCGCAATACCTTGAATCAAGTTCTACATGTATAGGCAGCTTAGCCTTATGTAGCTGTGACGTTATAGCTGCTATTATAACTGTAGAACTATGTTTATTGCCTGCCTCATTCTGAATTATAAGTACCGGTCTTATACCACCCTGCTCTGAACCGATAACAGGTCTTAAGTCGGCATAATATATATCGCCTCTTCTGATGATCAATTGTTTCACACTCCCATTGTTATTTCTAACTAATCAAAGTATTTCCAACAATCATCTGCTGTATACGTTATAAAAGATAATTTACACAAAGTACATCTTTTCCATTCTCACTGTATACTCTTGGTACTCTTCTTGCAACATTGCATACAAGCTCATAATTAAAGCTTGCTGCTGGAGCTGCAACCTCCTCAACAGAAATGCATGCACCATTGTCACTGCCTATTAAAATAACCTCATCGCGAACTGCAACATCCGGTATATCTGTAACATCTACCATAATCTGGTCCATACATACTCTTCCTATTATAGGTGCGTATTGTCCATGTATTATAACACGGCCTATATTGGATTGTGCTCTGGGATATCCATCCGCATATCCAACAGTAACAGTTGCAATTTTGGTCTCTTTATTTGTTATGTACGTCCATCCATAACTTACACCCACATTAGCAGGAACTGTTTTCACATGTGCAACATGTGCTATAAGTGACATTGCAGGTTTTATTATAACGGCTTTGTCAACCTCCTCAGATGGATAAAGGCCATATGTTACTATACCAAGTCTTACCATGTCAAATTCGCTGTCATCCATCTCCATTGTTCCTGCACTGTTATCAATATGCTTTATGGAAAATGTAATACCTCTGTCTTCAAGTCCTCTTATAAATCTTAAAAATTTCTCCTTTTGTCCATACGCATAGTGCTTATCTATCTCATCAGCCTTAGCATAATGCGTAAATATACCCTCTATCTCAAGTCCCGGCATATCCTTTAGTGTGGCTGCAGCCTTTATGTCATCCTCGGTAACCTGAAAACCGATTCTAGACATACCTGTGTCAACTTTAATATGTACCTTTGCCTTTGTATTTTTGCTTATAGCAAGCTCTGACAGCTTTCTGCATGCCTCAACATCATAAACAGCCTGTGTTATATTATATGCAAGCAGTCTCTCATAATCCTCACAATCAGTATAACCAATTATCAAAATAGGCTTCTTGATTCCAGCCTCTCTAAGTTCTACTGCTTCATCTATGGTTGCTACACCATAATAATCAGCCAAATCATCCAGCTTTTTTGCAAGCACGACAGCTCCATGTCCATAAGCATCTGCCTTAATTACTATAAGGCTTTTCATATCAGGTCTTACAAGAGACTTCATCTTTTTAACATTATATCTTATATTATCCAAATTAATCCTTGCATATATTCGGTTATATCCAACTTCGTTAGTTAACATAATAATCTCCCTCCAGAACTGTGGTTATGCTTTTGACAATATCTCTCGCAATCATGCTATATCTGCCTTTACTGATTGCTGCCTCCTGTCCTGCCAAGCCATGCATGCACACGCCAAGCTTAGCAGCTTCAAAGTTCTCCATACCCTGTCCACACAATCCTGCTATTATGCCTGATAAAACATCTCCGGAACCGCCGGTAGCCATTCCGTTATTACCTGTAGAATTGATGTACGCCTGCATATCGCCGTCTGAAACGATTGTACGCGAATCCTTGAGTACAACAACCACATCATTTTTCTTTGCAAAATCTCTTGCAACATCATATTTATTCTCTTTTATCTCAGATACCTTAAGTCCTGTAAGCCTAGACATCTCCATGAGATGAGGAGTAAGAATCACCTTTGCCTCGGTATTCTTTAGCATATCCATCTCCTTAGATACAATATTAAGTCCGTCTGCGTCAAGAACTATGGTTTTATTATATACCTGAAGAATCTTCTCAACTATATATACAGCATAATCATCTGTTCCAAGTCCTGGTCCCAATACCAGCACATCTGACCACTCGCACATCGATTTTAAGCTTTCCCTTATAGAGTTCTTGTCAGCAGAGTCATATGTCGTAAGCATTGCCTCAGGAAGCTTTGTCTGTAGTATGTTTCTATTCTCCTCAACCGTACACACTCTCACCAAACCACAGCCCATACG
>Ga0129311_1002056_pt1 | contig 12894 bp, 6 predicted proteins | sample Go1ome_FD_94435 | JGI IMG/M metagenome (GOLD analysis project Ga0129311, IMG submission 94435) | Western lowland gorrila individual fecal microbial communities from Wisconsin, USA - Go1022B metagenome | ecosystem: Host-associated > Mammals > Digestive system > Large intestine > Fecal | place... | reverse complement strand
TCTACAATTCCAAAACGTTCCGGATCATCTACATAATATCCGAAAACGGTTGCCCCTTTTCCTGTTTCTGCATTTTCTACTGCGGCTTTTAATCTCTTCTTCAAGCCATGTCCGGCAAAAATATTATCTCCTAAAACCATTGCCACCGGCTCATCACCAATAAAGTCTGCTCCTATGATAAATGCCTGTGCCAGTCCATCCGGACTTGGCTGTACAGCATACTGAAGATTTACACCAAACTGGTGTCCATCTCCTAACAGATCCTGAAATCTCGGTGTATCTGCAGGTGTCGAAATAATCAGAATATCTCTGATCCCCGCATTCATAAGCACTGACATTGGATAATAAATCATTGGTTTGTCATAAATCGGAAGCAGCTGTTTCGATGTTACCATAGTTAATGGATAAAGTCTTGTTCCTGATCCACCTGCAAGAATGATTCCTTTCATCTAAAATTCTCCTCTCTGTACACGATCTTGTCTGTATGCAGCAATTTAGTTCTATTATTTACAATTGCTATTATAAAAGATGACGTTACGTTACCTTCAAGTCTTTTTTATGATATATTTAAGGGATCTAGATTAAAAGGGTCTGGCTTTCGCCAGACCCTTATTCAGTCTTTTTCAAAATCAATTTTCGATTGATTCTAGTGTTTTTTTCTTCTCATCAAAACTGCAACAACACCTACGATACCTGCTAATGTAAGAGTTACTACGTAAGTCATTGTATTCGCTGTGTCACCTGTCTTTGGTGATTTGGTTGTATCTTTTGTGTTTGTTTTTGTTGATGTTGTAGTTGGTTTATTGTTATCGTTGTTATTCTTGTTATCTACAACTGGATCTTTTTTGTTGTCGTCTTCTTTCTTACCTGAATCTGGTTTATCCGGATTCTCTGGATCTGGTTTATCCGGATTCTCCGGATCTGGATTTGGTTTGTCTGGATTCTCTGGATCTGGATTTGGTTTGTCTGGATTCTCCGGATCCGGATTTGGTTTGTCTGGATTCTCTGGATCTGGATCTGGTTTGTCTGGATTCTCCGGATCTGGATTTTCTGGTGTCTGATTTCCTTTGATGTAAATTATACCGTAAGCAATAATCGGATAATAATCATTACTTCCTGCATAACTTGCAGCTACATAATACACTCCTGGTTCTGTTGGTGCATAAGAAGAAGCATAATATGTTCCATCTGAAAGCTGACCAATATAATACATATTCGCTTCAGCTACTTTTGTATTCCCAATCGTAGCATATACACCTGCTGCTAATCCATGAGGATTACCATCGTAAGCAAACTGCTGTACCGGACTTCCATAGAACTGAATGTATGTGCTCTTTGTTGCGTCAACATACTGGTAATTCGCATTGAACTGATCACCCATAGACTTTAATCCTGCTACAATGTCACTATTCAATTCTGGAATACCGTAATCTGAAGCATTCGGAATGGATGCTTCACAAGCATACGTAGCACTTACTTCACTTGCATCATCTTCTGCAAATACATTCACAGATGCCATAGAAATTGTAAGTGCTGTTGTCATTGATAAAATCAATAACTTTGAAAATCTCTTTTTCATCTCTCTACCCCCAATTAATGGATTTTGTGATTTGGAATCTTTACATCAAAAAACAGTTTCATATATTTATAACAGACATAGAGCAGAATAAATAATTTCTGCCCTCTTTTTCTCGTCATATGATTTGTTTTTTGCTAATTTTTATCTTTTTCATGTTAACACTTTCTTCGTTATTTTTCAACCTTTTTCCATGTTTTTCGATAAATATTATAGGAAAGGGTCTGGCTTTTACCAGACCCTTTGGTTTTTCATGAATAGTCAGAAAATAAAACCGACTATTTTTGAATGAAAGCTTCTTTTGTTGCTGATGCAACTCCCGGGAGCTGTGGATTTTCTGTTCCTTTCGGAACCATAACAACCTGAATTGCTTCCAGTCTGTAAGAGTATCCTGCTGTACCTGCTTCTTCGCCATTCTTAGCCCATCCGAGCCATCCGAAGTTCTGTGCATGTACTCTGTAGTATACGTCATACTCTTTCGCAATATCGCCAGAAAGTTTCATCTGAATTGCCTCTAATCTAAGACTCTTTCCTGTTGTACCGGATAACTGATTTGTCTGCTTCCAGTCTTTTTCCCATCCAATATTCTGAACATGAGATCTGTATTCGATCTTGCCTTCAGATGCCATTGTTGATGGAAGGTTAATACGGATAGATTCCATACGTTTAGCCTGTCCGCTTGTTCCAGCTACAGCTCCATCGTATACATAAGCTTGTGTTCCGAAGTCCTGTACATGTGTCTGGTATCCAACAAGTCTTGCTTCCATAGCCTTATCAGAATCACCTACTTTGGCAGGAGCTTTTTCACCCTTCGGTACTAACATGATCTTGATAGCTTCCAGTCTGTATCCATAGCCTGCTGTACCTGCTTCTTCGCCGTTCTTAGCCCAGTTGAGCCATCCTACGTTCTGCGCATGTACACAGTAGTATACATCATAATTGTCTGCTACTTTACCAGTGAGCTTAACCTGAATTGCTTCCAGACGTAAAGATTTTCCGCTTGTTCCGGAAACTTCTCCATCTTTCTTCCATTTGGTTTCCCATCCGGTATTCTGAATGTGTGTACGGTATTCAACAGAACCTGATACACCTTCTGGTAACTGAATTCTGATTCCCTCTAATCGTTTAGACTTTCCAACTGTTCCAGAATCAGCTCCATTGCTCTTCCATTTTGTCAGATCAGCCTCTTCCTCCGATTTAACTTCCCAACCGTAGTCCTGGCAGTGAACCTGATAATAGATAGCTGGAGTTATTGTCTTTGTATCTGTTTTTGTAATGCCCGCATATTCTGCTGTTGCTGTGTAAACAGTTTGACCGTTTTCTTCTTTTTTATCAACCTTTGCATCTACTTCATGAGAATCTTTACAACGACTACATGTAAATGTTGCTTTTGCAGACTCGTTATCTTTAGCCCATTTCCATGTTACTTCGTAGTTGTGTCCCAAAGCTGGTACATCCTCTTTAACTTTTGTATCGTTGCATTCTGTACCATCATCAAATTTAGCTGTTGCTGTGTAAGTAATCTTTCCACCTTCTGTACAAGTTGCGCCTTCTGGTTTCTCAGTTACTTCTGCTGTCTTTTCATCTACATGTGACGGATCATTTGCACATACTCTTGTTGCTTTTGCTGTGTATGTGTTGTTTTCGCCCTCTGTCCATTTCATCTCAGGTTCACCATAAGCATGTCCTGTGGCTTTAATTTCAACAACTTTTACATCTTTTTCGCCAGTTGTATAATCCTTATTATTAAAACGAACTGTTGCTGTGTAAGTTGTAGCACCTGCTTCTTCACAAGTTGCTGCTTTTGTATCAGAAGTTACTGTTGCTACTTCTTTCTTCTCATCATCACCACGTTTACACTTGAATGTTGCTACTGCTGTATAGCCTTCTCCATCATCGTTCTTTGACCATTTCCATGTCGGTTCTTCATAGTCATGTCCGAGTGCTTCTGCATCTACAGTTTTGCTGGTGTTTTCCGTTGTGCCATCAGCATATTTAGCTGTTGCTGTGTATGTGATTTTTCCTGCTTTTGTACAGGTTGCGCCCTCTGATTTTTCCTCAACTGTTACTTCTTCAGCTGTATCCACATGTGTAGGATCATTTGCACATACTCTTGTTGCTGTTGCTGACTTATTGTCCTCTGCCCATTTCCACTCTGTTTTACCATATTTATGGCCAAGTTTATCAATCTTAATTTCTTTTTTATCAGTGAGTGTACCAACAACCTTGCTTCCGTCTGCGCTCTTTACAGTTGCAGTTGCAATCCATACTTCTACGCCGTCTTCATCACAAGTTGCTGCTTTACTATTTTCAGCATCTTTCTTAGCTTCTACTGTAATCTGTTCAGCTTTTGGTTCATCTTCACAAACAGTACATTTTACATTTTTAACAGTAGCTTCATACTCATCTGTTTCTTTTCCTTCAGCATCTTTCTTCTTAGACCATTCAAATTCGCCTGTATACTGATGTTCTCCAGCTTCAGATGCTTTTGTTTCAACTGCTGTATAACGAGTACCATCTTCTGTCTTTCCAGTTGCTTTGTAAATAGCACTTACTCCTGTTTCACAAGTTCCTGTATGATCAACAAGTTCAGCTTCAACTGTCACTTTTTCAGCAAGTGTCTTTTTGATAGAATCACGGTTCGCCTTATTTGTTGCGTTATCATCTTTTTCCAACAGACAGTCAATTTTATTAATCTGTTCAGAGCATGCTTTACATTCAAGATTCTGGAATGTTACGCTTGTTTTATCTTCGCTCCATTCTCCATCTGTTACTGTGTAAGCATGTCCTTCTTTAGCATTTTCCTGTGCTGCATCCCAGATTGCTTTTCTCTTTTCGTATGTAGAATTTGCCTGTTCAAATTTTGATTTAACAGGTTCTGTAATACAAGCTCTACACTCTGGGCAAACATAGTTGTCTGCTTCATTATTGGTTCCATTTGATTTTGTATAGTATACCTCATGGAACTTAATATAATGATGTTCATGAGCTGTATCTTTTTGTTCTACACGTGAACCATCTTTAATCAGACCACAATCAGAACATCTTTCTTCTGTAAATGCATTGCGTCCACAAGTTGCCGGTACAGAAACTTCCTTAAATTCATGAGAAGAGCCTGTCAACGTCTTCAGATTAACGGTATCTACAAAGTTTGCTGACCACATGAACTCGTCATTATCATTACTCTGACTTCCCATGATCTCCTGATACTTCTTGTAGTTCGTATAAGTCGGGTTATAATCTGTTTCTTCAAATTCGTAACCATAGCTTGAATGATCAAGGAGCTCACTCTTGCCAGAGATAAATGCATAGTTAGTAGCAATTGAAACAACCAGTTCATCACCTTTAACAGTTAAACCTGCAATCGGATGATTCTCAACCGTAAAGTCTGCATTATCTTTACTTGTTGTTGTAAATGCCATACCACCAAATAACTTTGAAATATCACGTTTTGCAGATACTTCATTGTATTCTTTTACGACTGCTACAGATCCATCAGCAGGATTATAAGCTACAATATCATTTGATACATTGAAGTAAATTTTACCATCTGTATACAGTGCTGCTGTCAGTCCGATTGACGGATAGATGCTCTGCTCATCTACAAACTGAGCATACAGTTTTGTAAGAAGCTCATTCTTCTCCATCTTGCCGTCTTTAAGAACACTTACAAATGTATCTTCATCATCACTGTTTTCCTTATCTGTGAAGTTAATCAGTGTTTCATAATTGCTGTCGCCATCTCCTGAATCATTGTCTGTCAATTTATGACGAACAATTTTATATTCTGTTGACTTCTGGTTCTGATTCATGTTTGTTCTCTCGAACAAATCTGTAGAATCATACATATAGTAAGCATAACCATCAGCATAGTAAACATTACTAGCTGCACGAGAGGTCCATGCTTTTTCATAAGCGCTAGAAGTTTTATCTGTTGTTCCATCTGCATAAAGTGATCTCAAAGTCTTGAAGTTGCCGTCATATAACTTTCTGGCACTTGTATCACTAAACAGGAAATATGCATGGCTCATGTCGCCATCAGTTTCTACACGGTCACGACTCATAACTTCTGTGTATACGTCAGTATAACACGGGTCAACATAATACCACTGACCATCCACTTTTACAGCATTCCAATAATGGTCAGATCCAAAGTTTTCCTGTTCTTCACCATACATTGTTACATCAGATTGGAAAGAAATTCTTACAAGGTCAACTGTATAACCTGCATTGATGTCTAATGTCTTTCCATCCGAACCATAGTAAAGCTCTTTTGCAGTTTTCCAGTTTCCACTGTCATAACTTCCGTTCTTATCTACCAGATATACTTCTTTATCCAGACACTGTACCAGATAGGTGAAAGCTTTAGAATACCCAAGACATACTGATGTTCCCATACCGAAAGCTCCAAACTGTGAACCTTCCCAGTAGTTGATAACACCTGTAGTCATACCTGTTGCAGCCTGCTGAGCATAAATCGGGATTGCATCCTTGAAGCTTGTCTCATTTGTTCCATCTTCATTCAAGTCTAATGCTGGATCATCGCTTTCTAACTGCTGCTGGGTAAGTTCTTCGATTGTCATCTTATATCCAGGAGCATTTACTGGATCAACCTCAACACCGTTTTCTTCAGCATCTTTAATAAAACTGTCAGCTTCTGTTTTCAGTTTGCTGGCAGCTTCTTCGCCGAAATTAGTTTTGACAAAGCCCTCTGGATCTTCGTCGATTGCTTCTTTATTCTGTTTAACATAGTCTTCAGCCTTTTCCTTAGCTGCTGCTTTCTCTTCATCAGTAGCTTTTGCTTCATCTTTACCTAATGCCTGATTATAAGCAGCCTGCTGAATTGCACCTTCATAGAACTGTTTGAGCAAATCAGCTTTGATTCCAGCATAAATTTGATCATGGAAGTTCTGTTTGATCTGCGGTTCATAAACCTTATAGATCTCATTATAAACATCATCCTCATGTTCCTGTTTCTTAGGATCCTTAGCGATCATCGGCTTGTCAGCCTCTGTCTCTTTGCCAGAGTTCATGATATAAGACATATCAAAAGTGTTATTATGTGCCAGCCAGTCATTAAGAACAAGCAACTTCTGTGCTTTTGTCTGTGCACCGGATGCATCTACTGCAGCAAGAGCTTCTGTTCTTGCATTCTCTACGTCTTTGCCATAATACTGGATACCTAACTTGTCACCATAAGTGAACGTAAAAATCATACCTGTCAGATCATCATATTTCACTTTACCATCTCTGACATCCTGAACAGATTTTCCGTCAAGTGCAAGCATTTCTCCAAGAATTCCAAGACCATCCTTGTCATCATTAAAATCTAAGAAAAATGGATTCTGAACACCAAGCAGATTGGCGTTATCTTTCCACTGATTCAGATAATTCTGATACTGCTTTACAACGGTATCGATCTGTTCATCTGTTAACTTCTGAGTTGCAGCCTGTCCATCTTCATCTGCAAGATCTGCAGTGTTGATATTTGCTTCATTATTAGAAGCACCTGCTTCTCCGCCTACAATTTCTAAATTCTCAAGTTCTTTACGAAGTCCCTGGATTGCCGGATCATTTTCGTCAATCTCTACATCTTTTGTAAGAGCTTCTGCTACAGCCGCATTAGCGCCTTCAAATTTTACATTGACTTTACCAATTGAATAAACCTGTTTTCCTGACTCTTCAGCCTGGGCGTCTGTTTGCCCTTCCGCTGCAGCTTCGTTTTCCTGTGCTGTATCATCTGCCTGGGCCTCATCTGTGTTTTCCTGGGCCTGATCAGCAGACGCATCTGCTTCATTGATTACAGTATCCTCGTTTGTCGCTTCTGTATCTGCTTCCTGCTCTACTGCGATTTCAGTCTCCTGTTCCGGTGCGGCATATACTGTCGATGGAACAACACCAACCACCATCATCGCAGAGAGGAAAAGACTAAGAAGCTTTTGATTTCTCTTTTTCATACTGTTCTTCCTTTCTTTAGCATCTTTGTTTCTTCATTTAATGAAAAAATAAATTCTATTCTCCTCTATATCACCTCTTTCTCTGTTTGAACTCTACCCCTATTTATATGTGTTAATGATTTTGACAAATCATCCGAGGTTGCTGTAAAAAAGCATGTAAAACATTACATTTTTCATACAACCCCCCTCTTTTTGTACATTATAAACAGCTTTGTGTATCAAATATAATATACCACTATTTGTTTTTTTAATCAACATCTTGCCATGTTTTCGTACGCTTTCGTCACGTTTTTTCCACATTTGCCTCACGAAAGCGATTTTCTTGAATCTTGAATGAAAATGATTCAAGTGATTCATTGTGCAAAACGCCAATACGTATTGTACATTATATTTTCCCATGCTATAATCAACGAGGTTTTTAAAAAATTAATAATTTTCTATGAAAGCGAGAAAAAAATGGAAACAACAAACATGAATCTTACTGGTAAAGCCAGTATCGACAAACCGTGGTTAAAATATTATCCGGAAGAACTGCACAACATGGAGACTCCAAAGATCACTCTTGAAGAGTTCTTGAAAATGAAAAACCCGGATGATTCAAAAATTGCATTTGATTATTATGGAAATAAAATCACATGGAAGACACTTTGGGAAGAAGTAGACAAAGCTGCCAAATCATTAAAAGTTTTAGGCTTTGGAGATGGAAATCGTCTTCCGATGTTCTTACCAAGCACACCGGCACACTATATCATCTTACTTGCTGCTGAAAGAATCGGAACAGCTATTATCTGTAGAGATGATATTCCGGAAGAATTATGTTTCGCGATCAGAAAATCTAAATCCGACACTGCTTTTGTTATGGATTATACTTCAAAAGAAGACGAGCAGCTTTTCCGTGAGACAACTCCGATGACACGTATGATCAAAGTGTCTCCTTATTGCTACGCTGACAAAGCTTCTGTTCCGGATTATGTAGAAAAAGAAATCTCTTCCAGATATGTAAATCCTACGGATTCTACAGAAGGCGTTCTTACATGGGACGAATTCATGGCATTAGGCGAAGATTATACAGAAGACTACCGAGCAGAAAGGAATCCGGACAGAGCTGTATTCGGAGCTTATACAAGTGGATCTACAGGAATTTCCAAACTGGTTATCCATTCTTCTTCTAATATGGTAGCCGTTGCATTCCAGATGTCCATCTTTATCCCGCCGTCACCGGTACAGGAAAAATGGTGGTTACCGATTTTACCACCTGCACTCATCGCAGTTACTGTATCTATGACACTGTTCCCGCTGTCAGCAGGACTGATCGTTGTATTAGATCCATTCTGCCCGATTTCTGATGTGGACATTGCATTTATGGAACAGAAACCGAATTTCTGGGCATTGGTTCCATACCTCTGCGAAATCCTGATGAAGAGTGACAGAATTCCGGAAGATTATGACATGTCTCATCTGAGAACACTCGGAACTGGCGCAGAAGCCATGAACGAGAGAAAAACCCAGGAAGTAGAAGCATTCTTCCACAAACATGGCGTAAAAGCTACTTTAAGTGCAGGATACGGACAGAGTGAAGGATGTTCTAACTTCACACTTCCAAACCCGATGTTCCCTCTGGTAGATGGTTGTGTTGGTATGCCGATGCCTGCAACTGTTCTTGGTATCTTTGATAAAGATAACAACGAACTTAACTACGGTGAAATTGGTGAATTATGTATGACAGGTCCGTCTATCATGCTCCACTACGCAGGATGGATGGGCGAAGAAATGACACAACGTACTCTGATCACTCATGACGACGGAAAGTGCTGGCTCCACACAGGCGATATTGCTTACATCAAGGAAACCGGTATGGTTTACATTCTTGGACGTGGACATTCTGAACGTTTCGGCGGCGGAGAATTATATATGATGAGAATGGAAACAAAAGCCGTTCGCGTTCCTGGCGTACAGGATGGTTTCTTCTGTATCGTACCGGATAAGGAACACGAAGGATTCTTCGTTCCTTATCTCTTCATCATTCTTGACGGAAGCAAGACTCTCGACGAAGTAAAAGCCGGTCTTAAAGAAGCATTAGAAGATTACGAATATCCGGCAGACATTCGTGTCATCGAAGAAAGACCATATTTCCACTTCAAAACAAACCGTAAAGAATTAACAGAAGCTATTCTTGCAGAAAACAACTAATATAAGTTATACTATGTATAAACTAAAAAAAGAATCCCCATATCTTTTGTCACAAAAGAGATGGGGATTTGGTGTTACATAAATAGCAGAATAAAATGAGGAGGGAACGCGTGATGTCTGTTCATCACGCAAGAAAAAATATGAAAGATAAAAACCGGTTCAGTGTACTTTTAAAGCATCTGACATCTATGGCTAATTTAAAAAACTATGCGCTCGCCAAATCTCTGCAGTACGACGAGTCTTATATCAGTAAGTGGATCAGCGGAAAACTACTTCCTTCTGACAAAAACCATGAGCTAATCCTTCAGGCAATCAGCGAATGCATCGTCCAGTCTCTGACACCTGAAACAATTCCCGTGTTTCTGAAAGAATATCAGGTGAGAGATATTACCGATCTCCAGGCCGCTGTCTATGAACATCTGGAATCCGAATATAACTATGTCAAAGAACTGCAGACCTCGACAGGTTCTGAAGTAGCTTCCAAGATTTTCTATTATCCGGAACTGACTTTGGATCAGTTTATTTTCAAAATGAAACATCCGTCTCTTCGTAAGGTAGATTCCGTCAACTGCCATGCCATGGTAGATATTTTAAATATTGACACCAATTATCAGATGTTGATCGCAGAAATGAATGGTCTTCACAATGATCGAAAATTGGTTCTTCCGGGTGTTCATTTTTCCCTTATGCTGGATCTGGAACACACAGATTTAAGCAATTCGAAAATTGCAGTGTTTTTAATCGATCTTCTTTCAAATCTTGCCAATATTGATTTCAATCTTTATTATGGCACCCAGGCAGAAAAGAAGCTTATCTTTTCCGTAAAAGATATTTACTCTATTTCCGGAATGCTGATGGACCAAAACCATTGTTTATCAGTCACTACCATAGAAGATGAAACTCTTTCCTCGGAGCTTTATCATAAATTAAAGTCTCTTTGTAACAAAGAGTCTCTCTTGATCCGCAAAACAAGTATTGAAGCCATGATTCGCAGTCACGAATATGAGCATGCTCTCTTTGCTCAAAATCCAGCCTGTCTTCTCGCTCATTTTACGGAGCATTTTCTTCCGGATGATTTACATGAAGAGCTCTTAGAAACCTTCGAACCGGTTTTGGATCAAGCAGACCCAAACACCTTAAGACACTTACATTCTCTGACAAAACAATTATTATCCTCTGCGCCGATTAAAATATTATTCTATGCTTCGGTCTTTAATGACTTTGCGATTTCCGGCGAAATGGATTTTTACGGATGCCGTGTTCAGCTTACTCCAAAACAGAGGCTTGTCCTTATGAATTATATTGATCGGTTATACCACAATAATCACAATTTTGATATCAGAGTACTTCCGGACGGTGTTCTGTCAGATTATCAGCACATACCAAGACCTAGTGTTATTTTTGCAGACACATTTTGTTCCCTGCGTCTCAAGCGAAATACACCGGACTATGGTATCTGTGTCACAAATAAGTTATTTTTGAATGAAATTTTCTCAGACTTTTACTATGAAACCTGGAATTCAGATTCTCTGATCAAGGCAGATTCTCTGATTTCACATTCCATACTTTCTTTGGAGATCCTGATTTCAGAAGTCTAGCCTCTTGACCGGATTTATCCTAATATTATTTATCCTGTTCTCAAGATAGAAGCAGACATTTTTGCACTGTTTATTTCCTGCAGACAAAAATGCCTGCTTCTTTTGTCACATCGTATCCTTTGCCAGCTTTTTGTTTTACATAATCTCTGAACTCCTGGTATCTGCTCAAGATGTATTGATTCTGATTGCCATGGCAGGAAAGGATATATGCGATCAACGGTTCTGCATCCTGAATTTCCAGCTTATCTTTATATTCCTGCCACGAAATTTCATGAAAATATGGTTTCAAGATTTCTTTTCCGTTTTCTTTCCCAAATTTCTCATACAGATTGTCAGCTGACAGTACAATCCGATTGTCAAATCCTTTTGCCAGCTCACTTACTTCTTTCATATGTTTTTTTCCATAGGTACTGCATATGAATCTTCCGGATTTCTTTAATACTCTTGCCACTTCCCTGCAGGTCTGACTCAGATCTTCACAATAAAACAGCATATGATTGGCGATCACCAGATCAAAGGTTTCTTCCATACAGGGAATCTTTTCTGCATCTAGGATTTTAAATTCAAATCTCTTATCCTTTTGACCGATGTTTCTTCTGGCATCTCTTAACATACCCTCGGACAGGTCAGAAAGTGTTATGCTGATGCTGTCTGGTATTTTCTGTATATTTTCTTTCCAAAGCATTCCGTTTCCACAACCGATTTCTAAAACCTTCAGTCCATTTTTCAATTCAAGATTTCGATAGATCCAGGGGAACCATCCCTCTTTATTTACCGAATATAATCGGTGCAGGCGGATTCGGGAAGCAATATTGGTGGCATTTTGATACTGCTTCTTTACCGCATTTTCCATTCCTGTAAGATGAATCAGTTCCAGCATTTTGTTCCAGTTTACCGTATGATACTCTCTGATCTCACCGGAAGTATCTTCAATTGCCTTTTCAACCAGCTGCAATTGTTCGATCTTATCACGAACCAGTTTTAATTGTACTTCCAGCGAATCTGACAAAAAATGATAATCCATATCTCCGATAGTCATATTTTTGATATCATTCAGCGAAAAACCCAAAAACTTCAGCAGAAGTATCTGCTGAAGTCTTGTGAAATCCTCATCTGTATAAAAACGAGCTCCTGATTCATTTACAAAAGACGGTTTTAATATATCATGGCTGTCATAATATCTGATGGTACGCACGGTGACATGTGCCATTCGGGCAAATTCTCCAGATGAATAAAATCCCTCTTTTTTCATTTATCTCTTATTCTCCAATCCCACTTTCCACTAATTCTACCATAGCGTCAAGTGCCTTGCTCTCATCTTTCCCCTCGCACACGATCTCAATGGTATCACCGGACTTGATGCATGCCCCCAGCACGCTCAGCACACTTTTCGCATTACCTTCCGATTCGCGATATCGGAAAGTGATCTTACTTTCATATTCCAGTGCCTTCTTGCAGAAAAGTCCTGCCGGTCTCAAATGCAATCCCGTCGGATTTTTGATCGTTACCTTTTTACTGATCATTTTCTCCTCCACTGCTCTTTGTCAATGTGATCTGTACATTGATCGTATCT
>Ga0129311_1002055_pt1 | contig 12902 bp, 10 predicted proteins | sample Go1ome_FD_94435 | JGI IMG/M metagenome (GOLD analysis project Ga0129311, IMG submission 94435) | Western lowland gorrila individual fecal microbial communities from Wisconsin, USA - Go1022B metagenome | ecosystem: Host-associated > Mammals > Digestive system > Large intestine > Fecal | place... | reverse complement strand
TGTCGAAATGGGCGCCGAGGGCGTCAAGGCTGCCCCGACTGTCGTAACCACGGTCTCCAAATACTGGCTCGGGACTCTCGGCGGAATACTTGCAATCCTCGGAGTCGTCGCAGCGCCCATCACCAGCGGCGACACCGCCCTGCGTTCGGCGCGCCTGATACTTGCCGACACCTTCAAACTCGACCAGAAACCCATCCGCAACCGTTTCCTGATCGCGATTCCAATCTTCATCGGCACCGCACTGCTGCTCTGGTTCAGCATAGCCGACGCAGACGGGTTCAACATCATCTGGCGCTACTTCGGCTGGGCGAACCAGACCCTCGCCGTATTCACGCTCTGGGCGGTAACGGCCTACCTGTGTAGGAACGGCAAAGGGCTGCAGTACCTTATCGCGATGCTCCCGGCGGCGTTTATGACCTCCGTCTGCCTTACTTTCATCTGCACCGCGAAGATAGGCTTCAACATTCCCGCAGCCGCAACCCCCTGGATAGGAAGCATCGTATTCTGCCTCGGCATCGCCGGCGGACTGTATATGCACGCAAAACTCAGCAAGAAACCTTTATACCAATAATATGATAGAGAGATATTCCAGAAAAGTAATGCGGGACATTTGGACCGAAGAGAACAAATTCGCCGCTTACCTCGAAGTCGAACTCCTCTCCTGCGAAGCGTGGAGGGAACTCGGCGTAATCCCCGCGGAAGATGTGCAGAAGCTCCGCGAGAACGCACGTTTTGAAGTTTCACGCATACGCGAAATCGAGGAGCAGACCCGTCACGATGTGGTTGCGTTCACGAGAGCCGTCTCCGAAAGCCTCGGCGAGGAGAAAAAGTGGGTGCACTACGGGCTGACCTCCACAGACGTCGTCGACACCGCAAACGGCTACCTGATCAAACAGGCCGACGCAATCCTGCTGAAAGACCTTGAGGAGTTCTGCGCCGTGCTGAAAAAACGCGCCCACGAATTCAAGAGCACCCCCTGCATCGGCCGCACCCACGGAGTCCACGCGGACATCACGTCTTTCGGACTGAAATGGGCCCTCTGGTACGAGGAGATGCAGAGGAATATCGCACGCTTCAAAAGGGCTGCGGCGGATGTCGAGGCGGGAAAGATGAGCGGAGCCGTCGGAAACTTCGCCAACATTCCTCCCAGCATCCAGGACTACGTATGCGAGCATCTCGGCATCGCATCGGCCAATATCTCCACCCAGGTACTCCAGCGCGACCGCCATGCTTACTACATCGGGACCCTCGCGCTCATCGCCTCCACCCTCGAGCAGATGGCTTTCGAGGTCAGAAACCTGCAGAGGACGGAGGTTCGCGAAGCGGAAGAAGCTTTCAGGGCAGGTCAGAAAGGTTCAAGCGCAATGCCGCACAAGCGCAACCCCATCAGCAGCGAGAACATCTGCGGCTGCGCAAGGGTGATGCGCGGATACATGGCTGCATCCTACGAGAATGTGGCCCTCTGGCACGAGCGCGACATCTCCCACTCCTCCACGGAAAGGATCATACTTCCCGACGCCACCGAACTGCTCGACTATATGCTCTGCCGCTTCAAGGGCATACTCGAGAACCTCACGGTATACCCCGAAAGAATGATAGAGAATATCTGGAGCACCCGCGGAGTCATTTTCGCCCAGAGGGTCATGAACGCGCTCATCCGCAAGGGACTCTCACGCGAAGAGGCGTACGACACCGTGCAGCCGCTCGCGATGAAGGCCTGGACGGAAGGTCTGGACTACAAGACCCTGCTCAAAGCTTCCGAGAAGGTCAGTAAAACACTCAAGGATGAAGAACTCGAAAGTTGCTTCACCCTTGACTATTACTTCAAAAACGTGGACTATATCTTTGAGAGAGTCGGAATCTAACGGATTACGACCTCGCTCCTGTCGGGACCGACCGAGATGATCCTAACCGGACATCCGGTCTCCTTCTCGACATACTCGACATAGTTCTTGAATTCCTCGGGGAAATCAGCATATTCGCGGACACCGCTTATATCGCTCTTCCACCCGGGGAATTCCGTATATACGGGTTCAATCTCCTCTTCGAGTCCGTAGGGCAGGTAGTCGTAGATTCTCTCGCCCACCTTGTACGCCGTGGCGACCTTGATTTTCTCGAAGCCGCTGAGCACGTCGGACTTCATCATGATAAGGTCGGTGACTCCATTCATCATTACGGCATATTTCAGAGCGACCATATCCAGCCAGCCGCATCTGCGGGGACGGCCGGTGGTAGCGCCGAATTCACGGCCGACGCTGCGCAGTTCCTCTCCGGTCTCATCGAAGAGTTCCGTGGGGAAAGGACCGCTGCCGACCCTGGTGCAGTATGCCTTGAAGATACCGAAGACCTTGCCGATACGCGAAGGAGCAACTCCCAGCCCGGTGCAGACGCCCGCGGTCATGGTATTGGAAGAAGTCACGAAAGGATAGGTGCCGAAATCGATGTCCAGCATAGAGCCCTGGGCACCTTCCGCAAGAATGGGCAGGCCCGTTTCGAGATAGTTGTTCACGAGCATTTCGCTCTCGATGAACTTGAAGCGTTTGAGTTCCTCAACTGCGACAAGCCATTTCTGCTCGTACTCGGTAATGTCGTATTCGAATCCCTGATACTGTGCAAGCATCGCAAGGTGCTTCTGCTTCAGGGCCTCATATCTCCCCTTGAAATCGGGAGCCTGGATGTCGCCGACGCGCAGGCCATTCCTTCCGGTCTTGTCCATATAGGCGGGACCTATCCCCTTAAGGGTCGAGCCGATTTTCGACTTGCCCTTGGCGGCCTCCGAAGCGGCGTCGAGCATACGGTGCGTGGGAAGAATCAGATGCGCACGTTTCGCAATGACGAGTTTGTCGGAAAGTGCACCGGCCTTGGTTTCGATCTGCGAAATCTCGTCCATCAGGATAACGGGGTCGATAACCACTCCGTTGCCTATGATATTCACGGTATTCTCGCGGAAAATTCCCGAGGGAACTGTATGCAGGACAAAGCCTTCTTCGCCCCATTTCAGGGAATGTCCGGCGTTCGGACCGCCCTGGAAGCGGGCCACGACCTTATAGTCAGGGGTAAGTACATCAACAACTTTTCCTTTGCCCTCATCGCCCCACTGGAGCCCGAGCACTACGTCAATTTTTGTATTCTCCATAATTGCAGATTTCGCTCCCCAAAATTACGCATTATGCATTACAAAAAAAAACTTCCGGGCAATTGTCCGGAAGTTTTTAAAATATCTGCAGGGAGATTACTGAACCTCGATGATGACAGCCCTGTTGAGTTCAGCGGTGTCGAAGATATCGTTGCCACCGTTGGCCTTGACCTCGAACTGATCCTCGCTCATGCCATACTTTTCAGTAAGCATCTTGTAAACGTAGTCAGCACGCATCTGGGAGAGCTTCTGGTTGCGACGCTTCGAACCGGTCTTGCTGTCGGCGTTACCGCTGAGGGTGAACTTGACGTTCTTGCCGTGGCTCATGATGGTCTTCACGACATAGTCGAAGTGTGCCTGCTCCTTCTTGCTGAACTTGGCCTGTCCGATCTCGAAGTAAGCGACCATAGGCTGGGAAAGAAGGCTCTTGATGAGGTCTGCATTGTCGTTGATGCCGTTGGCAACTTCCTTCTTGAGGTTTGCGTTCTCAGCTGCGAGTCTGTCAGCCTCTGCCTGTGCTGCTGCGGCTGCTGCATCGCTCTTGTCCTTCTGGGACTGGAGAGCCTGCTTTGCTGCCTCTGCTGCTGCGGCTGCTGCAAGAGCGGGAGCAAGAGTGGTGGAAACGCGGGTAAAATTGCTCACGCCGAAGTTGTAGGCGAGACCGACTGTAGCGGAGACGATACCTGCAGCACCCTTGCTTCCGAACTGGTTACCGTGAAGAACGGTGCCGCGGATGTCGACGGGGATGGAGAACTTGGGGCTGAGACGGAAGTTGTTGAGGAGACCGAAGCCAGCTCCTACATCCGAGCCATATTCGCCGAAGAAGCCGCTCACATGGAAGTAAGGGATAAGGTTGTAGACCCTGTTCTCCTTGTAGCCCCAGAACTGGTTGCTGATGTTCCAGAGGAAGTCGGCGTGAATCTGATGGTTGCTGACCGTGTTGGGATCAAACTCCTTGACAGAAGATTTCCATCCTTCGTAACCGGCACGGATACCGAAGCAGGGGTCGATCCACTTACCGACGTTGACGTCAAGAGCGGGAGTGACGCCGCCCTTTGAAGGGGAATCAACGACATAGTCGATACCGCCGCCGATGTGGATGAACCAGTTGTCAAAGAACTTGTTGGTCTGATAGGCACCATACTGGATGTTGCCGTTGGCGTCCCTGTTGGTTTCCTGAGCGAAAGCGCTTCCGCAGAGGACGAGGGCAGATGCCAGAACTAAAGCTTTAATTTTCATAATGAAATGGATATTTAATTTATTCTAAATTCTACTGTTATGCACAGTAACGCACAAACATAACAATTTTTTTCGATAACGCAATGACTTATCAACATTAATTTCAACAAGGAGAACCCCTCCGTCAGATGATTTCTATGGCCTCAGAGCGTATCCATCCCCTCCTTCCGTCCGCAATCTCTATGCTCTTCCAATCGCCCACCTCGTCGAGAATCTGCACTTTAGCACCCTCGTGAAGCACGAACAGATCCTTGGAGGAATCCGCTCCCGGAGTGCTGCGCACCGAAACCACAGCCGACACCACTATCGCCCGGTCCGCCCTGGAAGCGTCCGAACGCAGACGCACCGCGGAGAGGAAGCATACAAGAGTCAGCAGGAACGCGGCTATCGCGGAGAAGAAACCGGTCTTTCTCGCAGCCGTGGAGCGCGACAGCAGATACAGTAGCACCATTGCGAGAGTAAGCGCCAAGAACAGCAGCGAAAGCACCGCCCAGGCGTTGGAACTTAGTAGGTGCCTTACGGAACGCGCCCAGGTCTTGAGGAAGAACTCCGGGACGGCCTCTATACGGTCCTGGATGAAGCCCTGCGCATATTCAAGGTTGAATTTCGCATCCTGGAAGGTGGGATCAAGCTTAAGAGCACGCTCGTAGTTCAGAATCGCGCGCCCGTACTCCTCCGACTTGAAACAGGCGTTGCCGAGGTTGTAGTACAATTCGGGAGTGCGTATTCCGAGGGCGAGTATGTCCGACCAGTTGTCCTGAGCCGCTTTCCACTGCCCTGCAGTATATGCGGCGGCACCGGCGTTCCAGAGCGAGTCGGGATAGGCCGCAGCGGGGGCGGCGAAGGACTGGGGCGAGAAAGCAAGCAGCAGCGCGATCACCGCAGCTCCGGCGGAAGATTTCTTGAAGTTTGAATGTTTCATAGCTGAATCGATACCGGAAATAACTTCGACAGCCTTGTCGTAATCGGCCGTCATCGAACCCTGCCCGCTACCGGAGGAGAAACGGGCGAACTCGCAGGACTCGAGCAGCCCGACGAAATCCGCAGCCATGCTTTCAGGAACTCCGGCGCCGGTGAGGCGTTCGCTGATTATGTCCTTGCTCATATCGACGAAGCTGATTCCGAACTTGTCGGAGGCGAAGCCGATCAAAGCCTTGTGCAGTTCTTCGTAAAACGCGGAATACAGATTTTCTTTCAGGTATGCAGCCGCCTTGGAGAGACGTTTGCGGGCCATCTTGGTCGCAGCACGTCCGCGTGCACCCGCAACGTCGGCCTTCATCGCCGCAACGCGCCGCAGCAGCAGGAAGAGAAGTCCCGCAACCAGCAGCAGAGCAGCGGCAAGTCCCCAGAACAGCGGTGAGAGCACGAAAAATCCGCGATCAACCTTCATACCGGGATTCCTGCTCACAATGAAACGTATGTCGCTGCCGAGATCCCGCACCCCTTTCTGGATGACTCCGGCATTGGGCACGCCCGCACCTGCAGAGGAAGATACCGCACCGCTGCCTCTCTCGACGCTGATTGTCATCTCCGGAGTGCTGAGTGTCACGTAACGTCCTGCGCTCACGTCGTAATAGGAATACTCAACCGGGGGTATCGTGAAATCGCCGCAGCTGCGGGGGATGAAGGGATACTCGAAAGTCTTGCTGCCGGAAAGGTTGCCGGCGGATTTGTCGAGGTTCTCGGTAGTCTTCACGTCATAAACGTCGAAATCAGGAGGGAACGAGACTTTCGGAGCGTCGAGCATGGAGACGTTGCCCCGGCCCGAAACGGTCAGTTTCAGGGAGGCCGCATCGTGCATTTTCAGACTGTCGCGTGTCAGTCTGGCGGAGATGCGGAAAGTTCCGACACCGCCCCCGAAAGACGACGGCGCACCGGCGGGGAGGTTCGAAACCCGGACTTTCAGTGCGGGCGTGGCAACCCTTTTGCGGATGGTCCGGTAGTCGTCCTGGAAGAATGAATCGAAGATGCTGCCGGAACTGCGGGGCGCGCGTACCATAATCTGGCAGACCATTTCCGCAGGGTCGATGCTGATTTCCCCGGACTGCTGTGGGATCAGGGTATAACTGCGCAGCAGCGCCGCCTCGTAAATCTCGTCGCCGACCTTCTCCCTCTGGAATTCGATATTCTGTGGGGCTTTCAGTTCCTGACTCCAGAAACCGTTGAACGAAGGGAAGCGAACATCCTCGAAACCGGCAACGCTGACCTTGGTGAACAGCTTGATTTCAGCCGTCAAAGGCTCTCCTACGACGACCCTCGACTTGCTGAGGGTCATCCTTAGGAATATGTCATCACTCGAAACTGTGCCGGTAGAGGAGGGATCCTGCCTTTCCTGCTGCTGTCCGGAACTTGAACCTGCAGAGGAGGAAGAGGAACTTCCTGAAACCACTTCGATAGTGTGGGTTCCGGAACTTACGGTCCTGTTCTTTATTTTCGCCGATGCCGCGGGAAGCTGGAAGACGCCGGTCCGTTTCGGCTCGACCACGTATGTAAAAGTTGTCTGCGAAGACTTGGAACGTTTGCCGTTGATAATGCTGACGGAAGTGGAGCTGCCTTTCTGCGGGCCCCATTTCACGGCGAAACCGTCGCCCGGATCCCATTCGATTTCCGAGACACCGGACTCGCCCTCAAAGATGAAGGTCATATTGAACAGTTCGCCTACAGACACCAGACCCGGCGCCTGTATCTTCACACTTTCCTGTGCGGGGAGAGTGAACGCCGCGCACAGCAAGAACGTTATTATTGAGAGTATCTTCCGCATCTTACCAATTCTTGTCTTTCTGACGGGATTTCAGCAGCGCAGCCTTTTCCTTGTTCACCTTGTCCTGAGTCTCTTTCTCCTTGGCCTGAATGGCGCGGAGCATCTGCTGAGCCTGCTGGGGAGAAATGTTCGCCTGCGAGGGCTGGGGCTGCTGTCCGTCCCGGTTCTGATTATCCTGATCAGGCTGGTTGTTCTGGTTTTGATTGTCCTGATTCTGCTGATCCTTGTTCTGATCCTGATTCTGCTGATTCCGGTCGTCGTCCCCGTCCTGGTTCTGTTCCTGCTGATTCTGGTTCTGCTGACCGTCCTTCTGCATCATCCTGGCGTAGACGTAGTTCTCTTTAGCCTCCATATCACCGGGATTCAGCAGCAGGGACTGCTTGAAATTCTCGGCCGCGGCCGCGTAGTCCTTCTGCTTCAGAGCGACATCTCCCTTGTTGAAGTACCAGTCGGCGGCGTGAGCGTCGGATGGAGCGACTTCGGACAGTTTGTCCAGAGTCTTCGCGGCCTCGGAATAATTCTCCTGCATATACAGGTCCGAAGCAAGGTTGTACTGACCCGCCATCGAAAGCGAATCTTTCAGAACAGCCTTGCGGTAGTCAATCTCCGCTTCCCTGTATGCGCCTTTCTTGAAATCCCTGTTGCCGGAACGCACCTCCCTGCGGTCAGTCTGCGCCAGCACGGTAAGCGCCGCCGCAAGACCTGCCAGGACCAATATCAATTTCCTCATACGAACATACTCTTTTTATGCCTGCGTTCCCCTATCAACATTTCTAGCACGAAGAGCGCAAGCGCTATGGCGAGAAAGTACATATACTGCTCGTCGTACTCCTCGAAAACGACGGAATTGAAACGTTCCTCCTCCATCCTGCGGATGTCGTCTATGATGGGGTTCAGGCCGAACTCCTCGTTTCCGGCGTGCACATACGCGCCTCCACCCACTTTCGCCATTTTCTGCAGGGTCGCCTCGTCGAGACGGGTCACGACTATATTGCCGTCCTTGTCCTTCAGCAGTTCACCCTTGACCGGAATAGGCTGTCCCTCGGACGAACCAACGCCGATGGTATATACCTTGACTCCGATTTCAGCAACCTGGCGGGCAGCCTCGACGGGATCGTCCTCGTGGTTTTCACCGTCCGTGATGACGATGACCGCACGGCTTTTCTCGCTCTGTGCGCTGAAACTCTTCGCCGCCGTCAGAACGGCATCCCCTATCGCAGTTCCCTGCACCGGGACGGATTCGGGACTGATCGAGCCGAGGAACATCTTGGCGGAAACATAGTCAGTGGTTATCGGAACCTGCACGAACGAAGAACCGGCGAAAAGTATCAACCCGATGCGGTCGTCCTGCAGACGGTCCACTAAGCGGGAAATCGCGAGTTTCGCCCGGCTCAGGCGGTCCGGGGAGTAGTCCTGCGCCAGCATCGAGTTGGAGACGTCGAGACAGATCATTATCTCCGCACCTTTCACCTCGCGCTCGCTGAGTTTCGCGCCGATCTGCGGACGGGAGAGTCCGATGACGAAAAAGAAGAACGCCAGCGAGAGCAGCACGACACGCACCCAGCCCTTGGCACCGGACCAGGACGGCATCAGGTCTCTCACCAGACTCTCATCGCCGAACTTGCGGATGCGACGTCTGCGTACCGCCCTCATAACGGCATATACCACGGGTATCAGCGGCACTATGAGGAGCAGCCACAGATATTCCATATTTGCAAATATCAGCATCTTACGGCAATCTAACTATAAACATCCTCAACAGCAGTTCCGCCAGCAGGCAGAGCAGCGCAAGGAGGGCGAATTTTCCAAACAGTTCCTTATAGACGGGAAAACTGTCGAGGGTGGTCCTGGTTTTCTCCATCTTGTTGATTTCCGAATAGATTTCGGAAAGTTTCGTATTGTCAGTGGCCCTGAAATAACGGCCTCCGGTCATTGAGGCTACGTTTTTCAGCAGGTCTTCGTCGATTTCCACCTGCACCTGCCGGGTTTCCACTCCCCAGGGAGTAACGACCGGATAAGGCGCCGTTCCGTTCGCACCTACGCCGATTGCATAGACCTTGATCCCATAAGTCTTGGCGATTTCCGCGGCGGTGACGGGAGAAATCTCGCCCGAATTGTTCACACCGTCCGTCAGAAGTATGACGACGCGGCTCTTCGCATCCGAATCTTTCATCCTTGCCACAGCCGTCGCCAGGCCGTTGCCTATCGCGGTACCGTCCTCGATCAGGTCCGTCTGAATCTCCTTCATCAGGTTGATGAGTGTAGCGCGGTCCGTGGTCAGAGGGCACTGTGTGTAGCTTTCTCCTGCGAAAACCACGATGCCGATGCGGTCGGAAGGACGCTGGGCGATGAACTCGATCGCTATGTCCTTCGCGGCGCTGATGCGGTCCGGAGTGAAGTCACGCGCCAGCATACTGGTCGAAACGTCCATTGCGAGGACTATGTCGATACCCTCGGTGTCAATCTTTTCCATCTGGGTGGAAGAGCGGGGACGGGCGAGCGCAACGACAATCAGGCAGAGCGCTGCTATTCTGAAGACGAAAGGAAGGTGCCTCACAACCCCGAGAACGGAATTTCCACCCGCTTTCCAGGGTTTCACGCTGCTTACACGAAGGTGCGGACGGCGGCCCTTAAGTTCCATCCACAGGTAGTGGACGACAAGAAGCGCCGGAACGGCCAGCAGCCAGAAGAGGTCGGGATACTCGAAGAACATCAGGCCTCACCTCCTTTTTCCTGTTCCTGCTCGACCTCGCTCTGATAGGTGCTCGTCACGAAACGCACGGCGGTCGGCAGCACTTTAGCATTGTCCTCGTCGGATACGGTATGCTTGGCGAACTTTACGAAATCAGCCTCCTCGAACATCGTCTTCATCTCAAGGTACAGCTCGGGCGCAAGTTCGGAACTGCCTTTCAGGGCGGAGAAAAGTTCCGCAGTAGTCATTTCAGGGGCGTCGATTCCGAAACGGGCGTCGATATACTCTTTCAGCGTATCAGTCACGCCGGAATAAAACGCTTTCTGGTTCTCCGGAGCCCAGTATTTGGAATCGCGGTAGCGGTCAAGGCTTCTCAAGGCGACGATATGCGGAGGGTCCTTGTGAAGTTCCACTGCCTTTTTTCCGGAGAAGCGGCGCACCAGGTAGACCGCAAGCAGGACGAGGGCAGCAAGCAGCAGTGCTCCGCCGGTCCAGGGCAGGACCTCCTCAACCGTGACCGGATATGTAATCAGGTCCTTGAGTTCGTGCATCTTGAAAGTCGCCGTGTCTATCCGGACGGTCTTCACGCTCATCTTCTGCGCCGAGAAAAGCAGGGTGTCCACCAGCCCGTCGGTCACAAGCCCTACCGGAATGTCGGGCAGGGAATATTCTCCGGGCTCAAAGGGGGAGAGGACCACGCTGGCGCGGATTTTCCGCACAGGGTTCTTTTTCCCGCCCTTCCTATTCAAGGTATCCAGCTGCCACTCTCGCACAAGGTAGAGCGTATCGGAAGAAATCTCCTTGAAATCGGGGAGCAGCAGATCCGAACCGTCAGGAACGGCGTCAAGGACAAAACCGTATTCGAGCTGGTCCGCCACAAGGATGGAGTCTCTTTTCTGCAGGGGCTGCAAAAATGACTCTCCTGCCGAAACATGACCACCCGGCAGGGCGAGAACGGCAAACAGTATAATCTGAATCAATTTCATCGCGCAGCAAACAGGGCCAACAGCGCACGCACGTAGTCTTCATCCGTGGCGATGTCCACATTATCTATCTTGTATCTGTTGAACAGCTTCTTTTCGCGGGCAAGCAACTCTTCCGACCAGAGGGAATACGCTTTGCGGACCGACTTTCTGCTCGTATTTATCCAGGCGCTTTCTCCTGTCTCGGAGTCTTTTACGTGAACCAGACCGACCGAGGGCATAGCCCTTTCCGCCGGGTCGTGGACCATTATAACAGACAAGTCGTGCCTGCCGGCGGCGACTTTCAGCGCGTCCTCGAAGCGCGGATTGCCCTCCGCATCGACGTCCAGGCAGTCGCTGAGCAGGAAAGCGGTGCATTTCTTCTTGATCGCATTGGTCAGGAAACGCAGCGCCCCGCCTATGTCCGTACCGTTCGAAGCCGGCTGGAATTCAACGATTTCGCGGATAATGTGCAGAAGGTGGGAACGGCCTTTCTTCGGAGGGATGAACATTTCCACCTTGTCCGAAAAGAACAGAGCGCCGACCTTGTCGTTGTTCAGAATCGCGCTGAAAGACAGCACCGCTGCGATTTCGGCAAGCATATCGCGCTTGGTGCGGGTTACCGTCCCGAAGAGTCCTGAACGGCTCACGTCCACGAGCAGCACCACGGTCAGTTCCCGTTCCTCCTCGAAGACCTTGACGTAGGGGCTGCGCAGACGTGCGGTGACGTTCCAGTCCATATTCCGGACGTCGTCGCCCCACTGGTACTCGCGCACCTCGCTGAAAGCCATTCCCCTGCCCTTGAACGCCGAATGGTACTCACCGGCGAAAATCTGGTGGGAAAGAGCCTTGGTCTTGATTTCGATCTTCCTGACCTTTTTCAGGAGGTCTGTCGCGCCTTGATTCTGCATTACGGAACTATGACCGCGTTGATTACCTGCTCGATTATATTCTCGGTCGTGACGTTCTCGGCCTCAGCCTCGTAGGTCAGGCCGATACGGTGCCTGAGGACCTCCGGGCACACCGCACGCACGTCTTCGGGAATCACATAGCCGCGCCTCTTGATAAAAGCGTAGGCCTTTGCCGCCAGGCTGAGGGAGATGCTGGCACGGGGCGAGGCTCCGAACGAAATCAGGTCCTTGAGATTTCCGAGACCGTAGTCTTCCGGGGTGCGGGTCGCATAGACTATATCGACTATGTATTTCTCGATTTTCTCGTCCATATATACTTCGCGCACGAGCTCGCGTGCGCGCACGATGTCTTCGGGCTTCACGACGGCCTGAGCCTTGGGGAAGGTGCCGCTGTTGTTCATCCGGACTATCATCCGCTCCTCCTCTTTCTTCGGGTAGTCCACGATGACCTTGAGCATAAAACGGTCGACCTGCGCTTCAGGCAGAGGATAGGTTCCCTCCTGTTCGATGGGGTTCTGCGTCGCCATCACGAGGAACGGTTCCGGCAGGGCGTAGGTCTGCTCTCCGAGGGTCACGTGGCGCTCCTGCATAGCTTCGAGCAGAGCCGACTGCACTTTCGCGGGAGCACGGTTGATTTCATCCGCAAGCACGAAGTTCGCGAAGACAGGGCCCTTGTGGACCTCAAACTGCTCTTTTTTCTGCGAGTAGATCAGCGTTCCGGTAATATCCGCAGGGAGCAGGTCCGGGGTGAACTGAATGCGGCTGAACTTTGCATCGACAGCCTGCGAGAGGGTGCTGATTGCAAGGGTCTTCGCCAGTCCGGGGACACCTTCCAGGAGTATATGTCCGTTTGCGAGAAGGGCTATCATAAGATTTTCCACGAGGTGTTTCTGACCTACTATGACTTTGCCCATTTCCATTGACAGAATATCAACAAATGCACTTTCCTGCTGGATTCTGTCGTTAAGTTCCTTGATATTGATACTTTCCATTCCGACTTTGTTTCAGTTAACGGTAATTGGACTTTTACTGCAAAAAATGTACCTTTGTGCTTGCGTTATGCGGTACAAGATAACACTGAGTTACGACGGGGCGGGGTTCCGAGGGTGGCAGATCCAGCCCTCCGAGCCCTCCGTGCAGGAGGCCCTTGAACGGGCCTTGGGCGTGCTGCTCTCCGAAAAGATTGCAGTGACCGGGGCAG
>Ga0129311_1002054_pt1 | contig 12903 bp, 11 predicted proteins | sample Go1ome_FD_94435 | JGI IMG/M metagenome (GOLD analysis project Ga0129311, IMG submission 94435) | Western lowland gorrila individual fecal microbial communities from Wisconsin, USA - Go1022B metagenome | ecosystem: Host-associated > Mammals > Digestive system > Large intestine > Fecal | place... | reverse complement strand
TGTTATGGGTACTGAATTTAATAGGAAATAATGCGTTTAGAAGGGGGGTTCATTTGAACCCCCTTTTGAACCCCCCTAATGGTACAATCGTTAAGATTGTATCATTTTCTTTGTCCTAACGAACGTGGTAGGTCAGAAAGTGATACAACCTACGATAAGGGTTGCATCGTTAATTGGTTTAAAAGGCTTTAATAACAAGGAAAATAGCGTGTCTCTGTTGCGTTTCCAGATAACCAAAGGCATAAATCCCCCTAGACTAATCAGCGTAACGCAACACAGGGCGAATCATTATTATAATTTTTGAAACCCCATTAACGATAGTAAGGTTCTATTGTTATGAGGTTTGATATCGTTAAAACATTTCTATGCAGAAAATCTGCATCATCAGCGCGAAATTCAGCACATTACCATTGAGAATGAAAGGAAAACAAGTATGGCAGCATTCAAGAAAGAACGGAAGATGAAAGTATATGCACAGTCGGGATATCATTACAAGGATACAGCCACCATCATATTAAAAGGGGCGTGGCTTGAAACACTAGGGTTTGAGCCGGGGACACCCATAAATGTTGAGTGCGATGGAGGAAGGCTTGTGATTACCAGATCAGATGAAGTAGTTGTTGAGTAAAAAAGGTGAACTACAATGCAAACGTATATTGGGAGGGGATGCCCTCCCTTTTTTGAACAAAAAATATTAAATATCATCAAATATCACTAAATATAAGAAAAACTTGATTGTAAGAAGCATTAGATGTATAATAGGATAAAGTGGAATATTACATATTTTTATAGAAAATAAGAGGGAAAACTATGCAAAATGAATTAAATGATAACTATATCAGCATAGATGAAGCCGCTGAATATTTAGGAATAAAAACAGTTACATTAAGAAATTGGATAAAAAAAGACGAAAGCTTACCTGCTCATAAAATAGGTAAACTTTGGAAATTTAAAAAGTCCGAGATTGACGAATGGGTTAAAAGCGGCAAAAGTGCATTATGAAACGAGGAAATAAAAGAATGATTAGCAGTGCTATAAATTTGGCATATACTTATTTTGAAAAGAATTATGATATTCATGAGTTTGAGGAAATATGTACTGCAATTAAAGTTTTGGCTAATAAAGAAGATGTATCTTTTTTTTGTATTAATGAGCCGAAGATATATACATATGACGGAATACAAGATTTATTATCAAAGCTAAATGAAAAAGAGTCCATCAGGAAAAAAAATGGAGTATATTACACACCTCCTGATCTGGTTTCTTTTATAGTAATAAATTCGGTAAAGTCTTTATATGGGAAACTAGATACGAGTAATATTTCACAGTCCAATATAGAAGGAGTCCCATATAAGTCTTTTTGTAAAACCAAAACAGTATATGATCCAACCTGTGGTGCAGGAGAATTTCTGCTGTTTACAGCAGGATTAAAATTTGATTTATGGTCTCAAAATGATAGACTAACAGAAAATACGGTATTTAAGATTATTTCAACTATAAATGGAAATGATCTTAATCCGGATTCTGTATTTATTTCGAAGTTAAGATTATTTATTCTAACTTTAAAACATTTTAGAAAAATCAATTACATAAAGCTGGCACAAGTTTTGAATAGTAATTTTACTACAATAGATTTTGTGTCTGAGCCAATGATTGAGAGAAAATTTCACATTATCATCGGAAACCCGCCATACGTTGAGGATTTTAAGAGTGGGTTAAAACATAAAAACAGATATGGAAACATATATGCAAATGTGTTGAAAAATGCGTCTGATATTTTGGAGGAAAATGGCAGCTTGGGTTTTGTAATACCAATATCATACATATCGACTCCAAGGATGAAAAAAATCAGGGAAGACTTATTTGAAAGCATTCCTGTTCAATACATTTTGAATTATGCTGACAGACCTGACTGCTTATTTGATTCGGTACATCAGAAATTATCTGTACTGATTGGAAAAAAGCGAAAATGTGTTAAAACTATATATACTAGTGCTTACCATTACTGGTATAAAGATGAAAGAAAATATTTATTTCAAGATATTGAGATGATTAAAAACATATATGCGACAGATAATTTCATTCCGAAACTAGGCAATAGATATGATGTCGATATTTACAAAAAAATTGTGAAAAATCCAAATATGATTTCAGTTTATGATACATCTAGGTTCGGAAATGAATCAGTTTATTTAAATAGGAGAGAAACTTTTTGGATGAAAGCTTATAGAACTTTTGTTGCGGATCCTGACTATAAGGTGTTTAGTTATGAAAATGAAAGTGAGGCGGATTTCTGTTATTGTCTTATAAACTCATCACTGTTTTGGTGGTATTGGATTGCCGTTTCTGATTGCTGGCACGTAAGCAAGGAACTTAATGGATTTAGAACAGTAAAGGAGTTTGATATCGAGAAAGTCATGAAAATGGCTATGAAATTACGAACTAGATTAGAGGAAACCAAAGTGTTTGTAGGAACCAAACAGACTGATTATGAATATAAGCATAAATTTTGTTTACCAGAGATACATGAGATAGACAACTATATTAATGAACTGTATGGCCTGACAGAGGAGGAAAGTAATTATATAAAAGAATATGCGTTAAATTATAGAACAGGTGGAGGTGCAAATTAGATATGAAAGCAATTGATTTATTTGCTGGGTGTGGAGGACTTTCACTAGGTTTTATGAAAGCAGGGTACACTATAAGTAAGGCCGTGGAGTTTGATGAGTCTATTGCTAATACATATAAAATGAATCATCCTGAGGTAGACGTGATTGTTGATGATATTAGAAATATAGATACAACAGGGGTGTTTAAAAAAGGAGATGCGGAAATAATCATTGGTGGCCCACCGTGTCAGGGTTTTTCTATGGCAGGAGCTAGAATACGCCAGGGATTCATCGATGATCCGAGAAATTATTTATTTAAACATTATTATAATGTGGTAAAAGCTGTTAAACCGAAATTTTTTGTTATGGAAAATGTGAAGGGAATGCTTACCATGCAAGGAGGAAAGATATTTAGGGAGATAGTAAATACATTTACAAGTAGTGAACTTATGGATGGAAAGCCATACTATTTACATTATAGGGTTGTTAGGGCTGTTGATTTTGGCATTCCACAAAAAAGAGAGCGTCTGATTATTATAGGAAGTCTTTATAATAATATAGATTTTGAAAAAATCTGGGAAGAAACTAGGTTAGATATCGAAAGACATTATCCAGATTATTTTTCAAATGTAACAGTAGAAGATGCAATTGGAAATTTGCCAGAAACGTCTGAAGATGGAAAAATTAGTAATCCTGCACCCATGACATCCTATCAAGCATACTTGAGTAGTAATATGAAACAAATATGCAATCATAAGAAGTCAAATCATTCTAAAACAGCTATTGCAAGAATGAAGCAGATAAAGGCAGGGCAAAACTACACTGCACTGAATGAAAAAATAAATTCAGTGCATAGTGGTTCTTATGGAAGATTGTGTTGGGACGAACAAGCACCAACTATAACAACTAGATTTGATACCCCCGCCGGAGGAAGATTTATTCATCCTGTTGAAAATAGGACGCTTACTCCGCGTGAGGCAGCTAGAATACAGAGTTTTCCAGATGATTTTATATTTTATGGTTCAAATAGGGAAATAAGTAGACAGATTGGCAATGCAGTACCTCCTAAAATATCGTATTTTTTAGCGGAACTGATTAGACGAATTGAAATTCAAAATGAAGAGAGGTGATTCAGACGGATAATATACTTATTAGAGGTGCTTCTGGAACAGGAAAGACATATTGTGCACGAGCAATTGCTTATTATATGTGTATGAATGGAGATAGTGTTCAGGATGCTTTTTCACAAAATATAGAAGCTGATATTGAAAAAATTGAAGAATTTATATCAAATAGTGATCAGTGTGAATTTATACAAATACATCCGGCGATGGATTATGATGACATTGTTTATGGACTTAAAATTAATCCATCAGATGGTTTGCAGATAGAATATGCTGAAAAAAGGGTAATGAAACTATGCAATTTGGCAAATGGAAAAGATAAAAAATACTGCATTATATTTGATGACATTGATAGAGCAGATGCTGGCAGATTACTGGGAAATGTTCTATATGCAATGGAGTATAGGAATCAGCCTGTAGATTTATCTGACGGAAAAGTACTGATTATACCAGATAATGTAATTTTAATCTTTACGGAGAACTCTACAAGCTTAAATGGCGGACTTGATTTGGCTGTCCGTAGAAGAATGACATATTTAAATGAGTTACAATCAAATCGTTTTGAACTCATAAAGCATTATCAGGGTAAAATAAATAATAATGCACTTAAGCTTATACTTGATGTATATGACCGTGTTAGTGCATTTATAAATAGTTATGCCAATGTTAGTGATAATGTGGATAAAAAATGTTATATGCCAGGACACGGGATGTTCATGGTCAATACAGAGGGAAATACACATTTAGTTCTTGATAACTTTAGACAAAAAATAAAGTTTCAAGTAGTACCATACTTAAGAGAACTTTATTCAAGAAGCGTTTTTGACTCAAATCCTGATAGTTTTATTGAAAATCTTTTAAGCGGAGTGAATGTAGGAATAGAGGGAATATGCCCGATAAAATCTATATCAAAAAAACTTGTTAAGAAAGATAAGAATGTGTCCACATTTTCATTGCCGGATTCTCGTACATATTATGCTAACACTATTGCAAGAGGTGGATGTAAGGATTACCGTGGTATGATGGAGTGTGTAATTGATGCACTTATTTTAAATAGAGTATTTCCATATGATGTATTGCTGGGGGCTTTGCTGTGTAATACAGGAATTGCATACATTGAAGGATTGCGAGACACAACCAAAAAGGCTGCATATCTTGTTGAAAAGCATGAAGCAAATAATTTTATGTATGAAACTATTAGAGGCGGTAAGATTTCAGGAACACACGCATATTACACACTAGATATTGCTGCGACAGGTCGGTGGCAATTAGAAAATGATACGGAAGAGTATATAGTAAGCTATTATGATGGTAGACTTGACAAGGAATATATTGCACTTAGTGGATTCAGAAATCATGGTTTTAATCCAGATGATCCTAAATTAAGCGTTATTCATAATACCGTTAATATTATGACTGCTGTTCATATTGTTTTGGCAAAATATTTAGAATATTACAAACTTAATATAGGACTATTGATGGGGGAGGAGGATGATTATCATTTACTTTATGAATATTTGACTTTAGAAGAAGAATACCTAAAAGAAGTTAAGGCCTTTTTAAAGGGACGGGATCCATCTAAGCCGACAGGAGATGATGAACGTCTGGAATTTTATGGTAATAAGATATTGAATTTGCACACTGTATGGTACGGTGTTGGAGATTGTATAGAGGTAAATGCAAAACAGTTTAAAGACTTGGTAGATGGAAATATCAAATTAAGTATGGATTCTTTTGAAACATTGTTTGACATTTCCAAAGCTCAAGATACGGTAAAAATTGAAATCAAAGGAGTGTTAAAGATGGTAGATTTGAATGATTATCAGAAGATAATGGACAATATTGGCATAAGACAAATGATTTTTCAAGGACCTCCCGGTACATCGAAAACATTTGAAAGTAAGCGTTTTATTTTGAAACAGCTAAATTCAGGAGCAAATTCATTTAAAGCAAATATGCCTTCTCAGGAAGAAATCTCTAATGACTTAGAAAATTATAAACTTACAGATGAGGATTATGCGGATCCTATGAATTCTGCAAAGTTACAGACAGGAGGTTGGGATTTAGTACAGTTTCATCCATCATATGGTTATGAAGATTTCATTCGAGGTATAGAAGTAAAAATACCGGATGGTCAATCTACACCTAGTTATTCCAGTGTTAATAGAATTTTAGGAAGAATTGCAGAATTTTCTAAGGCAGCTGCAGATTATGCAGCGCAGCAGGGAACGGCAGCTCCTAAATTTTATCTTGTTGTGGACGAAATTAACAGAGCAAATTTAGCTACGGTGTTTGGAGAGTTGATTTATGGACTGGAATACAGGAATAGCAAAGTATCAACACCATATGAAGTGAAAAATACTGTATCGGGTGAAATTTCAAAAGATATTATCATTGGGAAGAATCTGTATATAATTGGAACAATGAATACGGCTGATAAATCAATAGATGCAATAGATTATGCTATCAGGAGAAGATTTATGTTTGTTGATAGCCCTGCAAATAGGGATATTGTATTAGAGTGTTATAAAAAACAGTCAGGAAATAATGATAGTGATTCAATAGAGTTACTGTTATTTGATGCTGTTCAAAATCTGTTTGATTCAGAGAGATTTTTTAATGATGAGTATCAGAAAGCAGATGTTAAAATTGGGCATACATTTTTCCTAAGAGATAGGAAAAAAGGATATGAAGATTCTATAATTGAGCATTTTATTTTTCAGGTTGTACCAATTTTGCGTGAATATGTTAAAGATGGAATTCTTGATACATCAGAAAATCTCATTCCAATCGAGCATTCGGTGCATGAAATGGTTACTGCGGTAACAACAGATGACAGAATTGAGAAACTTAGCGAGAATATCATGCTTTATGTGAAAGAATTTGGTAATTTAAACAAATCTAATGAAATTATTGATAATATGTATATTGCTAAGTTTATTGATGAGTTAAGAAAAAACATGGGATATTAGGGAGTGTGATTATCGTATGGCAAAAAGGATAATTCCACATACACTCAATGACTGGTCACAGATTGAAGAAAATGATGGTTTTTGGGGAAAGATTAATTTATTTCAACCAGAGTTAAACTTTGGAATTCATCAGTATAACAATAACTTATGGACAAGCGGAATGGTCGGAGTAGGACGAGTATTTGATATAAATGGAAATCCTATTACTGATAACGGAGCAGAACATATCCTTATTGTGTCGTCAAGTTATGGGATGGATCCTTGGGAGATGTTAGAATGTGTGATGCAGGATGAGGAGTATGACGATTATATACAAGAATTAAAAGATGATAAAAAATTCTTGTTTAAAATTTTTTATGATCAGGATGTAATCCCACTTGAGCAAGAGACAGATTCAAAAGCAGAATTGCTGTATGCTATAAGCTTTTTGAACGCTTGCTATTCCTTGTGCAAAAAAGGATTAAAAAAATCTCTAATATATAAAAATGAGAATTATACTGCAAAGTTGCGTGGTAAAATTGATGTTACAAGAAATATGAAACTTAATACCGCACGGGGAAGAAGTGATAAATTTTTCTGTAAATACATTGATTTCACAGAAGATAATATAGAAAATCAAATAATAAAGGCAGCCCTATTAAGGTGCAAAAATTTGTTAAGAGAGAAGTTTGAACTTAACTCAGCTATATCGACTAGGGTAACTTTCTGTATGAATGCACTCAGAAAAGTTAGTAAAAAGAAAATTTCAACCTCTGATTACAAGATGGTAGAAGTTAATGGATTATACTCATATTACAAACCAGTAATTCAACAAGCAAAAGCAATATCTGGTCAGAAATTTCATAGTTATATGAACAATGAGTCTGAAGGCAAAAAGAAAAATGTTTATACAATACCATATGTTATAAATATGGAAACTCTTTTTGAATTTTATACAAGAACGGTGTTAAAGAATGTTTTGCCGTCAGATAAATATAGTCTAAAGAAATACTCTCATAGATTATTTCTACAGAAGGGAATTACAAAAGCTGAAGATGCCGAGAGAGGTATTCATTTAATGCATTATTGTATTCCGGATTTACTGATTTGTGACTCGCAAACAGATAAGCCAATAGCTGTTTTGGATGCAAAATATAAACCAGATAATAAACCTGTTCGAGCTGATAGTCATCAAATTTTATCATATGTACTTCTCACAGGAGTATCAAAATGTGGTTTTATTTTTCCGGGTATAGATACTAAACTGAAGAAGATGAAATGTACGAATGATGGTTATTTGCCTATTAACGCGGATAATGTTAACTATTACGAATTACTTTTGGGAAATACAATTGATTCAGAAGAGATAAAAAAGATTCTTGATTAGTTATTTCAACTGGAAGGGAGGTCAGCCTATATGGAACACATACATATTGTAAAAACAGGAGTAACGAAGTTAGATGTTGATTGCGTGGTAAATGCTGCCAATGAAGGATTATGGGCAGGTGGCGGAGTATGTGGTGCTATCTTTAAAGAAGCCGGATATGATGAATTGACAGATGCTTGTAAGAAGATAGGTCATTGTGATACGGGAAGTGCTGTCATTACCCCCGGATTTCGGTTAAAAGCTAAATATATTATTCATGCTGTTGGACCTCAATGGCATGGTGGTAATCATGATGAAGAACATTTACTTCGAAAATGCTATCAAACAGCATTGCTTTTGGCACAGGATAATGGGTGTAAATCTATAGGCTTTCCTCTGATATCATCAGGTATATACGGATATCCCAAGAAAGGAGCATGGCAGGTGGCACTAAGAGCGGTTGCCGATTCTCTTGATTCTTTAGTGGATATGGAGGTTTACTTTGCTGTATTAGATGATTCAATGCTCGCTATGGGGCAAGAAATATATCGCACTATGTTTGATAATACGGATGATTTACTATTAGCATCAATAGATAAGGCAATGCTGTGGCAATGCATAGAAATGCTGTGTAAAATACGAAAAATTGAGTGGAAGACCCCTCCATCAAAAGATGGAGTGAATTATTTCCCGTTTCCTGTTTATCCAGAAGAACTTTGGCAGGTATTCAATTTGATGGAGCCCGACAGAGATTATGGAGCCAATATGGAGAAGCAACCACGAAGAATAGTGCCTAGTGAGATGTCCGTAAAACAGATTAATGCAAGGCTCACATGGATTCAAAGGGGTGAACGTTTTTGTGATGGTAATATTGCAGCAGAGGTCGAAAATGGAAATCTGCTAAAAATGTTACTGCGATTGGATGATCTGTTGAAAAAACAGGAGGTGCGACATGAGTAAATATACAGATGAACAGATAAATATGTTTCAGAAAATTGCTGATTATATTTATGCACTTTCAGATGGAACGAATACAACTACAGTGCAAGTTATGGCTGAGATTTTCCCAGATGAAATAGATGATATATGGAAAAAACAGTCATATCTTGGAGTTGAATTATTCGTAATACATTATGAGGTCATGGAACTATTAGGAAAAATGGGTGTGTTGCTAGATATGAGTAGTCACGATGGCAAGGTTGAAGGATTACCACACAATCTGGACTTTTATGTAAAACACATCTAGTTTACAGCTTATTGGGAGGTGCCGTTACATGAAAAAATATAATAATTTCAAGGAATATATGGAAGATGTGTATTATGATGAAATCTTTAACAAGATTAAAGGTTTGGTATGTGCACACAAAGATTCCTTTGAAAGTGATACTGTTTATTCTGTTTCATATGCAGAGCCGTATGATATTCATGTAAGTGGTGTTACCTTCAAAGAACAAGATAACGGATTATTGGAAATAAGAGTATCAGTGGATGCGGATATATCTGTGAAGGGAAAGACCAAATATGGATATGATGAAATCGCTGATAATGCTTCATATAATGTATTCTTTCGTGCAGAACTTGAAGATGGACTGCAACAAGTAACCATCACCAATGCAGAAGAATATAATCCGGCAAAGTTCGAAAAAGACAAGAGTTTAAGCCAAGATCTTGTGCCTTACTTATATGAGGATGCGGTGGAGAAAAATGCAGAGGATTTTTTAAAGCGACATTATCCGAAAGCCTTATTGCAGCCGATGCCATTGCCCGTATTTGAGGTTGCAAAAAGCATGGGAATGACTGTATATTATGCACCGTTAGGTGATTCTGTGTTTGGAAGGACATATTTTGGATCAGAGAGAGTGACTGTTTACACAGACAATACACTTAAATCGAAAGTTGAAATTCTCACTAATCCGGGAACCATGTTGATTAATCCGAATGTATATTTTATGCGTAATGTTGGAACAGCTAATAACACCATCATACATGAATGTGTGCATTGGGACAGACATCGTAAGGCATTTGAATTGCAAAAACTGTTAACGGGTGATTGCAACCATATTTCTTGTGAAATAGTTGATACATACGAAGGCATACCAGATGATGCGCCATCAATCAAATGGATGGAATGGCAGGCTAACCAGTTAGCACCAAGAATTCTTATGCCTGCTAAGATGACAAAGAGGGTATATGATAAGGTATTGACAGATTTATATACTGCAAATCCTCAGAGACGATATGCTGAATTGGTGCAGGAAACAGTAGAACGTGTAGCTGATTATTTCCAAGTATCAATTTTTGCGGCTAAGTTACGATTGATAGAGCTTGGTTATGAAAAAGTACAGGGAACTTTTGTGTATACTGAAGGCAGATATTTGCCACCATTTGCATTTAAAAAAGATGCCATTGGAAAAAATCAGACCTTTGTCATTGATGAGCAGAATGCACTTTATGTTATGTTCATGGATCCTGTGTTGAGGCAATTCTTCTTTGAGAATAAAATTGTATATGCGAACAGCATGATATGTATAAATGCACCTGAATATATAGAAACAAACGAACAGGGAATTCTTATTCTTACCGAATATGCCTTGGAGCACGTAGATGAATGCTGTTTCATTTTTGATAGAAAATTTAGTGCAAGTCAAAATTACAGTGATACATTCTATCGTAGATGTTTCTTATGCAGGGATGTTGTTTCGGATACCTTTATTGAAGCCTCATATAATCCTAACCATAAAGACAATCAGAGCAGGAGTGATAGATGTAAGAACTTAGAGCAGATAGCAAGTGTTTCTGGTGATTTGTCGGATATTATGGGTGAACTTCCGGCTAGTTTTGGTGGAACACTAAAATACCATATGAAACGTCTGGATATAAATGAAGAAGAGTTAAGTGACAGATGCCACTTATCTGTTCAGACATTGAGCAAATATATTAATGACAATGCAGCAGATAAAAAATATCCAAATGTTGTAGCTGTATGCAAGGCTTTATATTTGCATCCTGTATTTTTTGAGGATCTTCTTTCAAAAGCAGGCTTTGATGGGAAATTGAGCCAAGCTACATTTTTTATTAAACAGCTTATTTGGGGGCATCCAGATGATTCTGTTGAAGAATGGCAAAGAAAGATTAATGATGCTCATGTAAATTTACAATTACCTTGTTAAAAAAAATAAGAAATTTTTAAAGTGAAACTTTAAGTTCGGAACGAAGATATAAGGGTTTTCACGATTTTGAAAAATAACAAAATCGTGGGAACCCTTATTTTTGTGCGCTTTTTTAGCTTAAAGTCCCACTTCATGGTGTTATTTCAAATCTCAGGTAGAATTAAATTATCGAAAGGAAAAACACAGCGAATGCAAGAGATTTCATATGTGGTGATCATAAGAGTTCTTCTTATCGATGACATTCAATTTATGATTATATAGATTCCTAACTATGAAACATTTATGGCTATGATGAGCCATGAAACGAAAATACCCCTTCTTTACCGAGGCGAATGAAGAATGTGCCAATACCTTAGTTGCTACGGATTATAAGGATCCTCCAATTGTAAATGACGGGGAGAGTACTGATTATATAGTACGAAGGCTGACACCTACGGAATGTGCAAGACTGCAGGGATTCCCGGACTGGTGGTGTGACGGACTTGAAATATCAGAACCTACCGATAGTGATATTGCCAAGTGGAGAGAAATCTTTCATACCCATGCCAAGGCAATGGGAAAGACCACAAAGCCAAAGACAGATAACCAGATCAGAAAGTGGTTACAGAATCCAAGGTCTGACTCTGCTGAATATAAAATGTGGGGAAACGGAGTGGTATTACCGAATGTTTATTTTGTTTTGTCCGGCATTATGTACTATGCACAAGAATCTGCCACATAAAGGTAGTATATTTGTACCCCTGTGAATGCACATAATCGTTGCTTTTACAGGGGTTTAGAGTGATATATGTACATACCAAAAGAAATACTCGTACAAATGAATCTTTATTGGTTGATTGTGGCATTGAAAGAAATATCAATTACCGAGGTTTATATACACAAACTGAGAATGCAATAAAAATGTTTAATCCGGAATATATTTTGATTTCTCACAATCATGAAGACCATTATAATCTTCTTTTTGTTAGTGGTGCTGCTCAAGCAGTAGCACTTGGATTTAACAATATGTCTGCTATAAAACAGGTGATTATAACGGATGCGCATAGTGGGTCTTTGAGCCATGCAATCATTAAGAGTCTACTTGGTAAAAAATTGCTTCTCTTAAATCCCAATATACATAATTATCAGTTTGTTTTGACTAAAGCGTTTCCGAATGTTTATGTCGAATTTGGTATTTGCCCCGGTTTAAATAGCTGTGTTGGTGGTTTTCAGTCTAGTTTGGAAAATGATACAGGCATGATTGTAAGCATTAAGAACAACCATAACCTTGTATTAACTGGGGATTGTTCATTTGATTTTATTCCGGCTGTAGTGGGACTTTCTGATGCAGACTGTATTGTTGTACCACACCATGGTGGAAAAGTTATGATGAATAATAGGATTCCAATGAAGAGTTGTTGTTATCCTATTGTAAGTTCAGGCTTTCCTGCTTTGTACACAGGAACTTGGTATCAAAGACAATATGACCAAGGTTTATTTTTACGAAATTGTGGGGTAGCCAACTCTTTATCGTTTTTGAAAGTACTCCCCAAAATATGTTGTGAAATAAAGGGTATATAACTATTATTTTATAGATAAAGGTGGTGTGATAAATTGGTCTTACCCAAAATACAGGAATTATATAATCCAATACTGGGATACTTGTTAGAACGCAGGAAAGATACGCTTGTTTCTATTCGA
>Ga0129311_1002052_pt1 | contig 12918 bp, 12 predicted proteins | sample Go1ome_FD_94435 | JGI IMG/M metagenome (GOLD analysis project Ga0129311, IMG submission 94435) | Western lowland gorrila individual fecal microbial communities from Wisconsin, USA - Go1022B metagenome | ecosystem: Host-associated > Mammals > Digestive system > Large intestine > Fecal | place... | reverse complement strand
TTTTTTATTTTAAATATATTATATCCTTCTATAAATTTTTTTATTTTTTTGTAAAAAAAAACCAAATAATAAAATTTAAAAATAAAATTTGTTTTTTTTTTTTTTTTTTCATGCCAATAAAGCAAACCGCGGATGGCATGTATGATAAATATGCTGTTTTTCAATAATCAATCATCATTTCCATTAGTTTTAATGATATTTCAAACAAATCTTCAGTCTCGTTTTTTCATTTTCCATAAACTTTAATAAGTATTGTGTAATCCTGAATGAAGAATATATTTATTGAATTTTTTATGCTTTCCAAAAAAGAACTTATATCAGTTGTAAAGCAAATATATTGGCTTTAAATGCTCAATATGCTTCATCTGCACTTGATTTATACGCTTCTCTAGTCAATTTAATCTGAGAGGCAATATATGTATCATACATATTTTTTATTCTCTACGAACTTCAATGAATCACTATCCGCGATTTGCTTTACTGGCATGTTTTTTTTTTCATCATTGCCTATCAAAATATTTCTTACCAGAATCTGGATTAAAATAGGTTCGAATATACCCATAACCTTCCATATCAAATTCTGCCTTATTTTCAACCAGATATGATGCCAAATTCTCTTTCAGCTGTGCTTCAGGGGATCCGAATATATACCATTCCAACGGAACTTTCTTTCCACACAGTAATTTCATAGTCGTTTCTGTATAAGGTCGATCATACTTTACAGCAATTTCTCTTCTTACCTTTTCTGTTGTTTCTGTACCATATGCATGCGCATGAATGTAGTCAGGAACTTTTCTCCTTTCAGGTTTTCCCTTTTTGATGAACTTATCTTATCAACCAATTAAATCTGTTTGAATACATTTTTCTGCCAACTATTTGGTCACTCTCTGTTCTTTTTTCATAGACATACGCCATTCAAAAATGAGCGGAAGATTTTTCTTTACTATAATAAAGGATACAATTGGAGAAATCATGTCTGAAATACATTCAGCCGCAAACGTGTACTGAACGGAAAAGAATACAGGGATCAGAAACAGTGCAACAAAGTAAACACCCTTTCTGAAGAAAGAAAGTGGCAATGAAATATTTACCTGACCTAAAGCAGTCATAGAATCTACCATTTCATACTGCAGACCTAATGGAATAATAAACAGTGTTACTAGTTGTGAACTGCTCATGACCTACGCTTGTGCTTAGAGGTCAGAGCTTCCTGCTTCATCTACCACTGCATGCAGATACACATCAAAGATGCATACCTTCATGTCTTACACAGTATCCACAAGCGTCTGGTTCGGACAGTTCCTGCCCTACCTTTAGATTTTTACTCTTTAGAGAAGACCAAGCATTCTCAGGCCTTCTCTTTTTATGTTCATTGCTGCATTCAGATCTCTGTCATTGTGATATCCACATTGACAGTAGATATGTCTTTTTGACAGATCTTTCATTTCTGGATGGATCTCACCGCATGCATAGCACATCTGAGAAGATGGATAAAACTTGTCTACTTTAATAAAGTATTTCCCTCTATTCTCCAGCTTGTATTCAAGCATCTTAAGAAATACTCCATACCCGTTATCCATAGTAGCCTTGCCATTTCCAAATCCCTTATTGGACATCGATCTCATGTTCAGATTTTCTACACATACGATGTCATACTGATTGGCTATCTCAGTACTTTTCTTGTGCAGAAAATCTTTTCTCTGATTCGATATATGGGCATACAGTTTATTTACTTTCATCAGCTGCTTCACATAGTTGGAAGATTTCTCTTCACCTTTTTTAGAACCGATCTTGCGTGAGAGTCTGCGCTGTAATTTGGCCAGCTTCTTCTGCGATTCACGATAGTATTTATGTGATACCGGTCTGCTGCCATTACTGTCTACATACAGGCCATCCGATTTATAATCCAGTCCGACAGCATTGTCTTTATCTAAAACAGCAGTTTTGATATCCCTGTCATATTCATAAAGCACAGAACAATAGTAAGTACCATCTCTTTCCTGTGAAATGGAAGCAGACTTCAGTTTCCATTCCGGTTCAGGGTTTCTATGGATCACTGCTTTTACATCTCCAGCCTTAGGAAGATGAATAAAGCCATCACCAAGATAAATCGTACCATTCTGATTGTTCGTAGTGTAGGAGCGTCTTGACTTCTTGATAGACTTGTATTTTGGAAAGCCATGAAGTTTCTTTTTTTCTTTGCAGGCTTTGAAGAATTCTCTATACGCCTTGTTCTGATTCAGCTGTACATTTGCCAGGGCAAGACTGTCAACTTCTTTAAGAAATTGATACTCTGTCTTGTACTGTGCAGGTGTAGGATAGATTGTCTTATTGTTTTCCTGATATGCCTTGTCTCTGTCTGCCTTCATAAGATTCCATATCTTTCTGCAGCAGCCGAATGTCTTTGAAAACAGCTCTTTCTGTCTGCTGTCAGGAAGGATACGATATTTGAATGCGATATTTGCTTTTTTACCTCTTACTGTCATGTCTGTCACCCTGTGTCTGAATGTACTGCCTGATTACATCAGCTGTCGCACCGCCAGTGCTTATCAGACAGAAGCTCTGTGACCAGAACATTTCTTTCCACAATGATTTACGGATATCCTGATATTCTTTTTTGATAAGTCTGCTGCTGGCTGATTTATATGCATTTATGAATTTAGATATTTCAGTATTTGGCTGACCTCTGAATAGAATGTGCACATGATCGCTATCATGATTCCATTCTTCCAGAGTGATATTGTATGAAGGTGCAATATGCAGAAACATTTCCTTGAGCCTATGAGATACCTTGTCATCGATCACTTTGCGTCTGTATTTAGTACACATGATCAGATGATACTGCAGCAGAAATACTGAATGATTATTTGTGTCAAAGTTTCTGATGTTTTCCATACTAATATTATATTACGACTGACGTGTTATAACAAGGCAATAATGACAATTCATCCCGCCACTTACGAGTCTTAGAAGTGGGGGATTTCTTGTCGGGATTTGTTAAAGCATTCTGTGCCAGTACAACAAGCTGAGCATCTTTATTGAACAGGAAAATAAAGTACTTTCCAAATAACCATGCAATGGCAAACATCAGTACACAGTAACCAATGCACACTTTAGCAATGTAACGGATGCCTTCTTTGATACGTTCCATCTGATAGGCACCATAGTTATAGCTGAGAATACACTGTGTTCCGGAACTGATACCGCCAAGCGGCATAGTAACCACTAACATAATTGACTGAACAATTGTATTTACTGTTACCAGTACATCTCCAAGCTGTTCTCCACCATACTTCTGCAGAACAGCATTATAATATGTGTGCTGATCTGGTTGGCCTAAAACTCGTTCAGCATTTTTATTTTCCATAAATATATTATAGTATCATTTACATCGAAGTTAATATTTCAGCATAAATAAGCACAGTTTTACATATTCAGTGGAAAACTTTTTTGAAGTTTTAACTTATCCACACTAAAAAAGAGGAAATTCTCCAATTTAAGAGTTTTTCCTCTTTTTTTGAGCTGTTTCAACTGTTACAGCCCCTTTTTTTAGGCATCTTTCATTGCTGTATTTGATGAGTGCAGGATTGCACGAATGGCATTGAACAGATATGGTTTATATTCTTCAATTGGTAGAGGAATATTGTGTAATATTGCATCGTAACAAGTACTTCCTGCTAATTCTATGATCATATATAGAATTGTATGAGGATTATCATAATGGTAACCAGCTTCTAGAGCTCTCTTTGTGAAGTCATCGATGATAGAGAATGTATCTTCAGTAATGGCATTCTTCAAAGTTGTCTGGAATACGCCAATCGATAAGTTTCTTTGAATGAATCGAAGAATGCTTTGATTGTTTTCTAAGTCAATCAATACATGATTGATGACAAATATAATTGCATCTTCAAAGTTTCGAATATCATTTTTATTGAGTTCATCTAGAGCATCTTTAAATAGATGTTCAGATTCCTGTTGAATCAATACATCTCGAATATGATATTTATCTTTAAAGTAAAGATAGAAAGTTCCTTTCGCAAGGTTAGACATACTAACAATATCACTGACAGATACTTCAGTGATATCTTTTTGTGTTAATAACTCAAATGCTGAATTTAATAAGCTTTCTTTCTTTTTCTTTTTGTTTTCGAGAACTTTACTTTTCATGCTTTCATTATAGACACAAACGTCTAAATTTGCATCTAAAAATGACTTCGTGCCTAGCTTTTTTACACTTTAAGCCATTTGTATATATTAGAGTACATAAAATATTGACTTATGGTCATTTTGCAATATACTTTTCAGCGTAGTAAAAAGAAAGGATTAAAAAAGTGGGATTCATATGGAAAAACTGTCAAAATGGATCGTTAAATTCCGTAATGTCATCTTGGTAGTCGCAATACTGTTGTTGATTCCAAGTGTATACGGATATTTGAAGACAGACATAAATTATGACCTATTGTCATATTTACCAGCCAGTTCGGAATCAATGAAAGCGCAGGATATACTTGGAGATGAATTTAACCTTTCCAGTGTAGATTTCCTCGTCTTGAATAACAAAACCGAACACGAAGCAGCAGAGATCAAAGAAAAAATCAACAAGATCGATGGTGTTGAAAAATGTATTTGGAGAGATGATGTCATGGACATCACAATTCCAAAGGAAGCAATTCCAGATAACATTCAAAAAATGCTTTATTCTGGCGATAGTACAATGATGATCGTTACATTCGAAGAACCAACATCATCTACTAGAACAATGAATGCAATTTCTGAAATCAAAAAGTTATCCAGCGAAGATTGCTACCTTGGCGGTATTTCCGCAATCTCAGAAGATACAAAGGACCAGACAGAACATGATACGCCAATCTATGCTGGTATCGCAGTTATCTTATGTATGGTTGTATTGTTCTTAGGGCTAGAAAGTACAGTTGCGCCTGTTGTATTCATGCTTGGAATGGTCTTCCCAATCGTATATAACTTTGGAACAAACATCTTCTTAGGACAGATCAGTTACATCACAAAAGCGTTGGCAGTCGTATTACAGCTTGCGGTTACGTTGGACTATTCTATCTTCCTGTTACATAGATATGTAGAAGAAAAGAAACATTTAGATAATGAAGAAGCAATGGCAAAAGCAATTCAGGCAACATTTACATCAATTACTTCTTCATCTGTTACAACAATTGCTGGTTTCGTAGCTCTATGTGTTATGCAGCTGACATTAGGTAGAGATATCGGTATCGTCATGGCAAAGGGTGTTGTATTTGGTGTATTGTCTACGATATTTATCTTGCCAAGCTTATTGATGTTCTTTGATAAGCCAATTGAGAAATATACACATAAGACAATCATTCATGAATTAAAGCATCAGCCGTTATTTGTAACAAAGCATTACAAGAAAATCTTAATTGTATTTATCTTAGTATTCATTCCATTTATTTATGCACAGTCTCATACAAGTCAATACTACGATTTAATTTCTGGTATGCCTGAAGACTTCGCAAGTATTATCGGAACGAATCAGTTGAAAGATAAATTTGATATGACAACCACACACTTTGTGATCGTAGATGATTCTTTAACAACATCCCAGATTCAAGAAATGTCAAATGAAATCAAAGATCTCGATGGTATTCATAACATTATCAGCTACGAAGAATTTGTTGGACCTGGTATTCCAGATTCCTTCAAGCCATCTATTGTCAAAGAAGTATGTCAAAGTGATGATCACAAACTTCTTGTGGTAAACAGTGATTATAAATCTGCAACAACAGAACTCAACAAGCAGTTAGATCAGATGGATGAAATCATTCATAAATATGATCCAGATGCATTGATTGGCGGGGAAGGAAGTATGACACGTGATTTGATCAATACAACAAATGTCGACTTCGCATTTGTAAATGTATTGTCCGTAGCATTGATCTTCTTGATTGTTGCATTAACATTTAAATCATTTGCATTGCCAGTCATCCTTGTATTAACAATTGAATTTGCGATTTCCATTAACATGGGTATTCCGTTCTTCACAAAGACAACATTGCCATTTATCGCAAGTATGGTTATTGGAACAATCCAATTAGGTGCAACGGTTGACTACGCAATCTTATTAACAACACGATTTAGAGAAGAGCTAGAAGCTGGCAAAGATCTAAAAGAAGCAGCACGTATTGCGACAAAGCGTTCAAGTATTTCTATTATGACAAGTGGATTCTCATTCTTTGCGGCATGTATTGGTGTTTCATTCTTCGCAAAGATGGACTTGATCAAGAGTCTTGTTGTATTGCTTGCACGTGGTGCATTGATCTCAGTCATTAGTATCTTGTTTGTATTACCATCCTTGTTGATCTTCTTCCATAAATTTATTGAAAAGACAACAAAAGGCTGGCCAAAAGAAAGGAAAGTTGAATTATGAATCTAAAACATATTTTAAAGGTTACAGGTAGTGTTGCACTGAGTGCAGTGATGGCAACTGCTTCTATTCCTGTTACTGTATACGCTGAAGAAAATACTTCTAAAACAAATGAATCTAGCGACAAACAGACAACTTCTTCCACAAAGAAGACAGAAACAGTTTACGCTGTATTGAATGGAGATGGTTCTCTTTCAGATATCGTTGTATCTGGATGGCTGCACAATGATTCTGGCATTAAAAACTTAAAAGAAAAGCTGAACTTAACAGATGTAAAGAATGTTAAGACAGATGAAGTACCTGAAGATAATAATGGTGAATATACTTGGAATAGTGATAGTAATGATATTTACTATCAGGGTAATTCTACAGAACAGCTTCCAGTAACAATGCAGATTACTTATGAATTAGATGGTCAGCAATTATCTCAGGAAGAATTAAAAGGCAAGAGTGGTCATTTAAAGATCAATATTCATTTAACGAATGTTAATTCTGAAACAAAGACAATCAATGGCAAGAATGTGATTATTCATCCATTCTATGTTGCAGGTGGTATGTTGTCATTGAATAATGATCATTACTCTAATACAACATGCGATCAGGGTAAGATCGTTACAGATGGTTCTAAGCAGATGTTAGTATTTGCGGCTGTTCCTGGACTCAAGGATACATTAGAATCTGCAGATCTTTCTAAAGTGAGTGATCAGTTGAGTATTGGTGATGATATCAATATTGAATGTGATGTTACGGATTGTGATGAATTAAATCTCATGATGGGTATGTCTAATGAAGAAGATATTTCTGATATTCTTGATGAAGGTGACTCCATTGAAGAATTAACAAATGGTATTACAAAGTTAATGGATGCGGATGATCAGCTGGTTGATGGTTCTCAGAAACTAGCAGATGGTACACAACAGTTAATTACAGAATCTGAACCATTAACAAGTTCTTCTGGAAGTATTCGTACATTAAGTGATGGTGCATTGACATTGAATAGTGGTGCGCTTCGTTTGAAAGCTGCATTGGCACAATATACAGATGGTGTTGGTCAGTTGAATGATGGTGTAAATGCATTATATGCAATCCCTGATGGCGCAAATCAGATTTCTCTTGGTATGACAACACCAACAGAAGAAGGTAAACCTGAATCTTCACTAACAGGCGGTGCTGCAGCATTAACTGCTGGTCTACAGAATATGAAACAACAGGTAGATGCTGGATTATCTTCTGAAAATGTAACTGCAATGATGACACAGTTAGACACAGCAATCTCAACATTAAATGGCTTGAAAGATACATTAACTAAAGATACAGAAACATTAAATGATTTAAAGTCAACACTATCTGGAGCTACAGATCAATTAGATGGACTCAAGACAGTAATGACTGGATTCGTTGCTTCTTCAGCTACTTCCTTAACAGTATCTATTGGTGCGATCGATACATCTATCGCTAGTATTGATGCTGCATTAGCAAAAATTCCAGATGATGGTACAGATACAGTCACAAAGGATACTTTGAATGCTTCCAAAGCAGCACTTGAAACACAAAAAGCAACTTTAGAAGCACAACTAAAAGTATTATCTGGTGATGCTGCTGGTTTACCAGCACAGTTACAACAGGCAGCTAAATCATTAAGTGATATGAATGATACACTTGATTCATCTTTAGGTGCATTACAAGGACTTGGTACAGATGTAGATGATGCGATTGCTACAATGGGTGCATTAAAGACAACACTTGAAGCTTCTACAAGTCAATTAGGTGCTCTAGCTAACATGAAAGGTACAATGGATGCTGGATTTGATCAATTGATTGCTGGTTCTCAAAAGATTTCTGCTGGTATTGATCAAGTCAATACAGGTGTACAGGCTCTTGCTGAACAGTCTAAGACAGGTATTGATAAGGTAAAGACAGCAACTTCTCAATTAGCTTCTAATAATGAAGCACTCAATGAAGGTATGGCATCTTTACAGACAGGTACACAGACAGTAGCTAACCAGAGTGATTCCTTCAACCAGATGGCTGATGGTCTTGATTCACTCAAGGATGCATTCGTTACATTGAACGATGGTGCACAACAGTTAGCTGACGGTCAGAAACAGTTCAAGCATGATGGATTGGATCAGTTAAAAGAAAAGGTTGATCTATCTGTTGATGAAGTTGAAATGTTGAAAGAAATCATGGATGATATCAAGTCTATGAACATGCAGTACAAAGAATACGCTGGTAATAACCCAGAAATGGATATAACTACACGTTATGTCTTCCGTACAAAAACAAGTGAATAATTGAAGAAACAGGCTATAGTAGATGATTTCTACTATAGCTTTTTTTTGCTATTTTGGAAAAAGTGTAGTTTTCAGTATATAAAAAACAGGAAAAAGTGTAGCTTTTAGTTTCCAAAAAGTTGGAAAAAGTGTAGTTTTTGATATCTAAAAAGTTGGAAAAAGTGTAGAATAATGTAAAAGGTGATATGTATGTATAGAAAAATAGAAGATTATATCGAGAATTATTTGAAATCTGATGAGCAAAAAGTTCTTTGTATTAAAGGAGCTCGACAGATTGGGAAAAGTTATATTATTAGAAAAAAATGCAAAGAATATTTTAAAAATTACATTGAAATAAATTTTGATTCAGACAAGAGAAATAATAAAACATATCAAAACGTTCGTTCACCGGAAGAATTCTATGTTCAGATGAGTATGTCATTTGGTGATTTGATGGGAAATAGGGAAGATACTGTAGTCTTTATTGACGAGATACAAGAATATCCACAATTTAGATCTTTGTTGAAACAATTAAGAGAAGATAATCGTTTTAGATATATAGTTTCTGGATCTTTATTAGGAGTTGAGCTGAATAAAGAAGGACTAACGCCAATGGGATCTGTGATAGAAAAGCAAATGTTTCCAATGGATTTTGAAGAATTCTTGATTGCGAATGGCGTTGGAGAAGAAGCAATTTCATACATGCGAACATGCTATGAAAAAAGAAAATCATTAACTGAAGGTATGCATAAAACAATCATGGATTATTTTCTTGCGTATTTATACGTTGGAGGATTACCTGATGCGGTTCAAACATATGTAAATGAAAAAAATGTTATGAAAATTAAAGATATACAGAAAGACATATATTCTTATTATTGCGAAGATGCCACAAAATATGATGATAAAAACAGATTGAAAATTAAAAAAATATATGAAATGTTACCTTCCAATTTAGAAAATAAGGTCAAGAGAATTCAATATTCAAAAATAGAAAATAAAAAGGGTGATCGTGCAGAAAATTACTCTGGAGAATTTGAATACTTATTAAACTCTGGAATCGCAATTGATTGTAAGGCAATTAGTGAGCCAAAGTTTCCGTTAATTCAGTCATCAAGTAAATCAATGATAAAACTATATATGAATGACGTTGGTTTATTGACATATTTACTGTACAGAAATAATGTGAATGCTATCTTAAAGCAACGTACAGGTGTAAACCTTGGTGCAGTGTATGAAACTGTGGTAGCACAGGAATTATACGCACATGGATATAAGAATTATTACTACGATAGGAAAAAAATAGGTGAAGTGGATTTTCTAGTAGATGATTTTGAAAAATTAAATGTTCTTCCAATAGAAGTGAAGTCTGGTAAAGAAAGCTTTTCTTTTAAAGCAATGACTAAACTGCTTGCAGTGGAAGGGTATAGAATGGATCAAGGTATTATTTTATCAAATGATGCAAATGTATATGAAAAAGATCATATTCTCTATTTACCTATATATGATGTGATGTTTATATAAAATCTATTTAGTTTTAAATAATGAGAAGATGGTATGGAAAAGTACCGTCTTCTTTTGATAGGGAAGCGAATGGTTGTTGTGTTATAATGAAATGCATGAAAAAAGGTTTATTTATAACATTTGAAGGACCTGATGGAAGTGGAAAAACAACAGTGTCTACTGCTGTTGTTGAAAGACTTCAAAAAGAAGGATATCAGGTAAGATACACAAGAGAACCAGGGGGTTCTAAGATTGCGGAAGAGATTCGTGCTGTCATTCTTGATCCAAAGAATACAGAAATGGATCCTAGATGTGAAGCATTGCTTTATGCAGCTGCACGTCGTCAGCATTTAGTAGAAAAAGTATTACCAGCTTTAGAAGAAGGCATTACTATCGTTTCAGATCGTTTTGTGGATTCTTCTTTAGCATATCAGGGATATGGAAGAAAGATTGGCATTGATGAAGTATATTCCATTAATATGTTCGCAATTGAAGGAAAACTTCCAGACAAGACGATTTATTTAGATATTGATGCTAAAACGGGATTGGATCGTATTAATGCAAATCGTACTTCTTTAGATCGTTTGGATCAGGAAAGTGAAGATTTCCATAATCTTGTGCATGCCGGATACGAAGCAGTTGTAGAAAAATATAAAGAAAGAATGGTCATTGTGAATGCTTCTAAGAGTTTAGAAGAAGTTATCAATGAATGTTATTCCATTATGAAAGGACTATTAGATGATTAAAGAGTTGTTAGAAAAACAACAACCAATCGTTTATCGTGCACTGGATAATGCGTGTAAAACAAATCGTATATCAAGTGCATATCTTTTTACTGGTCCTTATGGAACACCAAAGTATGAGGCGGCTATTTTACTTGCACAAAGTATTCTGTGTGAGAAACAGAATGGATTGGCATGTGAAGAATGTAATACTTGTAGAAGAGTAAGAGAAGGTACATATGCCGATATGATTATTTTGGATGGAAAAGAGGAATCTATTTCCAAGGAAATGATCGATGGAATTCAGGAAAAGTTCTCTAAGACAGCATTAGAAGAAAATGGACAAAGAGTCTATATCATCAAAAATGCAGAAAATGCAACGATTTCTGCACAAAACAGCATGTTGAAATTTCTAGAAGAACCTGGAAGTGGTGTAACTGCGATTCTTACGACAGACAATGTCAATCGTATGTTACCTACGATTATCTCTAGATGTACTGTACTTCCATTTATGCCTAGAAGTGCAAAAGATTACTTTGATGATTTGATGCATGAAGGTGTGAATCAAGATGATGCATATTTTATGTCTCATATTGTAAAAGATATGTCTGATTTAAAGAATATGTATGATATTGAAAGTCAAAAAAATACAGTATTATTTGAACATGTCTGTGGTATGTTGAAGCAATTTCTGAATTGCGAAGGCATGAAGAGAAAAGAACTCAGTGTTGACTGGGAAGTAAACTGGTCAAGTAAAGCAAAAGATACAAATACTTCCAAGAAAGAAAATCTTTTGATCTTGTCTAGTTTCTATGACTTATTGATGCTATATGCACATGATGTCATTACAGAAAATATAGATGGTCCACTTTGGTATCAGAATGTAGTAAAGAATTCTTTTGGAAAAAAGAAGATGTGTTGCGATATTTTAAGAATCGCATTAGAAGAAAAAGATGCATGTAATCGATACAACGATTTGAATCTTGTGTTGTATCAGTCACTGTATCAGTTAGGAGGAATCAATGACACTAACAAATGAAATACAAGAAGAAGCAGTTCATTATCCATACTCCGTTGTGGTGAGATTTAGAGGAGAAGGAAAGCCTTACTCTTTTGGTGCAATGGATAGTAATTATTTAAAAGATGACTGGGTCGTTGTAGAAACACAACAAGGGATGGAAATGGGCCAGGTACAGGCAGATTGCCTGGATGTAGATAAGTATGGTCTGCATGTTCCAACAAAACCTGTGATTCGTAAAGCAACAGAATATGATCACCGTGCTTTTGAAGAAAATCTAGAGATGGAAAAAGATGCATTTTCTATCTGTAATAAAGAAATTGAAAATCTTGCATTGGATATGCATTTATTAAGTGCACAATATACATTGGATCGAACAAAGATCTTATTTGTATATCTTGCTGAACAAAGAGTAGACTTCAGAGAACTCTTGAAAAGATTAGGTGCACGTTTACATTGTCGTATTGAATTACGACAGATTGGTGAAAGAGATAAGGCAAGAATGGTTGGTGGTCTTGGCATGTGTGGTATGGAATGCTGCTGCAGCAGATTTAAATCACACTTTGATGTTATTTCTATTAACATGGCAAAGAACCAGTTATTAGCTTTAAACATTGATAAGCTTTCTGGCATGTGTGGTAAATTGAAATGCTGCCTGAAGTATGAAGATGATGACTATAAGCAGCTAACAGAAGGATTACCTAAGATTGGTTCTCAGGTTGAGTATGAAGGCGAAATCTATCGTTTAACAAATATGAATGTTATGAATGAAGAAGCAAAGCTTGAAAATAGAGAAGCTGCAATCTTCATTACACTCAAAGATCTAAGAGAAAAAGGTATTCCAAGAAAAGGTGTCATTGTTAAGAAGAAACCGGAAGAAGAAGGAAAGAAAGTCAAGAAGACAATCATTCATCAAAATCGACCTGAAGGTGCACCAACACATGTGAATTATGATTTAAAGGCACCTGAAATGAAGAAGGAAGTTCG
>Ga0129311_1002051_pt1 | contig 12921 bp, 26 predicted proteins | sample Go1ome_FD_94435 | JGI IMG/M metagenome (GOLD analysis project Ga0129311, IMG submission 94435) | Western lowland gorrila individual fecal microbial communities from Wisconsin, USA - Go1022B metagenome | ecosystem: Host-associated > Mammals > Digestive system > Large intestine > Fecal | place... | reverse complement strand
CTACAATCTGTTCATATATAGGAACCATTGATGAATGATTAATGATAATATGCATATCGCTTCCTCCTATAAACAGTATATAACAGTATATAACACCGTTCAAGATAATTTCAAATCATGAAACATTTGCTACTAGAAAAATGGCTTAATTACAGGACTTTTTACATGTCGTAAGTGCCCGTTAAGAGACAATTAGTAACAAATCAGTAACAAAAAAAGACACCCCTTGAGGTGTCTTCCGCAGATTGGCTCACTTAGAGTACTTCAATCGCTGTCTACTCATATTATAATCTTATTCACTTCTGTCCACAACTTGTTTTTTGATGCGCTTGTATAAATATCAAAAGTGATATCTTTTAATTTATGACCTAGAATCTTTTTTCTAGCATATACATCAACATTGTATAATTGGCATAAAGATGCAAATGTCTGTCGAGTATCATGCATTGTATGTATTGCTTCCAAATATCCATTTACAGTTGATAATACCGTATTGCTTAACGATGCATAAGAACAGTCTATTAATCGTTCATTTGACTTAAGCAGTTCATCAATAACGAATTGCTTAATGTCGTTATGGATTGGTACGATTCTATTTTTACCAGCATCTGTTTTAGAACCTGCAACGATATAACTTATCAACATTTCTGAACCATCGTCATTGCAAGGTTCATCGATATGGATATTATTTCTATTAATATTTAACAGTTCCCCTGCTCGGAAACCAGTATAGATATATATAAGAATTAAATGTGCTTCTGAGGTATCTGATGCTTTTAATTTCTTTATTTCATCAATAGTGAATGGATAATGCTTTGTTGATTTTTTGAACTCAGCGATTCTAATATACGATGTATAATCGGAATCCCTTGGAATGTATTGATGAATCACTGCATATTCGAATATCTTAGAGCAGAGTACTTTCATATGTATCTGAGTTCCGTTTTTTGATTTGTCATTATCGAATACATATTGTAAGTCAGCAAGTGTTATATTATCTATCGTTCTGTTATATATAGTTTCGAAATGCTTAATCCACGAGCCATATCCATTCCTTGCTGATTTCGATAGTTTGCTGAATTCTTCTTCATCTAAGATATGATAAATATCCTTGAATGTTGGAACACGTTTTTTAGTTTTCTCTTGTATTCTATCGAATAGATTAGGAGCAATATTTCTAGCATCTTCATTTGAGATGCTGTTAGATTTCTTTAGTGAATAGAGAGATAATGCATTCAGTGCCTCTTCACGAGTCGCAAATGTTCCGATGCATATCTGCTTCTTCTTTCCTGTTATGATGTCACGTTCATCACTCATTACACGAGCGCAGAAGGGAGTTCTTCGTTTGCCCGATAATTTGACTACGGTTCCGGTGTTGTTGGGTCTGCGCCCAAATCTAGTCTTTCTAGCCATAATGTGGCACGTCCTTTCTATTTGTTTTTGCCTTGTACGTGCCAATCATGATATAATTAAACACGTAGAAGGAATTTTATGTGATGGTTTCTTTTACAAACGTTGCATCCTAGTTGGCGCTAGGGTGCTTTTTTTATTAAAATATTTAGTTCTTTTCTTATTTTTTATTGTAATAGTGCTTATTTAAGTATTCTTGTAATTCATTCAAATCCGTATTGAAGTATTTGCATAATGCTATAGTGTCTTTCAAAAATATTCGACATTTACCTGTCTCAACATCGTAGTACCATGTCTTGGCATGGTCTACTGCTACTGCCGAATCATTAACAGATACTCCTTTGGCAATTCGCTTTTCTTTAAAAAATGCGCCGACCACTTTATAGTATTCATCTTTCATTCTATATTTCTCCTTTCTTCACCATCATTTTAACATCGCTATCCGGTGTAGACAACCGTTTAATAAAAATTAAATAATTTTATGTTTGCTAAAAATATTTAAAAATTACTAAAAATTATGTTGACACCGAACGATGTAGGAGGTATAGTATAGACATGAGTTCGGTAGTACCGGACTTTGAAAAGAAAGAGGTGAGTAGATGTTAACAATCAAGCAAATCAGAGTTGGTGCTGACTTAACTTTAAAAAGTGCCAGTGAATTGTGTGAATGCTCTGTTCCAACTTTTCAAAAGTGGGAAGAAGAACCACGAAAAATGGAATTAGGAGCATTCAGCAACTTGGTGGATTACTACAACAAAAAAAATCCAACTCGTCAAATCCTTTATACAGATGTAGAATTTTAATTTTTTTACCCTAGCGTACGGTAATACCGAACACTAAGAAAGGAGACTTCAATGGATGAATGGAACATGAGTGTCAGTGAAGCGATGGAACTCACTCACAAGAGCAGAGAGTTCATCATCAATGCGATACAACAGGGAGTTATGCCTGGCTCTGTTGTAGAAGGAGAGAATGGACGAAGAACCGTCCACATACCTAGAAAGGCATTTATATCTTATATGACCGAGTGGAACATGAGTCCCACGGACGAGGTCATAGAGGCATTGTTTAAGAAATACACAAATAAATAAAAAAGTAGATTCGTAAGCATCTACGGCCGTGTGAGCAAGACTGTTGTAAGACATTTTCTCATTTGTCAATTCTCCTATCAATTACCAAAATCCATTTCATTCACACGGCTCTAGGTGCTTACGAGTAAAAAAAAGAAAAGAGAGGGGTAAAGAAAGATGATTTACGAAGTAACAACAAGTCAAATCAATAACTTCAAGGATTGCCGAAGAAGATATTGGTTTGAGTACAGAGAGTTGCTAAAACCAAAGAAAGAAAATGAAGCATTAGTGATAGGGAGCAGTTATCACGCTAAGGTGGAAGAAATCCTTACCACAGGCTCATTCACTGAGAGCCATGATTATACAGATGCAATGGCAAGAGCATTCATCAAGTATATTCTTCCTCAACTTCCAGAGATTGTCGATGTTGAACAGGAGTTCAGATATCGATTGGCAAGGGGAATCTATTTAAAAGGTAAGATTGATGCGGTATCAGTTGATGGGCTTATCGAGCATAAAACAACAGGCAATTATATTACGGATGAATATATGTACAAGGTTGATTTCATGAATGACCAAGTAAGTAATTATCTGATTGCGAAGGAAGAGGCTAGGCCTGTTACTTATACGGTCATTACTAAACCAACAATCCGTCTAAAGAAGACGGAAACGTTAGATGAATACATCGAACGTTGTGAAGCATGGTATGACCAAGATACAGAAAGAAAGGTCAGAGTATTCACTGTAAGTCGTACAAAGGAAGAACTAGAAGAACAGAGAAAAAATCTAGTTGCCATGGCTAAAGAAATCAAGAGATGTGACAGAGAGAAGTTCTTCTATAGAAATGATAGAGCGTGTTCTATTCTTGGCTGTCCTTTCTCAGGTATCTGTAGCAACTATAACGGAGATGCTGAGACATTAGTTGATTTTGAAAAGAAGTCATCAATGAATGAAGAATTAAATGAAAAAAATGGAGGTAGAAAGAAATGGCTTTAAAAACGTACACAGCAGATAACATCGAAAAGGAAGCATTCACTTGTCTGCTTTATGCTAAACCCGGTGACGGCAAGACAACAACTATCGGAAAACTACCGGGGAAGACAGTTGTGTTAGACATCGACAAGACAAGCGGTGTCTTAAGAAACAGTTCGAATGCTAAAGGCATTTTGATTATTGATATCGATGTGGATGATATCGTGAATAGTATGAACGAAGCACTTACATGGTTAGCGAGCAACCAAGATAAGTACGATAATATCGCAATCGATAACGTAAGCGAATTGCAGAATTGTATCTTATCTTATTATGGTCAACTTGGAAAAAATGACGGAGTTCCTTCACGAGGCGATTATCAGAAATTCCAGTTCGGCTTAGCCCGAATCATCAGAAATCTAAAAACATTGCAGAAGAGAATTCTGCTAACAGCATGGCAGGAGTTAGTGGATGTAACTTCACCGACAGGAGAGCAGTATACATCATTCATGCCTAGAATTCAGCAAGGCGTTAGAGATACTGTATGTGGACTATGTGATGTGGTTGGCCATTTAGAAATCACATCTACAGGTGAAAGAGCAATCAGACTTCTTTCAACAAAGAATGTATATGCAAAGAATCAGCACGACGATAGAAAAGCGTGCAGACAGGAAGATTTATTCAGTACAGGAGGAAATAAATAATGGCAATTAATTGGGGATTTGAAGAGGTAGAAAACGAGTTTATTGAGTTACCTCAAGGAACTTACAGATGCCGTATCAATACGGCAGAGGAAACAACAACATCGACTGGGAAGCCGATGATTAGTTTAATGCTCGATATCAGCGGACATAATCAGAAACTATTCTACAATCTTGTCTTTGATGCATCCCATGCATCAATCGTAAACCAGAAGTTGCAGTCAATTTATGACAGTTTCGATATTCCAAGAGGAAATATGGAAGCAAGTCAGTGGGTCGGTAAAGTTGGTGCTTTAAAGACAAGAAAAGAGAAAGACCAGTATGGAGGTGACCGTACGGGTGTTCATTATTTCTTAAGCAAGAAACAGGCGATGAACTTACCAGCATGGCAAGAACCTGGCGATGCGCAAACTAGCAATACAAAGCCAAAGTCATTGACACTTCCATCAATCGATGATGTCCAATTTTAAAGGATTATGTTAAGGGATTATCAAGAAGACCTATACATAAAGACGATAGAAGCCATTAGGCAAGGCAAGAGAGGAATACTTATTCAGATGCCTTGCCGAAGTGGCAAGTCGTTTCTCATGGCTGAGATGATAAGGAATCTAAAGGGGTATGGCTTGGTACTGGTTCATAGAAAAGAACTAATGAAACAGCATAAAGCGTTACTTGATGAGTTAAGCATAACAAATGCACGAGTTGCGAGTGTCTTTACGGAAGTCAACCACTTAGGAGAACACGGAAAACCATCGGTCATTTTTATCGATGAATGTCATCTGAGTGAAGCGAGCAGTTATAAGAAGGTGTGCAACCACTACGATGTGCTTGTAGTTGGGTTCACTGCAACACCTACACGATTGAATGGTGACAGATTATCACTGTTCGACTGTATCGTGCAGGGCATAACAGCCAATGACTTAATGGAGCAAGGAGCAATCAGCAAATATGATTACTACGCACCTAATATCGGCATTGATGCAAGCAATATATCAATTGTAAGGGGCGATTATCGTACAAGTGAACTACAAGACCTGTTCACTAAAAACTGCGTCTACGGCGATATTTTCAAGTATTACAAGGAACTTGCTGATGGCAAGCAAGCCATCGCTTACTGCGTATCTATAGAGCATAGCAAGAAAGTTAGAGACCTGTTTGTTGCAAATGGTGTAAGTGCAGTTCATCTAGACAGTCATACACCATCAAGTGAACGTGAAAAGGTCATGAATGATTTCAAGCAAGGTAAGTTCAAAATCCTATGTAATGTAGGATTGATTAGTGAAGGTATTACAGTTCCAGATTGTGAGTGTTGCTTACTGCTAAGACCGACAATGTCTCTTGCTTTATATATTCAGCAGTCCATGAGATGTCTTACTCCGAAAGAAGGAAAGAAAGCAGTAATTATTGATTATGTAGGCAACTTTCAGAGACATAGTCTTCCAACGAGTGACAGAGAGTGGTCTTTGGATGGTGCGAAGAAAAAGAAAATGATAAATGACGATGGGTCATTTTCTATTCGTACGTGTCCACAGTGTTTCAAGGTATTCAAGACCGCCGATAAGTGTCCTTACTGCGGATATGAATACGAAGTCAAGGGCAGAGAATTGAAGCAGATGGAAGATATTAAACTGAAAGCAGTGAAAGAGCAAGAAGTTGAAGAATTAAACAAGAAGAAAAAAGAAATGAGAATGGAAGTGGGCCGTGCTAGAAGTCGTGATGAACTTATGAGAATCGCTAGAGAACGTGGCTATTCCGTTGCATGGGTACATGTCCAAATGAGGTTGAAAGGAATATGCAGTTAGAACATATCATCCAAAACAAGGTGATGGTTGAACTATCACAAGCAGGTTTCACGCCATATCGAATGGTTGTTGGAACCTATTACACAAAGACCTTGAATCCTATAAAAGTAGGTATCGAAGGAACACCAGATTTATTAGTTCTCAAGGATGATGGGCAAGTATTCTGGGTAGAAATGAAAACAGAGAAAAAAGGTAGCAGATTAAGAAAGGTGCAGGAAGATTACCACACATTTCTGAAATCAATCAATCATAGAGTATATGTCGTAAGAAGTGTAGAAGACATAGAAAAGGTCATAGCGATTGAGAAAGAAAAAGAATCAATATGCCATCTATGATGCAGAAGATATGTGTGTCTGCGTTGGCAACGCTCAAGAGTGTGCGTGCTATCTTGGTGTGTCTCTTCACCATTTCTACACTAAATTGTCAATCAAAGGAAATAATAAATTCAAGATTTATAAATTAGAGGAGGACACGAATGAATGATTGTGTGAACCACCCATCTCATTATGAGACAGGGAAGTTCGAATGCATTGAAGTAATGGAAGAAACACAAGGTGCAGAAGCGGTAAAGAATTTCTGCATCTGTAATGCATTCAAATATCTATATCGTCATGTTAACAAGAACGGGTTAGAAGATATCAAAAAGGCTAGATGGTACTTAGACAAATATATAGAACTAAGTGAAAGAGGTGAAAACAATGCCTAACACAGTATCAATAGAAACTCATCAAGAACAGATTGAGAATCTCGAAAGTAAAATTTCAAAATTAGAAGAAGACAACAGCGTAATCTATGAAGATTATGAAGACTTGAAGGAGAAATACAGTGAATTAGAACACCGTTTCTATAAACGCCGTAATAGGGATTGCGCTGAAATCAATGAATTAAGATACAAACTCAAACATAGAGAAGAGATACTGTCTGACAAGGACGAACAGTTAGAAAACTATCGTATTGCAGTCGGAATACTTATAGCAGTTATGGCATTCTATGTTGCTTTGACAGTTGCAATATAAGGAGGGGAAAATAAATGATTAATTTAAAATATGCAGATATCTGGGGATTCGAGCATGCCGTTAGAGGTATGCGAAACCCTATGAACAGTTGGGATAAGAGTGATACTTTTGTCGATTCTGATTTAGTTCTATTAGGTAAGAAAGATAAAGAATTGATGAAGAGATTGATTCATGCCGGTACTAGTCATCGAAAATTCTTAAGACAGATTTTCGTGAGTGTAGACATCACTGCACCGCTTTACTGGTGGAAGGAGTTCGATACTTATAAAGTCGGTACTGTATCGAACTCGTGTAGTACTATGCATAAGATTCACGATAAGGAGTTCACATTGGATGATTTCAGTCATGAGCATCTAATTAATTCAGCGTGCATGGAAATCCAAGAGATGCAGAATGTCCGTGTATCACCAATGCAATCTATGCTGACAACAATTGAATGTTTGAATTCTTATAGAGATTTATATCTCGAAACAAGAGACAAGAAATACTGGTGGCAGATGATTCAGTTATTGCCGTCTTCTTACAATCAGAAGAGAACGATAACTATGAACTACGAGAATCTATTGAATATCTATGAAACTCGTAGAAATCATAAGTTGGACGAATGGAAAGATTTCTGTAAATGGATTGAAAGACTACCCAATGCAGAACTTATCACAACTGAGGAAGGAGAATTAATCTAATCCTAGTGAAACAGAGATAGATTTGTGGTTGATTAATGGACAGTGAGTTTTTATTAATGGACAGAATTGATTCTGTTCAAAAGGTTATAAAGAAATACGGAGAAGAGAACTTCGTAATCAGTTTCAGTGGAGGCAAAGATTCGACTGTATTGTCTGCGTTGGTAGATATAGCGATTCCCAGAAACACTATTCCTAGAGTTTTCATTAACACAGGAATCGAATATAAAGCGATTGTGGAATTCGTACACAGTCAAATGCAGATAGATGACAGGTTTATAGAAATTAAACCATCAATGCCTCTGAGCATGATATTCAGAAAGTACGGATATCCGTTCAAATCTAAAGAACACAGTCAGTTAGTGCATTTATTTCAACAGAACGGGCACAACAAAAGCACTCTTAGATATTACAACCCGCCTCAGCATAGAATCAGATTCAGATGTCCAAAGATACTCCGATACCAGTTTGAGGAAGGAACAGACTTCAAGATTAGTGACAAATGTTGTACTAAACTCAAGAAAGAACCATTCACTGAATGGCAGAATGAGAATGGCAAGCCTTATAAGATGACTGGTGAGTGATTAGGAGAGGGAGGATTAAGAGCCTCTCATAAAGGATGCCTTGTCATAGACAAGAACAGTAAATTGAAGAAATTCAAGCCGTTGAATCCAATGACGGATGAATGGATGGAATGGTTCATCAAGGAGCACAAGATTGAATTGTGTGAACTTTAGTACGAACCATATAACTTCACTAGAACAGGATGCCTAGGATGTCCGTTCAATATCAAGATACAAGATACACTTGATGTTCTAGAAGAGAAACTGCCTATTGAAAAGAAGAAGGCAGAAGCAATCTGGAGAGAAGTGTATCAAGAGTATAGAAGATTAAATTATAGATTGAGAGGTGGTCTTGGTGAGCACGATTAAGGAGGAATATGAAAATGCCAGTAATTAAACCATGGATTTTCTATGTTATATCGAAGGCAGAAGATGTTGGTCGTACTAATCCCGGTTATTGGTTTTGTGACGATGATGAATACGATTCAGCATCAATGATTGCGTTCAACAGTCTCTTTCAGAACATCAAATGGGAAGATGAAGAACCTACATTGATAGAGGAGGCATCAGAGGGATATGGACTATAAAGAGAAGTACGAGAAATTACAGAAAGATTACGATGACCTTTACGAAGGCCATGAGAATCTCACTCATGAATGGGTAAGGCCGAAGAAGGAACTTAAGGAATTGCACGGTGATTATGACGGTCTACTTGAAGATTACAATAAATTAGACAACGCTCACGGTAAACTCTATCAAGATTATTTGAAACTCCGTGAAGAAGTTACAAACTTGGTAATAGAGCGTGACGAATTACTGCTCAGATAAGAGGCGATGCTTCAGATGATTAAACTTTGGAATAAAAATGAAACACTCAAACAGAAATGCAAGAGGCTTGAAAATGATTGTGAAGTTTACAAAAGACTTTATCAAAATCTGTCAAAAGTGAATGACCAGTTAAGAGAGATATATTATGAACAGGTCGATAAAAACGAGAAGCAGAGATTAAGACACGCCAAAGACTATAACAGGCTTCTAGAGAATTACAAAACTTTAAAAGCACATTATATAGAATTAAATAAGGAGTGTAAGGAACTTCAAGAGGAAAACATTTCCTTGCTTATCAACCGAAAATCATCGGAAAGAACGAAAAACATGATACTTGATGAAGTTCAACAATTACACGACCGAGTAATGGAACTGATTGCAGAGGAAATGAATGAAGATGATTAAAAGACCTGAACAGAGAGATTTTATTGAGTGGGACCGTTTCGGTGACGGACACGTTAACGATTTTCGCTACGCTGAGGCATTAGAGAAGTACTGCGATGAATTGGAAGCAGAGTATAAGATTTTAGAAAACTGGGATAGCGCTTCATTTAGGTACTGCCAAGGTATGAGAGAGGCTTTATGGATGGCTATTAATGATGCTATGAGTGATGTCGGTGAGTGGGGAGGATATGCCGATGCACGTGATAAACGTGCAGAATACGATAGATGCATTAAGCAAAACCAATCATATGCCTCTGGTGTTATGGAATTCTATGAAAATATGGGAGTGAAGAAGGCTTGGGCAAGCGAAAAGTTTATCACGAAAATGGCTGAAGAATTAAAGAAGATTCTAAAAGGAGGCTAAGTAATATGCACATTCAGAAAGATTATTATATCTGCGACCACTGCAAGAGTGAGATACCACCCAATCAGATAAAGGTGGTGGGTATTCCCATTGAGTACGAACTTGAAAAGCGTCGTATTGTAAAGACAGTCAGAATCGATTTGTGCAAGGACTGTCAAGAAGAACTTTTACACGTAATCAGAAGGCATTTCCATCGTTTTTATTACTCATACGATGGGAAACTTGTAGACGAAGAGGAGGATGAAGATGAATAGTGCGATTATGGATATCATAGGCATTCTGCTCATGGCAAGTGCAATCATACTTATTGCTATTGGATTTTTTTGGAAAGAATAAATTAAGGAGAAATATTATGAACTATAGTTTAAACACAAAAGAAGTTAAAAGAGGAGATATCTTCTATATCACATATTCTAAGAATTTCAATGATTCATATTCATATGATACGGCAGGAAGACCTGCTGTAATCGTATCAGATGACCATCTGAACAGAGGAAGCGAATATGTTGAGGTTGTCTATCTTACAACAAAAATTAAGAGAGACATGCCTACTCACGCAGATGTGTTCTGCAAGAGTCCATCTACTGCACTCTGCGAAACCATCCATACTGTTTATAAGGATAGAATCGGAACTTATGTAAGAACTGTAAGTGATGAAGAGATGAAGAATATCGAACGTGGATTAAGACACTCTCTAGGTATGGGTACAGATACGGTATCTGCTAATGCTTCAGAACCGACTGTATCTGCTAAGAACGTAGAGTTAGTCTCAATGCAGGAGAATATTCAACTTACTGCCGAAAGAGACATGTATAAGAAGTTGTATGAAAATCTATTAGAAAAGGTGATTGGGTGAGCACAGAATACATCCACAAAAGAGTTGATTACTATTCAATGAGACAGTTAGGAGATGTAATCGATGAACTAAGAAATGAATATAGAATCATAGGATATAGAGCGTATGCACAGGAACAGTATGCAATACTGACTCTGTGCCCTATAGAACAGGAGGAAATAGAATAATGCAGAAGATAACCCCAGCAGTCATTAAGACGGTCTGGTACAAGGAACTCTGGCTAAGATATTTATCCATGTGTGAAGTGGACTACTACAATGATGAGAGAATGAGATTAGAGTATTTATGCAACCTCATCTACAACGATTTGATGAAGCCGGAACATGAACAGATAAATCTTAATGTCGTGCCACATTTCAACAGACAGGGTGTTACATCAAACACACCGACTTTTGAAGAGATTATGGAAGCAATGGATAAAGCAATGGATAAAGGAATCGAGAAAGGAGAAGCCAAATGATATTCAGAATACTATCAAAAGAAGAAAAGAGCGCCACAGTACTCCTTTTGTACAGATATCTAATAGAAAAAGCATATAAAGAAAGTGACATCGATTTATCATCAAACGCTGATAAGTATTATCTGACAATGAATTACCTCATACACAAGCACCCTATGTATGAAGAAGCAACAGGTATCATTGATAGTCTAGTAAGTGATGGGGCAGATATGTCTTCAATCTACAAGATGAATCAAATAACTCCATTGTCAATGCAGGAGAAGAAGATGCTGTCAGAACTACTATACGGATATCTGATGGAAAAGATAGAAGAGATGCGCATAGCAGAAGATGAAGTGCCGGATTTATATAAATTGATAATAAATGAGATGGTGAGATACAAGATGATAGAACATAACTATCGTTGTATCTGTACTGCACTAGATAAAGATATAGTCAAAGGAGATGTAAATAATGGACAATGAAGAACTAATAAAAGTTATTGATACTATGCAGAAAATTACCGATGGTCTGCTGACACAGAACGCCAAACTGCATAAAGAATTAGAACGCTCGAACAGAGATTTCTTTGCTCTTGCAGGACTGATAACTATCACGTTAATACTTGTATTATATGCCATATGGTAAGGTAGGAAGGAGGTGCTATTAATGGCAAGACTAGTGGAAGTATGGTGCACATTCAGAAATCCAATCAATTCAGCACAGTTTTATGCATTGAAGAATCGCTTCTATCTGATAAACCTAGATAATGTTACATGGCGCATGGAATCAGCAGATTATCACATGAGAGGAGATGTGTGGCTGATTAAGTTCTACCATGACGGGAAGCAGATTCATTCGATGAAGTTCTATGATGAACGCTTAGCCAAAGACATGCTCAGATACCTTAACGAATTCAAGCCTAAGAAGGAACATGGCACATTCAATTTTGAAGGCAGAACGATTGATATAGATGATGTAGTGATGGTTTCTAACAAATATTATAACGATGCCGATTCACTCGGCGATACAAAAAGGTACACTTTCCTAATACATACAGTTAATACTAAATATAAGAGAGTTACCAAAAGCAGTATACCAGGTCGAGAGATAATAAGAGAATTTCAGAAAAGATTCATCAGATGATAGGAAAGGTGGTGATTATTCATGAGTGATTACAGAGGTGAACTGTATAGAAAAATTATACTTGACTTCTATAAGCAGAAGCATAGACCACCATATGTCGAGGAATTGAAGGCCCTCGGTGTCAAGGAACTGTACTTCAAGAAGAAGTACGGTTCATATCCCAATTACATCAGAGAAGAACTTAGACTACCTATAACGCAGACATTCGCTAGAGATAGAATAGTGGTAGACAAGACAACAAATGAAGTTGTATTCGAGGGTACAATCTATGAAATAAACGAGTTCTTCTTCACGAACGAGCCAGATGTAACAAGGCATACACTCGATTATTACCTTAACAAGAAGGCATTCAGAAGGTACTGGTATATCTTCGCTAAGATGAACTATCATGTATGGGTTGCGAGTGACTGCGACTTCAAGCAGTACAGACGAGCCATGTATTTCCTGTTCAGAAAGAAATGCTATCCGAACAATATGCTCTATGCTAAGAATGGAGAAGTGGCACAACTGTTGAACGTCACTTTAAATGTAAATTGATTCTTCAAATTATTTGAATCATATTCTCCCACCATAATTAAATTCTTCACTCTATTTGATATACAATCTTCACTTTATATGTAAAGAACGCAT
>Ga0129311_1002050_pt1 | contig 12929 bp, 16 predicted proteins | sample Go1ome_FD_94435 | JGI IMG/M metagenome (GOLD analysis project Ga0129311, IMG submission 94435) | Western lowland gorrila individual fecal microbial communities from Wisconsin, USA - Go1022B metagenome | ecosystem: Host-associated > Mammals > Digestive system > Large intestine > Fecal | place... | reverse complement strand
GCAAAAGAACGAGTGGAGAGATTAACCAGAGATCAGGTTGCTGTGATCTGCCGAGACAGTAATCCGGTAACGACAGTCTATGAGCTGGTTGAATTTTTGAATAGTAAAAGAACATAAAAGCACATAAAAGCACCATTACAAAGGTGTGTATAATGACAGAAAGCTGTCACTTCGACGATAATAATTCGTTGGGTGGCAGCTTTTGTGTTTGGAGAGGAGGAAGCATTATGGCAACTACAAGAATCATGCCGCTTCATGCCGGCAAAGGCCGCACAGAAAGTCGGGCGATCAGGCAAAGCCCTTTCACCGAGAGCTGCTGCGTGTGGCGATTGACAACGCATTATCACAAAGTCCTGCTAATTTTGAGGAACTGCTGAAGCGGCTGCAAGAGTCTGGCTGTGAAGTGTCAAAGCGCGGAAAATCATATCGCCTGAAGCTCTCTGGTTGGGAGAAAGCCGCCCGCATGGACAGTCTGGGCGAAGGATATGGATTGGAAGGCTAGAACTTTTAACGGCAAAGGCCAATGTAGATCGGGTGCCGACCGGAGTGGAACGGAGACCGCGCAGCCACAGAATGAAATTCTGTGTTCAAAGGGGCTTGGGGGCGCTGCTTTCTTACCCCCCCCGTTACTCCACCCGTAAGATCAAATCACACCTATTGACAAATCCGTTTTTACTCAGTATAATATTTAATATGCATTATATAATGCACATCAGGTGATGCAGTTTAAAATGAAAGGATGCAGGCTATGGCACCGAAAAACAAATTCACGAAGGAAGAAATGATAGAGGCAGCGCTGTGCGTCGTGCAGAAAAAGGGAATTGACAGCCTGACTGCAAAAACGATAGCGGATGAGCTTGGTACATCCACGCGCCCGATCTTCACCAGCTTTGGATCAATGGATGAAGTTAAGCAAGCGGTCTATGAGGCTGCGGTGCGCGTATATGACAGCTACACTGAGGTGGGCTTAAAAGAGAAAATCCCATTCCTCGGAGCCGGAAAAAGCTATATCCGGTTTGCACAGGAAGAACCTGAGCTTTATCGTCTCTTATTCCTGACCCGGGCACCGGAATACAGCGCAATTAAGTCCATGCGGCATTTGCAGACGCTCGTTCGTCCGTCACTGATGAACATTTATCATATTACCGCCGAAGAAGCAGACCTGTATTTCCGTGATCTATGGCTTGTGGCGCATAGTTTGTCCACGCTGATCGTGACCAGTGACTGCCCCTACTCCGATCAGGAGATTGGCCAGATTCTGACCGGCTTCAGCATCAGTGTTTGCAAGTCCATCAAGGAGATTCCCGGCTTCGCGGCAGGCATTTTTGATCGTGATGCGACCTTTCGTACATTGACTGGTGAGTGATCAGAGGTGATATAGTATGGTTGAAGCCATGAGAGCAAAATTGGACTGGCTTTGCTGCCCCAGATGCGGCGGCAAGACCAGAACACAGATACGACCACATACGGTGCTGGAGGATTTCCCTCTATTCTGCCCAAAGTGCAAATACACCTGCGTGATTCGTTTCAGAAACGGAAAAATTGAAGAAATCAAAATGCCAGACGCTTAGACGCAGTGCAATCCGAAAAAATCGGTTTGTGCTGCGTCTATTGTTTTTTAGGCTGGAAATAGTTGCAGAAAGGCTTTGCCGTGAATAATGTAATGCGTGAGCTTTGGAATTTGAAACTTGTCGTTGTGGTGGGTGTTGGAATTTATACCGTATTTCTCTTGGTGATGTACGCATTGAAAAAGCGGAGAGGCATTTCATGGCGGTATTTGGCGGAGCTGGCCTTTTGCGTCTATGGGGCATCGCTGCTGAAACTGACAGGCATCTTCTCCATGCAGTACAGCCTCGTAGGAATCAAGAGCTATAACCTTGTCCCTTTCATCGACAGCGCTTTTGTTCCGGTGCTGCTGAATTATCTCTTATTCCTTCCATACGGCTTTTTGCTGCCCCTTGTTTTTCCATCACGGAAATGGACTTGGAAAAAACTGCTGTACATCGGTGCAGGGACCTCACGCTGCATAGAAGTTCTCCAATTATTCGGCGGCAGGTATGCGGAGAGGAGATCGACGATGTTATTTTGAATACGTTTGGAGCGCTGTTGGGGACGCTGATCGCTATTTACAGCCCGACAAAGAAAGCCGCAATGCAGAACATCCTTCCGTTTTGCATCGGGATGTTGCTCACCTATTATGCGACAGCCATGCTTACCCAAAGTGTCTACGGCTGGACGTTTATTATCGGCTGGACGATATTCGCCTTTCTGTCGCCGGTCATGGCGTATTTCGCATGGATGACAAAAGAGTGGGGATTGTTTCCTAAAATCATTGGCGTTGGAATCGTACTTGTTTCGATTTTGTCCAGTGTTTTGCTCTTTGACCGTCTGCGGCTTTACGATCTTGTGATCGACGGCATGTTGATCTACTTCGTGTTCTTCAAAAGAATTGACCGACACGAATCACAGGAATGAAAACTTAGGAGGAACTATCATGAACTCGATTTTGAATTTTATCCATATTGTAGGAAATGTACTGTTACACTCTATTCGCACCGCCACATTCTGCTGGGTAGCGGCAGCTTTGGCAGTGGCGGTTCTGGTCATTCGCGGCGTGACACAGAAAAAGCGTGGCAAGAAGCAGGAGAACAATTACTGCTTGGAGGGAATGAGCCTTGGCATGTGCTTTGGTCTGCTGGTCGGAACTATGCTGGGAAACTATATCGGCGTTGCAATTTCCGTTGGGTTGATCGTCGGTCTTGTGGTTGGGATGCTCATTCCGAAGAAAGTTGAGAGCGGAGATAAATGAAGCGGAAATCATTGACCACCGCGCTTCTCACCCTTTGCATTTGGGGGCTGGCGGTTGTTTTGACTGCCTGCGGGCAAAACCGCTTTGTTGTCAGCCACACAGCAGATGTAGTCTTTTACCGATTGGACATTGACCGCATGACCGGAACCGACCGGTTCACGATGGAACTCCGCGCAGGCGATACGCTTGCGGTTCAATTTAAAACCGTAAAAGGCTCTATCTACATGGAGATCAAGGAGCCGGACAAAAGCTCTCTATATTCCGGTAACGGCAAGGGCGTGAGTGAGTTTACTGTAAATATCTCACAAAGCGGTACATATTCCATCTATGTGGAAGCGCGTCACGCCAAAGGAACGGTTTATTTTCAGCGGATAAAAGTGGAAAAACAGGAGGACAGCAATGGAATCAATATTGGAAATTAAAAATCTTGTAAAAAGCTATGGCAGCGGCGAAGCTGCCACGAAAGCGCTGAATGACGTGAGCTTCACCATGAAACAGGGTGAGTTTACCGCCGTTATGGGAGCTTCAGGCTCCGGGAAGAGTACCCTGCTCAATCTGATCGCTACCATTGACCGGGCGACCTCCGGGAAGATCGTACTGGAGGGCAGGAATGTGGCGGGATTTTCGGAAAAGGAGCTTTCCGAATTTCGCAGGGACCGCCTCGGTTTTATCTTTCAGGACTACAACCTGCTGGAAACCTTGACGGTAGCAGAAAATATCATCCTGCCGCTGAATTTGCAGAAGAAGCCGGTAAAGGAAACGAAAAAACGGCTGGTGCAGATGGCGGAGCAGTTGGAAATCAGAAAACAGCTTGGAAAATTCCCAAGGCAGTTGTCCGGCGGACAGCGGCAGCGGGCGGCATGCGCCAGAGCGCTGATTACAACCCCTGCCTTGATTTTGGCGGACGAGCCGACAGGGGCGTTGGACAGCCAGAATTCCGCAATGCTGATGAAGACTTTCGTGCAGATGAATGAGCAGATGCATGCAACGATTCTGATGGTTACGCATGATGCGTCCATGGCGGTGTATGCGGGGCGGGTTCTCTTTCTGAAGGATGGACGGATCTGGAAGGAGCAGATCAAAAACGGTCAGAGTAATCAGGCGTTTTATGAGGTGATTCTGAAGAACATGACGCTTCTGGGAGGTGGTGCAGATGCTTGCTAAACTGGCTTTCCGCAATGTGAAGCGTCAGGTCAGGAATTATCTGATTTACTTTATCACGGTTGCACTGTCGGCAGCGCTCTTATTTGCAGTAAATACATTGACGGCAAGCGAGCCGTTTGAACGGTTTGCCCGGACAAATGAGGATATGAGGCTACTGATTCGCATGATTACGGCGTTTGTTTCAATGGTGACGTCCTTTGTGCTGAGTTATGCCACCAGTTTTATGCTCCGGCTTCGGAAAAAAGAATTTGGCATGTATCTGACGCTGGGAATGACGAGAAAGGATATACAGGGCCTGTTTGCCGGGGAGACGCTGATTCTGTCCGGAATTGCTTTGGCGGCGGGCATCTGCGTGGGGCTTTTGATTTCCAGGCTTTTTATGGCGCTGTTCTGTTTCCTGCTGGATATACCGGGTGAGATGTTCACTTATTCGCTGAAAGCAACCGTGTTGACGATTGGAATTGGCGCTTTGATATTCCTCTTTGCTTCCTTCTTCTCCATGCGTTATCTGAAAAAAGCGGAAATTAAGGAGCTGATGAGCGAGACCTATGAGGAACAGGGCGCAAAAAGACCTGTGTTCTGGTGTGTGCTGTCGCTGGTTTTGTTTGCCGGGATATTATTATGCGCGGTAAAGACCTACGACTCCCTGATCGAGTCCTTTGGCATCCAAAGCAGTATGATGCTATTCGTCTGGATGGGAGTGCTTCTGGTGCTGATTTTCCTGTTTCATTTGGCGCTGGCCCACGGTTTGTTCGGAACCCTTCTGCAGAAGAAAAAGACGGCATGGAAGAGAACCAATACCGTGATTTTGCGTGAACTTTCCGGTAGGATGACGACAAATTCGGTTTTGATCGGCGTGTTTGCGTTATTGCTGACCTTTTCCGTCATAGCATCCAATATCGCTTTTGGAGAAAAGGTTTACAGTGAGGAGAGCGTAAAGATTGCCTGCCCCTATGATGTGCGTGTGGAGCTTGCTGTATCGGAAGCGGGTACTCCGGGTATGGAGGAAATCAAACAGATCATAGAGGATTACAACCCTATTTCCTCTCAGATTGATTTTGCATTGCTGACTACCGGGAAAACGGAATATGTCAGCCGGATTGACGGATATGAATCCATTGCGGTGCAGGATAAATACATGCCGCTTGGCCAGTTCAATGCCCTGCTGTCCGGCTGTGGGTACGAGCCGGTCTCCCTAAATGGCGAATACATGATTGTTACCAATACAATGGAGATTGTGGACACGGATTTTCACGATGTAACCCTGACATTGAACGGAGAACCATATGCGTATGCCAGAACGAAAAAAAAATACCCGGAATTTGTTCCGGATTATGTCTATGCGGTGGTGCCGGATGAAGCGGCTGCCGGTATGGAGGTTTATAATGCCTGCGTTTCCTGTCAGTTAGCAAACAGTGATTTTGATGTGCAGGCAATGAGTCAGGCGCTTTCCCATGCACTGTGGGACAAAGACGAAGAAAATGATTCCGATTACTTTATCAAGCAGGAATATCGTGATTGGGTAAATTCCAACTCCGGGGCGCTGATCATCGGAATGATCTATCTGTCAGCGGTGTTCGTCTGTATGGCGCTGGCGATTCTGGCAATGAAAACGCTGTCTTCTCTTTCAGAGGAGCGCAGGCGGTATGAAGTATTATACCGCCTCGGAGTGGACAGTGCCATGCAGAAGCAGACACTTTTTCGCCAGACGGCAGCCTCCTTTTTCCTGCCTTTATGTCTCCCGGTTCTGTTTTGCGCTGCAATGGGAGTGGCTTGCGGAAAGGTGTATGCCCTCTGGGGCTTCCCGGAGACATCTTATCTGGCATGGATCATAGCGGCGGTGATCGGAGCGGTGATGCTTGGAATCTATGCGCTGTATTTTGCGGTTACTTACCGTGCGGTCTGTCGGTATGTGGTCTGTGAGGGAGGCTGGGACGATTGAACAGTACGGCGCGTGATTGTAGAACCGAGAAAGTAGGAGGACAAAAGAATGAATAACAAAACCAGTATCACTGCCCTGATGAGTTCATTCGGACGGGCGTTTCATGCAGAAAACGAAGAACATCCGGTTTTCGCGGATCATCTTGCTAAAAACCTGATGACGGCTGAAGAATATGCCGCTGTGCAGGGTTATATCCTCGGTGGAGCGCAGTTCTTTGAACCGGAGATTGATTCTACGAAGCAGAAGTCGAAGGAGCTGCTGCGCAGACTTGTGAATGTCCATATTGCGCCGTCGCCGCTCTGTCGTGCGGCTTATACGGAGAAGGCTCTGAAAGCTGCCATCTTGACCGGTACAAAGCAATATATCATCCTTGGCGCAGGTATGGACACCTTTGCCTTTCGGGAGCCGGAGTTTCTATCGAAGTACCGGGTATTCGAGGTCGACCATCCTCTGACGCAGGCGGACAAGCTGGAACGGATCACCCGTGCCGGTTGGACAGCACCGAACAATCTCACCTTTGTTTCTGTGGATTTCACAAAGGACAGCTTAACGGAACGGTTGATTGCTGCTGGTTTTGACCCGTCTGTGAAGTCCTTTTTCTCATGGCTCGGCGTGACCTACTACCTTTCGGCAGAAGCCATCGACACGATGCTCTCTGCATTGTCCTCGATCTGTGCGGACGGTAGCTCCCTTGTGTTCGATTATCCGGACGAGGACTTCTTTGCAGCACCCGAAAAGCGTGTGCAGAATACCATTATGATGGCAAAAGCAGGCGGTGAACCGATGCAATCAGCGTTTTCCTATTCGGAGCTTGAAAAGCTGCTGGAGAAGCATAGGTTTCTGATCTACGAGCTGCTTACACCGGATGATATTCAAAGGAATGTAATCGACAAGGCCGGGGCAGATATGAAAGCTTTTGAGCATGTCAATTACTGCCTTGCGGTCAGAAAAAAATAATTCCTATAGGAGCGTGACACTATGCCAATGTGGAATCCGTGGCGCGGATGTAAAAAATGCAGCGAGGGCTTCCTGCATTGCTACATCCATAAGGGCGACGCCAAACGCGGCGTTGATACGAGTATGATCGTTAAGACGAAGGACTTTGAGAAGCCGGTCGCGCAGCTCAAAAAGGGCGGCTATAAAATGAAGCCCGGACTTGTATATCTCGGCTTTTCGACAGACTTTCTCATCGAGGAAGCCGATGCTTGGCGCGGCGAGTGCTGGAAAATGATAAAGGAGCGGTCAGATTGCACCTTTCTTTTTCTGACCAAGCGCATTGAACGGTTTTCTCAGTGTATCCCGGAGGACTGGGCGGACGGATATGAGAATGTCACCGTGTGTTGTACCATTGAAAATCAGCGCAACGCGGACAAAAAGCTGTCAGTCTTTCAAAGGCTTCCTATCAAGCACAGGTGTATCACCGCACAGCCACTGATTGAGCGCGTGAATTTAGAGCCGTACTTAGACGGCGTGGAGCTGGTCGTTGTCGGTGGAGAGTCAGACAAGGACGGCAGACCTCTTGACTATGACTGGGTGCTGGACATCCGGGAACAGTGCATCCGAAAGCAGGTCAATTTCGAGTTCCGTCAATGCGGAACGTACTTCATCAAGGATGGCAGGCAGTATAAGCTCCAGACCAAAGACCTGTGCAAGCAAGCGCGTCTGGCCAATATCAACTACAAATGCACAAACAAATAACTTTTATTTCAAATCTTATGGAGAGGACAAAATGGCAAAAGAAATAAAACCACAGGATACAACGAGGGCTACGGCCTATGAATTATGGATGAAAGCGCCCAATCCAATGGTCACTGTATTTAAGACCGTGGATGTTACGAATCTCGTGAGATACAGTGAAAAGAAACATTTGAAGTTTAATATGCTGCTGGATTACTGCATCGGCATGGCGGCTGCACAGATAAAAGAGTTTTATATTCTTCCTGTCGGGGATAAACTGATCCAGTACGATGCGCTTGCCGTTAATACGATCGTTAAAAACAAAAACAATGAAGTAAGTTCCTGTGATATCAGTCAGTCAGTGGATCTGAGTGCATTTAATCAGGAATATTTGAAATACACCGCTCAGGTTGCTGAAAGCAGTACCGACAGAGACTTGTCGGAAGAAAACATGGTCATTGGTACATCGGCAATCATCGATACGGAAATCGACGGTGCAGTCGGTATGAACAGCGGTATTTTCAATAATCCCTTCATGATATGGGGAAGATACAGAAAAAAGCTGTTTCGATATTATCTGCCGATATCATTTCAATTCCATCACACACAGATGGATGGTGCCCATGCAGGTAGGTTTCTTGCAAATCTACAAAATGAAATTAAGCAGTTACGATAACAATTTCAAATTTATGGAGGAAACTATGAAAAACAAAAACCAACTGATCGGCTGCTGCGGACTGGACTGCGAAAAATGCGATGCCAGAATCGCAACGCTCACGAACGATAACGCCCTACGTGAAAAAACTGCCGCCCTGTGGACAAAGCTCAACGGGGTAACGATCACACCGGAAATGATAAACTGCACCGGCTGTCGCATAGAGGGCGCAAAAACGCCCTTCTGCGACAAGCTCTGCCCCGTACATAATTGCGTCCGGGAAAAGAGCCTTGATACCTGTGCCGACTGCCCGCAGATGGATAGCTGTCCAACGCTGGGGCAAATCGCTGTAAACAGCCCGTTTGTGCTGGAAAACATGAAGGCGCTCCGCAATGAATTATTTGCAGGGGAATTTGTTTGTGATGAAAATTATAAAAACATAGCGGATAAAAATCTTCTTAGTTTGTTGGAACATAGGTTATATGACGATAGCAATTCTGTAGAGATAGGCTTTGATGAGTTTCATAATGCATTAGAGAAAATGTCAGAAGTAGCTTTATTGTTGCAAAGATTTAAAGATAGACAAGAAGCAATAACTTATCTTACAAATGAGACGGGGCTACCAGTAGAAGAATGTGCTTCAGCATATGATATTTATATGAAAATGTTTGAATGCAGATAGAACCCGTAAAAAACTGAATTTCATCGTTGCAAAGGCTTTGCTAAATTTCAGTTTATGGAGGAAACATGAAAAAAACTTTGGAAGACAGGCTTCTCTATGCGATACTGGCGCTTCTCGTGTTGACGGTATTCTACGGCATTTATTTTGCCAAGGTATTGGCGCAAAAGCAGCGCGGCATACAGACCCGGCAGATTGGGCGCAGAAAGGAAAAATCCATTCACACGGTCGAAGTGCTGATGAGCATTGCAACGCTGGCTGCGCCCATCGCACAGCTTCTCTCCATCGCCTTCGGCTGGAGCTATCTTCCCACGAACGCGCGGTTTACCGGCTTCTGCGTCGGGATGTTGGGCGATGCCATCTTCCTGCTGTCCGTTTTGTGCATGAAGGATAGTTGGCGGGCAGGTATCCCCGACAAGGATAAAACGGAGCTGGTCACGACCGGCATTTACCGTTTCAGCCGCAACCCGGCGTTCCTCGGCTTTGACCTCATGTATGTTGGTGTCCTGCTGCTGTATGGAAACCTGCTGACGATCAGCTTTTCTGTCTTTGCCATCGTCATGCTCCACTTGCAGATATTGCAGGAGGAACGATACCTTGTGAACACCTTTGGCGCGCCGTATCAGGAGTATTGCCGCCATGTGTCCCGGTATTTGGGCAGAAAATAAAGACCTTTTCAGGAGGACAGATCATGTTAAAACGAACACGACAATATATCGGGATTCTGGCAGCACTCGCCGCCTACTACCTCGTTCACGAGGGCGCACATCTGCTGTATGCCCTGCTCACCGGCGTATTTAAGCAAATTAGGCTTATGGGGCTTGGCGTTCAAATCGACGTCTGCGCCGAACGCATGACAGACACGCAGCTCGGCATCTTCTGTCTTGTGGGGGCGCTGGCGACTTTCTGCGTCGGATACCTGCTGGCAGTGCTTGCAAAGAACATCTGCCGCGCTCATAGCAAGCTGCTTTGCGCGGTGCTTTACTACATAACGATTGCCTTCCTGCTGCTCGATCCGCTGTACCTGAGTGTCCTGTGCGGCTTTTTCGGCGGAGGGGATATGAACGGCATCTCCCTTCTTTGCCCGGAGTGGGCGGCAAGGTGCCTTTTCGGTGCGTTGCTCCTTGTAAATGGGCTGGTATTCTGGAAGCGGATACTGCCTGTCTACCGGCAGTCTTTTTCCGGGAGATGAACTTATAGGAGGAACTATGAAAAACTACAAGAAAACAATCACAATGCTGTTGACCGCAGCAGTATTACTGATCGCCGTTTTTATGACGGGATGCACCAAACTGTCGGAAGCTCCCAATAGCACCCCCTCAGAGGCGGATGCGCCCGCCGAATCCGATGGATTTGGCGTGTATATCAAGCTGGAGCGCGATGACGCCAGCTCTATCGCCCTGCACGGCGGCAGCAGCTTTACAAAGGTATGTGAAAATGCGGATGGTTCGCTGTTAAAGGCTGGTGAATGGCTTTTCACCGGAGATGATATTGTGCAGCTCTCCAAGGAAGAGAACAGCTCCGTCCTCTTTACCGTTAGCGCACATGATGCCGACAATACGCTGCTGGGAGAAGGCACCTTCCTCTACGATGTGGCACAAGAAAAGCTGTATGTCACCATTTCTGAGGACGGCGTGACCTGTTCCACCTCTGACGCAGCTGATGCCCCGGCAGATGTGCCGCCGGTGCTGACACTGCCCATTCTGGATGAAATCGACACAAGTGTTACGATAACTGATTCTTCGCTTCTTTTTGTGCAGGCAGCGGTCAATCTGTTGGACTGGGGTGTGAACACGGGGCTTGGCACGGATGAGATCAGCGACGCCGCCTCCACATGGCTGGCCGCAAGGAACAATGACCTGACCGACTGCCTGAAAAAGCTGGAACTTGTGGACGAAGCCTACCGGAAACTTCTGACCGACGAAGCACGGGAGCTGCTGGACAGCGCCGGGTGTGAAGATGTGGAGATTACTTGGGGCAGCGACCCGGTAGAGCCGGTGGAGGCCATCATGCAGACCGCCGGACTTCGTAAATAATGCACGGGAATATCCAGAAGAAAGGAAGTCTTGAAATTGAATAACAGTTTGTTTGTCATTGAACGCGCACGGCCGCATAGAGGGAAATATGAGATGAAAGCAATTAACGTTGAAGCATTATCAAAAACATTTTTTGGAGGAACCGTTGCGGTTGATGGAATCAGGTTCTCATTGAATCGGGGAGAGATTTTTGGATTCTTAGGCCCAAACGGAGCCGGAAAAACCACAACCGTGAAACTGCTTTACGGTATGCTGACCCCATCGGGCGGTAAATGTCAGGTGCTTGTAATCGATCCTGTCCAAAACCCGGAGCAGCTGCATCAAAAGGTCGGCGTGGTAACGGAACATGCTCAGATGTATGACCATATGACAGCTTGGGATAATCTGCAATTTTACGGCACAAATTCAGAAGTATAGAAATACTTACATCTCTATAATAAAGGGAAAAAGGAGAGTGATAAGTATGGATATTAAACAAATCAAAGAAAACAAAATAAGAATGATACTCCAATTTTCCATTCCGAGTATCATTGCAATGTTATTACAGACCGTGATAACAATAACAGATGGATATTTTACTGGGAACTATGTAGGTCAAAATGCGTTGGCTGCAATCAATTTGGGATTGCCGATACTGTATTTTTATCTTGGAACAGGACTTTGCATTGGTGTAGGTGGTTCTGTTATTAGTGGCAGAATGCTTGGGTCAAATGAACGAAAAAAATCATCAGAAGTATTTTCGCAGACAGTAGTAGCTGCCCTGATCACATGTGTGGCAATCTCTGTTATAGTATTTTTGCTTTTCACACCAATCTTGAAGATTTTAAAAGCAGACGGTAATCTGTCAGTTTACTTTACTGAGTATTATAGAATCATGCTGTTTACGTATCCACTTATGGTAATTGGAACAATCTTTGGAATGTTTATTCGTGTTGATGGCAAACCGCAGATTTGTATGATTGTCAGTCTTGCAGGATGTATCTTGAATGGAGTTCTCGATTTCTTTTTTGTGGATATGATGAGATTTGGAATTCAGGGAAGTGCCGCAGCATCATTAATGGTACAGCTCTTGACTGTATTGGCACAGATGTTTTACTTCATTAGTCGAAAAGCAGGAATTGGGTTTCGGAAGTTTTCATTTGACAGCGGGATAAACAGGGAAATGATTCTCAACGGATCTTCTGAATTTATTGGAGAGATGGCCAGTGCCATATCCATGTTTATGTTCAACTATGTGCTTATGAAATATGTTGGAGCAGAAGGCGTTGCAGCTTTTACAATTTTGGGATTTGTAGTTTATGGTTACAGTATGATCTGTATTGGATTTGGGCAAGGAATCAGTCCCCTTGTCAGTAGATGTTGGGGTGCGAAAGAGAAAGAGACGGCTTTTGCTTTAAGAAAAACTACGAATAAGATGTTGCTTGTGATAGGATTGATCATAGCTATAGCATTTTTTGTGGCAGGAAAGCAGTACGCAGGTTTGTTTGGATGTAATAATGAAGTGGCTGATATGGTTGCAACAGGTTTTAAAATTTATGCTGTAACATTTCTTGCTATGGGATATAATGTAGTGAATTCTATGTATTTCACAAGCTGTGGGGATGCAGGATCATCTGCAATCATTTCGACATTAAGAGGAATTGTTTTCCTTTTGGGATTTACGCTGGTTTTTCCTGCAATTTTAGGAATGACGGGTGTATGGCTTACTGCTCCATGCTCTGAAATACTTACAGCGATCATTGCGGTATTTTTAATAAGGAAGCAAACAGGTAAACGAAAGTGTGGTGAACTGAATGGATAACACTGAAAATTATGCAATACGCAGTGCAGTGATAAATAAAGCCATTAACTATATATTTGACCATATTGATGAGGAAATTACAGTAGATGATGTAGCTCACTATTGTTCTTATTCCAGATATCACCTGACACGTATGTTCAAAGAAGAAACGGATGAAGCTCTTTAT
>Ga0129311_1002049_pt1 | contig 12940 bp, 12 predicted proteins | sample Go1ome_FD_94435 | JGI IMG/M metagenome (GOLD analysis project Ga0129311, IMG submission 94435) | Western lowland gorrila individual fecal microbial communities from Wisconsin, USA - Go1022B metagenome | ecosystem: Host-associated > Mammals > Digestive system > Large intestine > Fecal | place... | reverse complement strand
CCGCAGCTGTTATTGCACCCGCAGCCATTGCCGCACCCGCCGCAGCCGAAGAGGATCAGGATGACGATCAGGATCAGCCACACGCAGTTATTGTTGCACATCTTTGCTTTCACCTCACTTGTCATGCGCTGCACTATCCTATGCGCGAAAGCGCGGATGCGGGCCTGACCGGCGGAAAAAGAAAAACAAATTTTGCCCCGACCACGAATCGAAGGAGATATCTATGAGCTACGAGGAAAACTTTGACCACACCGCGCGCTGGGACGCCGAGAGCGTCCGCGAGGCGGAGCATACGCACCGCAGCACGCGCAGCGCCGCCGAGCGGCAGAGACTGAAAAAGAAGGGCCAGCGCCGCCGCTTTACGCTGTGGCTCGCGTTCGTGCTGATCGTGTCGGCGATCCTGGCCGGGGTGGGCTGGCTGCTGGCGAACGACATGTGCTCGTTCAACAAGTCGCCGGTCGAAACGACGATCGAGATCACGCGCGACGATAACCTCGACACCATCGCGACGAAGCTCCACGACGACGGGCTCATCCAGTACAAGTGGTTCTTCAAGCTCTTCGGCAGGCTGCGCCACGCCGAGAGCCGCATCGGCATCGGCACCTATGCGGTGGACAGCGACATGGACTATGACGCGCTCATCAACCGCATGAGCAACAAGAACGCTTCTCTCACGGCGAACACCGTCAAAATTTCCATTCCCGAGGGCTACAACGTCCGCCAGATCATCGCGCTGATGGACAAGTACGGCGTGAACACGGCGGAAAAGCTGACCGACGCGGCGATGAACTCGGATTTCAGCTATGCCTTCATCGACAACAACAAAAAGGGCGACCTGACGCGCCTGGAGGGCTATCTCTTCCCGGATACCTACGAGTTCTTCGTGGATGAGGACCCGACGCACGCGCTGTCGAGACTGCTCGAAAACTTCAACACGAAGATGAACGACGAGCTGATGCAGAAGGTCGAGGCCTCGGGCTATTCGCTCAGCGACATCATCACCATCGCCTCGCTCATCGAGAAGGAGACGGACGGCACGGACCGCGAAAACATCGCGTCGGTCATCTACAACCGTCTCAATAACGTCGGCGAGACGTATCACAAGCTGCAGATCGACGCGTCGCTCATCTACGGCCTTGGCGACAGCTACACCGGCACGCTCACGAGCAGCGATCTGAGCTACAACACGCCCTACAACCTCTCGATGTACGAGGGCCTGCCGCCCACGCCCATCGCGAACCCCGGCCTTGCTTCCATTCAGGCGGCGCTTGAGCCGGCGCAGACGGGCTACTACTTCTACGCGCTCGGCAAGGACGGCGTGCACCACTTCTTCAAGACCTACGCGGAGCATTCGAGCTTCGTCGGCTCCAGCCAGTACGCGGGATAACAGAAAACGATGCGGCAGCATGGCACGCGCCATGCTGCCGCTTTGAAAGAGGAGAACCATGAGAAGAAAACCCGAGATCCTCGCCCCGGCGGGCGATATGGAAAAATTGCAGATGGCGGTGCTCTACGGCGCGGACGCAGTGTACCTGGCGGGCACGAGCTTTGGTATGCGCTCGTTCGCGGGCAACTTCACGCCCGAGGAGCTGCCAAAGGCCGTGCGCTTTGCGCACGAGCACGGCGTTCGCGTGCACGTGACGGTGAACACCATGCCGCGCAACGACGAGGTCGCGCACTTGCCCGAGCATCTCGAGCGGCTGGGCGGCGCAGGGGTCGATGCGCTCATTTTGGCGGACCTCGGCGCGTTCACGCTCGCGGGGAAATACGCGCCCAAATGCGAGCGCCACATCTCCACGCAGCAGTCCATCGCCAACTACGAGTGCGCCCGCGCGTGGTACGATTTAGGCGCGAAGCGCGTGGTGCTGGCAAGGGAAGTATCTTTACAGGAGGTCCGCGAAATGCGCGCGAAAATTCCCGAGGAGCTGGAGCTCGAGACCTTCTGCCACGGCGCGATGTGCGTGAGCTATTCGGGCCGGTGCCTGCTTTCCAACTACATGACCGGGCGCGACAGCAACCGCGGCCAGTGCGCCCAGCCCTGCCGCTACCAGTACGCGCTGATGGAGGAAAAGCGGCCGGGCGAATATTTCCCCGTTTTCGAGGACGAGAAGGGGACCTACATCATGAACTCGCGCGACATGTGCATGATCGACCATCTGGACGACATCATGGACGCGGGCATCGACTGCATCAAGATCGAGGGGCGCGCGAAGTCGGCCTACTACGCCGCCATCGTCACGGGCGCGTACCGCCACGTGCTCGACGATATCGCCGCGGGCCGGGAGGCCGACCCTGTCTGGCGCGACGAGGTGGAGCATGTGAGCCACCGCCACTATTCGACCGGCTTTTACTACGGTCAGCCGGGGCAGTATTACGACAATTCCCGCTACATCCGCGACTGGCAGGTCTGCGCGGTCGTGACGGCGTGCGACGAGGACGGCAATGCGACGCTGTCGCTTCGCAACAAGTTCGCCGCAGGCGACGAGATCGAGCTTGTCGGCCCCGACTGCCGTCCGTTCACGATGACCGCGCCCGTGATGCGCGATGCCGAGGGCTTCGAGCTTCTGGAGCCGCGCACGCCGCAGATGATCTTCAAGATGAAGCTGCCGCAGCGCGTGCCGCCGATGAGCTTCGTGCGCCACGCGGTCTCGCTGAGCGCGAAGGACTGAGAGGGGGTGCATGGCGATGACGGCGAACGAATACCAGAAACGGGCGATGGCGACGCTCAACCCCGCGCTCTCGCGCAGGGAGGTGCTCATCAACAGCGTGATGGGCCTTTGCGGCGAGAGCGGCGAGGCCATCGACATCGTGAAAAAGTGGCTTGCGCAGGGGCATGAGCTTGATAAGGAGCACCTTGCCAAAGAGCTTGGCGACGTGGCGTGGTACCTTGCCGAGGCTGCGACCGCGCTCGACATGGACCTCAGTGATATTTTGCAGCAGAATCTCGACAAGCTTGCCGCCCGGTATCCCGAGGGCTTTGACGCACAGCGCTCGCGCGTGCGGCTTTCGGGCGATTTGTAAGAAATATTCCCGCTGTGCAGAATTTTCCTGCGCGGCGGGAACTTTTTTATCCCCTTTTCGTCTAATCAGGCAAAGCCCAACGAAGAAAGGACGTGCTTTTCATGAAACGACCCATCGCAATGCTGCTCTGCCTTGTGCTGACCATTTCACTCTACGCGGCCTGTTCTGAGAAAAAGGAGGCGGCGGAGCCGCCGTTCGTTTTCACGCGCGGGAATCTGCCGCGGCTGGACGGCTCGACCTCCACCGTGCCGCTGGCGCTCGCTGTGTGCGCGGAGGTGCTGGGCGAGAGCCGGGAGGATGTGCAGGACCTGGTCCATTTCAACAAGACCACGACGGCGTACTTCAATCTCCTTGAGGGCGATGCCGACCTTCTGATCGTCGGCGAAGCGAACGGCGAGGTGATGGCGCGCAAGGAGGAGCTGGACTTTGAATGGGAAAAGCAGCCCTTTGCGACCGACGCGTTCGTGTTCGTTGTGAATGAGGATAACCCCGTCGATTCCATCACCGTCGCGCAGGCGCGGGACATTTACGCCGGGAAGATCACAAACTGGAGCGAGCTTGGCGGCGAGGACCGCCCCATCACGGCATTGCAGCGCAACGAGGGCGCGGGCAGCCAGACGCTGATGGAAAAGCTCGTCATGCAGGGCACACCCATGATGGACGCGCCGACGGAATACATCGTCGCCACGATGGGGCAGCTGATGGAGGCCGTGAAGAGCTTCGACGGCTCGCCCGGCGCGATCGGCTACAGCGTTTACTACTACGCCGAGGAGATGAAGATGGCGCAGGGGCTCAAGCTCTTGAAGCTTGAGGGCGTGGAGCCGAACCCCGACACCATCCGCTCGGAGACCTATCCGCTCGTGAACCCGAAATACGTCGTTATCCCCGCGGGCGAGCCGAAAAACGCGCCGAACCGCGTGCTGTTCGACTGGCTTTTGAGCGAGGAGGGGCAGACGCTCATCGCGAAGGAGGGCTATGTCTCCATCCTTGACGTCGGGACCTACCCCAAGACCGCGCCGCAGGTCGGCACGCGGCTGAGCGAGGGCTACATGGGCGAGCTGAAGGCGTCGGACGGCTATGGCCTGCTTGTGCCCTACGCGGGGCGGCGGCTGATGGACGACTGGCCCGCCGCGACGGGCTGCGTCTACGGCCTGATGACCCTGGACGGCGTGGCCGTGACGGACGCGGTGTACTCAAACGTCTATTATCCGAGCTATTACGAAAATTACGAGCGTTATCCGCTGCCGGTGCTCGTGCTGATGCGGGGGCAGGCGTCGGACGGCGCCGACGGCTTTGAAACCTACTACACCGTGGCGGCGTCGGACGGCAGCTGGATCATGGAGGAACGCTATCGCACGCTGAGCGCAAGCAGGTACGGCCTGCTGCTTTTCGGCGGAGACGCGCTGACCGTGACAGACACCGACGGAAACGTCACGCAGAAGATATCCTATCAGGAGATGGGCCTTTCCGGCGAGGAAGCGGATAGGATGATCTCTGAAATGATGTGGGGCGAGGGGACCACCGGCACCCGCCGCGGCGGGCGCATCGCGCTCGGCTGGGCCGATGAGGATAACTGCCAGAACATCCGCTATTACGATCTCTCCACCGGCGAGCGCGGCGAGATGGCATGGGAAGCATTCTACGATCTGGAAGAGGACAACACCGACGATTACGAGAAACCAGTCTACGCCGTCGAGAATGCGAACCCCGTGGCGGACGAGGCCCTCGGCAGCGATGCGCCGGGGCTGCTGAGCGTGTATGACGCCGATGAAAACGGCGTTGTCCTCCGCTATTACCGTGAGAACGGCACGCCCATCGAGAGCCTGACGATGCGCGGTGAAAAATGGTACCGGCAGGTTGCCCTGCGCGGCGGGCTCATCGAGGTGCTGGACCTCAACACCGCGTCGTACTACGACCTTGAAACGATGGACTGCGTGTTTGAGACCTGCCTTGGCTACGAGGCGGACTGAGAGAGGGGAGAGAGATGAAAAACGTCAAAAGGAAAAAGCGCGCCGTTTCCGTCCTTGCGTGGGCCGCGGCGATCCTCATCCTGTTTTGGTGGACCGCGCCCGAGCAGCGGGTGAGCCGGTTCGTGGCGCGGTACGGCGCGGAGCTTGCGGAGATCTTGAAGGATGAGCCGCCCGGCATCCCGACCGACGTGCCGGAAAAGCTCGGCGGCGTGAACTACCGGTACTCGCACGACTGGCTCGGCGAGCATCCGATGGATGAATTCTTTTTCGGCTCGTCGCTTCTGCACGGACGCCAGTATTACGGCTGCTACTATTCGCCCGACGATGTGCCACTCGGCTTCCAGAACACAGCAGTCACGCTCGTGCCGGACGGCGCGGATTGCTGGACCTGGCGCGCCGAGGGCGACAACCGCGGCATGACGAAAAAGCTCACGAACAATTGGTACTATTACGAAGCTTGGCTGTAAAAGAAAAGGCACTCTCTTTGAGAGTGCCTTTTTCAGTTGGGGGAAAGGGCTTACTTCTGCGCCTTGAGCGCCCTGCGCTGGGCGAGAATGCCCGGCAGGATCGCGAACAGCGAGCCTGCGAGGAAGCACACGATGCCGAGGATCATGTTGAGGGGGATCTCCTCTTTGAGGAAAATGAGCGCGAAGACCGGCGCGAGGATGGGCTTTAGGAAGAAAATGAGCGACGCCTCCTGCGCCGAGGTTTTTTCCATTGCCATCATGTGACAGACGAAGCCCGCTGCCGAGTTAATGCAGCAGATATACAGCAGCGCCGGGAGGGCGGAAGCGGGAATGTGCTCGAAAAGGGGAACATCGACCAAAAGGTCCAGACCGACGGAGCCGTAAAGCGCCGCGCCCGCCGCTGTGCGGCCGAAAAGCAGGATGAGCACAAGCTCGGACGCGCCGAAGAGAAAGCTCAGGCACGTGACGGCGATGCCGCCGAAGCGCGGCGTGCGTTTTTTGCCGAACACGCTGTAGAGCGCGAACATCACAGCGGAAAGGATTGCCAGCACCGCGCCCGTGGGATCAAGCGAGGCGTGGATGGGATCAATGATGATGAGCGCCGCCGTGAGCTCCAGGATCAGCGCGATGATGTGGTTGCGGCGGATGTCCTCGTGCAGGAAGAGGTGGGCGAACACCGTGACGAAGATCGGGTTGCAGGAGAAGATGACCGCCACGACCGAGGCGCGCGTATAGGTGACGGACATCTGATAGAGCGACATCGCGATCACAACGCAGAGGAAGCCGGAAGCGGCGAAGAAGCCGATATCGCTTCGGGTGAGGGCGGCGTTTTTCTTTTTCATCGAGCGCGCGGCGAAGGGAATGAGCAGAATGCCGCCGATCAGAAAGCGCAGGCAGGTGATCTGCATGGGGGCAAGTACGCCGTGCACGGTTTTGAGCATGACCTCCATCGTACTGAAGATCACGGCGCAGAGGACGATATAGAAATAACCGGAGCGGGAACGGTTCATGCTGATTTCTCCCCTTTATCTATTGTAAACGACAGCAGTATATGCCTTTTTTTGCCCAAAGGCAAGCGGTGCTTGACAAAAGATGAAATTCCGCTATAATAAAGCGCAGAAAAACGCGATGATAAAGTCAGCTGCGCAAACGGGCCGGAAGCGAGAGGGAAACGGTGCAAGCCCTTGGCAAGCGGTGCGCAGCAGCCGCTTTGGAGCAGTCCGCGAGGAGCGGAACGTCTCGTCCCCGTTACCGGACGGCTAAGACGCCTTTCAAATGGGAAGGATAATTAGGGTGGTACCGTGAAGCTGAGTCTTCGCCCCTATGGTGGGGTGAGGGCTCTTTTTATTTTGCAGGAAAGGAAACGGCAATGCGGAAAAAAGGAGTGCTTCTGGCGGTCCTCGTGCTGCTGCTCGCGTGCTCGCTCGCGGGCTGCAGGGGCAATAAGCTGCCCAGCGGCATGGACGAGGACACGGTCGTGAGCAGCGGCATCTCGGTGATGCGCCAGCTGGCCGACGGAAAATATGAAGAGGTATACGATTCGCTGCGCGAGGACGTGCGCGGGCAGACGAGCGCCGACGCGATCAGGACCATGATGGAGACCGCGACTGAGGGACGCGGGAGCTTCAAAAAGGTCAAGGATTCGATGGCGACCGGCGTGACGGATGCGGACGAGCCGCACGGCATCGCCGTCATCCGCGCAAAATACGACAGAAAGTCCGTGATCTTCCGCATCGCCTTCGATACGGAGATGAACCTCATCGGACTGGACGTGAGAGGGAAGTGAGCAGATGGCGCGAAAAGTGATCGACATGACGAAGGACCCAAGAAGCGGTCAATTTGACTACTTCCGCACGATGTCCGACCCCTGGGCGGGCATCACCGTGCCGGTGGACATTACGGAGCTTCTTGACGCCCTTCACGGAAGGCCCTTCTTCCTCAGCTATCTTTACGCGGTGATGCGCGCGGCGAACGCCGTGCCCGAGCTGCGGCGAAGGCTCCTGCCGGACGGGCAGGTGGTCGAATACGACCGCTGCGACCCGTCCTACACCGTGATGAAGCCGGACGGCACGGGCGTTTACGTCTACTGCCTGCTCGAGGACGATCTTTCATCGTATGAAAAGTTCGTCGCCGAGGGAAAGCGCAGCCAGCGGGAAACGCTCGAGCGCGGCACGCTCACCGAGGACGGCGACGTGCTGGCGAACTTTTTCGTTTCCTGCGTGCCGTGGCTCTACTACACGCAGATCAAAGAGCCCGCTGCCGGGGCGGACGACAGCAATCCCCGCTTCGCCTGGGGGAAATACCGCGAGGAGAACGGCCGCATGATGCTGCCGATGTCTCTTTTCATCAACCACGCGCTGTGCGACGGCTGGCACGTCACGCAGTTTTACCGAAACCTCGAGCGAGAGCTCGCGGAACTGAGCGCATACCTCAAAAATCAGAACGAACAACAATCAATTTTACGATAAAGGAGAAACGAAACCATGTCTCAGCCCAAGTATTACGGTCTCAACGAGCTGCGGGAAATGTTCCTGCGCTTTTTTGAGACGAAAGGCCACCTGCGCCTGCCCAGCTTTTCCCTGATCCCGCAGAACGACGCGTCGCTGCTGCTCATCAACTCCGGCATGGCGCCGATGAAGCCGTTTTTCACCGGCGAGCAGGAGCCGCCGCGCCACCGCGTGACCACCTGCCAGAAGTGCATCCGCACCGGCGATATCGAGAACATCGGCCACACGGCGCGCCACGGCACGTACTTTGAAATGCTCGGCAACTTCTCGTTCGGCGACTATTTCAAGACCGAGGCGATCCACTGGGCGTGGGAATTCCTCACGAGCCCCGAGTGGGTGGGCCTTGACCCCGACCGTCTGTACCCCTCTGTCTTTGCCGGCAACGAGACCACGCCCGCCGATGACGAGGCCTTCCGCATCTGGCACGAGGAGATCGGCATTCCCGAAGACCGCATCTTCAAGTTCGGCAAGGAGGATAACTTCTGGGAGCACGGCTCGGGTCCCTGCGGTCCCTGCTCCGAGATCTACTATGACCGCGGCGAGAAGTACGGCTGCGGCAAGCCCGGCTGCACCGTCGGCTGCGAGTGCGACCGCTATATGGAGGTCTGGAACATCGTCTTTTCCCAGTTTGACAACGACGGCCAGAACCACTACACCGAGCTCAAGCAGAAAAATATCGACACCGGCATGGGCCTTGAGCGTCTGGCCGTTGTGTGCCAGGACGTTGATTCGCTCTTCGACGTGGACACGGTGATGAACATCACGAACAAGGTCACGGCGATCACCGGCGTGAGCTACGGCCAGAGCTGCGAGAAGGACGTGTCGCTGCGCGTCATCACCGACCACATCCGTTCTGCCTCCTTCATGATCTGCGACGGCGTGCTGCCGAGCAACGAGGGCCGCGGCTACGTGCTGCGCCGCCTGCTGAGAAGAGCCGCGCGCCACGGCAAGCTCCTCGGCGTGAACCGCCCGTTCCTCTATGAGGTCGTGGACACGGTCGTGCACGAGAACGAGGGCCACTATCCCGAGCTGCGCGAGCGTCAGGCCTATATCACCAAGGTCGTGCGCACGGAGGAGGAGAACTTCGCCAAGACCATCGACGGCGGCATGAAGATCTTCACCGAGCTTCTGAACGCCCACAAGGAAAAGGGCGAGACGGTCTTTTCCGGCGCGGACGCGTTCAAGCTGTACGACACCTACGGCTTCCCCATCGACCTGACGATCGAGATGGTCGAGGACGAGGGCATGACGCTCGACCGCAAGGCCTTTGACCATGAGATGCAGGAGCAGAAGACCCGCGCCCGCGAGGCGCGCAAGGCGCTCGGCGATCTCGGCTGGGCGGGCGTTGAGTTCGGCAAGGACGTGCCGTCCACCGAATTCGTTGGCTATGAGAACGATGCCATCGGCGATGCGAAGATCGTCGCGCTGGTGGTCGAGGGCGAGCAGGCCGAGGCCATGATGAGCGGCGTGGAGGGCATCATGGTGCTCGACAAGACCCCGTTCTACGCCGAAATGGGCGGCCAGATCGGCGATACGGGCGTCATCCGCTGCGGCGAAGCCGTCTTTGCGGTCACGGACGTGCAGAAGAACAAGGGCGGCAAGTTCATGCACACCGGCAAGGTCATGTCCGGCAGCTTCCAGCTCGGCGACACCGTGGAGGCCGCCATCGATTCCGAGCGCCGCATGGCCATCCGCCGCGGCCACACCGCGACCCATCTGCTCGACGCCGCGCTCAAGGCGGTGCTCGGCGACCACGTGCATCAGGCGGGCTCTCTGGTCGAGCCTGACCGCCTGCGCTTCGACTTCACGCACTTTGAGTCCATCACGCCCGAGCAGCTGCTCGCGGTCGATACGTTCGTCAACGACGCGATCCTGCGCGGCATTCCCGTCGTGACCGAGGTGCTGCCCATCGAGGAAGCGAAGAAGAAGGGCGCGATCGCGATGTTCGGCGAGAAGTACGGCGACATCGTCCGCATTGTCGAGATGGGCGATGTGTCCATGGAGTTCTGCGGCGGCACGCACCTTGACAACACCGCCAAGGTCGGCCTCTTCCGCATCAAGAGCGAGGGCAGCGTTGCCTCCGGCGTGCGCCGTATCGAGGCCATCACCGGCAGACAGACGCTCGAGGAGCTGCGCAATGGTCAGGAGAAGCTCCTGCGCGCGGCCCAGCTCTTAAAGACCACCTCGAACGAGCTGGAAAACCGCATCGGCGGTATGCTCAATGAGATGAAGGACATCAAGGCCAAGCTCGAGAAGTTCAAGGAGCAGGCGTCGCTCGGCGAAGCGCGCACGTTCCTGACGTCCGCCAAGGAGGTCGGCGGGCTGCGCCTTGTCACCGCCCAGCGCGACGGCATGGACGCGAACGCCCTGCGCAAGCTCGGCGACTTCCTGCGCGACAAGGAGCCGAAGATCGTCGGCGTGCTCGCCTCCGTCAACGAGGGCAAGGTGACGCTGCTGGCCGTCTGCGGCAAGGAAGCGGTCGCAAGCGGCGTGAAGGCCGGCGACATCATCAAGGCCATCGCGCCCATCTGCGGCGGCAAGGGCGGCGGCAAGGGCGACAGCGCCATGGGCGGCGGCACCGAGGTCAGCAAGGTCGATGACGCACTCGCGGCGGTGGATGATCTCATCCTGAGCAAGCTGGGCTGATGGCGATGCTGCCGAAGGATCCGGCGATGCTTTTGAGCGTCGTGAACACGAAGCTGCGCGATTTTTATGATTCGCTCGATGCGCTCTGCGACGACCTGGACGCGGAGCGCGAGAGCGTCGAAAAAGCGCTTGCAGGCATCGGCTATACCTACGATGCTGGGAAAAATCAATTCGTGTAATCCAGAATTACTTTACAGAATATCTTACGGAAAGGAGTGAAAAATATGTCTGATTGTCTGTTCTGCAAGATCGCCGCGGGCGATATCCCGTCGAACAAGGTCTATGAGGACGGCCTGTGCTATGCCTTCAACGACATCGCGCCCCAGGCGCCAGTGCACTTTCTGGTGATCCCGAAGGAGCATATTGCTTCCGTCGCGGGCATCAACGAGGAAAACAGCGCCGTCGTCGCGCATATTTTCGAGGTGATCGCGAAGCTCACCAAGGAGATGGGCATCGAGAGCTACCGCGTCGTGTCCAACATCGGCGAGCAGGCGGGCCAGAGCGTGCCGCACCTGCACTTCCACGTGCTGTCGGGCCGCGACATGACATGGCCTCCGGGCTGATTGGTTCCCCCTTGAGGGAACGTGCAATAAAAGGGGGATGCTCTCTTTCGCGAAAGAGAGCATCCCCCTTTTGATCCCCCGAGAGAAAGGCTTACATTGGCAGCTTGGGGCTCGAAGAGCTGCACGCGCTGCGCAATCGGGTGCGGTGTGATCCTGCCGCCCGCAGGCGGCATTTTCTTCCTTGCCAAATGGCAGGAATTGTTGTATGCTTACATGCATAATGTGAAGCCGTATGGGTGAAGATTCTCTCGGAAATGTTACCAAATGGTAGCATAAATCCGAGGTGATCTCATGTATTTTCAGCGGCTGGAGGACCTTCGGGTAGACAATGACAAAACGCAGATTGAGATCGCGCAATATCTCAACCTGAATCGCAATGTTTATTGGCGATATGAAAAGGGCGAGCGGGAGATCCCCGTTTGGGCGGTCATCAAGCTCGCCGGCTACTACCGCGTCAGCACCGACTATCTGCTCGGGCTGACGGACGATCCCGCGCGCCGATGAGGGTGCTGGCGATCTTCTGCGCGGCGTTCGCCGCGGGCGTTGCGCTCGCGCAGTATCTGCTGAGCGCGCAGTGGGCGCTCATATTGTGCGCCGTGCTCACTGCGGCGGCGCTCGCCATGGGCCTTTGCGGCTGCGCGAATCGGCGCGGGGACTGGGCGAAGCGCGCCTTCCTGTGCACGCTGGGGCTTGCTCTTGCGCTGGGGTACAACACGGTCTACGCGCGCGTTGTCAAAGCGCCGAACGACGCGCTGCTCGGCACGCAGGAGACGGTTGAGGCCGAGCTTCTGAGCTACGCCGAGGAGACGAGCTACGGCGCGAAGGTCACGGTGAAGATCTTAAACCGCGGCCTTCCGGGCAGGGCCGTCTACTACGGCGACAAGGAGCTTTTGACGCTCGCGCCCGGCGCGCACGTCAAGGCGGAAGCGCTCTTCAACAGCGCGACCGACCCAACGGCAAAGGGATTAAAGCTTAGAAACTTTACAGCAAAGGGCGTTTATACCCTGCTCTATCAGCGCGGCGAGCCGATCTATGAGACGGCGAACGAGGGCGCGCTCCGCTACCTTCCGCAGCGCATCGCGCACCGGCTCGGCGAGACGATCTCCATGAGCTGCGGCGAGCGGGAAGGGGCCTTTCTGCGGTCGCTGCTGCTGGGCGACAAGAAGTACCTCGACGAGGAGGACGCGAGCAATCTCTCCGAGGTCGGGCTGTCGCATGTGATGGCGGTCTCGGGCCTGCACTGCTGCTTTTTGGCGTCGCTCATCGGCGCGCTTATGGGCGAACGGCGGCGAAAGCTCCGCTGCGCCGTGACCATCCCGTTCATTTTCTTCTATGCCTTCGTCACGGGCCTGACGCCGAGCATCCTGCGCGCGTGCATCATGATCTCGATGGGCATGCTCGCGCCGCTTTTGGGGCGCGACAACGACCCGCCGACGTCGATCTCGTTCGCGCTGCTGCTCATTTTACTGAAAAATCCGTTCGCCATCGCGAGCATCAGCCTGCAGCTGTCGTTTTCCGCCGTGGCGGGCATCGTCTTTCCCACGCCGCGGCTGACGAAGTACGCTCGCGGGAAGCATAGGCTCGTGCGCGCGGGGCTGCTGTCATTTTCAACGACGCTCGGCGCGATGGTGTTTTCAACGCCGCTCGCATGCTATTATTTCGGCACGCTTTCGATCGTGTCGCTTTTGAGCAACCTTTTGTGCCTGTGGCTCGTGAGCGCCGTGTTCGCGCTGGGGCTTTTGTCGGTGCTGCTCGCGGCGATCGTG